>Ga0307516_10005657_pt1 | contig 14863 bp, 20 predicted proteins | sample 19_EM_MG_FD_203310 | JGI IMG/M metagenome (GOLD analysis project Ga0307516, IMG submission 203310) | Populus trichocarpa ectomycorrhiza microbial communities from riparian zone in the Pacific Northwest, United States - 19_EM | ecosystem: Host-associated > Plants > Roots > Unclassified | place...
AAGAAGAAAAAAAAAACATCACGGCGTAATCAAGACCGAAACAATCCTATGTTGATAAACATCTGCTGAGAAAAGTCGGATCGACCTTTCTCAGATAGTACATACAGTATCTAGCGCTGGAACCTCCGCAGTATCGTGGCTGCAATGAGCTGGCTACCTATGGCGATCACTCTATGTAGCTCTCTTTTTTTTTTGCCCAAAGAAGTGAACTGGTTGGATTGAGTTATCGGAGGATATATCTTATGTAGGGGTGGTTGGCGGAGCAAGCAGAGGGAGGTAATATTCTCAAACATGGAATCGGCGCCACCAGGACTGGTTACGAAACGGCAGTTGCAATGGCGGTTGAGTTTGAGGAGGATATCATACGATGCAGCTTTCACCGGAGATTTAAAATAGACAGTATGCAGACATGAGGTTATCACCCCATGCCAAGCCCCATCCTCTATGTATGTAAGAACAGGCGCTCTGGATATAAGAATACCAATCCTCGGTCCCAGTGCAAGTCTCATAGTGGAGCTCCACGAAAACATCTTTGTGTGCGATTTGTGCTGCTGTTCGACGGACTCACACTGTTCCGCAGTCGGGCCATCATCCACCTTTCATCGCCGAGCACTCGCGATTAGTCACCAGAGTTGCCACTTTGTATGCATGTAAGTTTTGCCCCGCGACTCGACTCCGTCGACAGCGGCAGCGCGACGGATGGGGGCGAGCTCCTCCGCGCCGCACGAAGGAGCTTGCAGGTACGTGCGCTGCTCTGCGCTGCGCTAACTAGTGCTGTGCTGCCACCGTGCCAATATGGCGCGAGTCCAATTTTTTTGACACAAAACAAAACAAAACGGATACATGTCTGGCTACATAGCCCGGCGATCCGCACCTCTGCCAACCACCTCCTGCCCAGCGATCGGATCCCATCGCCGCGAGTGAGAGGCTGTGACGGCGCAGTGTCCGCCCCAGCCCACGAGCCGAATGCACTCCACGCACGCACTCCGCAAATGTCGCAATGTATGTATGTAGATGGAAAGATATGCTCGATCGCCACTGGGAAGATGTTACACGGCGTGGCTCGCGGGAGCGCTGCCAGCAGGATTCGAGCATCCTGAGCGCCCAGCTGTGCTGTTGATGCGCGCCGCAAACAGCCGTGCATGCATCCACACGCATGCATGCATGGACAGTTCCAGGCTGCAGCTCCTGCGCTCGATCGACGGGGTATATGTATACCCCGGATGTACATATGTAGAAGAGATCCCCCCGGAGTAGACATATAACAAAAGAAATACCCAACGCGCCCCTCCCACTGCGACCCCTTGCTCCGACGGCACCTTCCCACGTACACCCAAGAGTGGGGTTTCTTTGTTCCCCGCCGTTGTTGGTGGCTGGCTTGGGCGTGGACAGGTAGCAGGTGATGCCCCTCGCCCGACCCCGTGCGAGGCAGGCATTCAGCAACTCCATTATGGTATATGTGCATACATACACACCCGAGTCCGAGTCCGGATCCCTCGACCGCCGCCGCCAGCTCCGTCCGGGCAGCGGCAGTTGCCCCCCCCAAAAAGAAAGTATCGCGCCGCACTCGGCCGCGGTGTCAGTGCTAACGAGGAAAGGATCCGCCAGGTGCTACATAGGTCGTGGGCACTGGACGGGGCGGAGGGCTGGCATGCGCCCCGAACGCCCGAACGGTTCTGGCCACGGCGACGATCCCTAATCTGTACGCCGAGAGGAGGGGAGGAAAAGAATGGGCCGAATCCGACTGGCCCGTCGGTCTTGGAGGGAATAATGAAAACACTTTGCAAGTCGGGAATTCCCGCTGAATTCGACTCTATTACCGTACTTCACGCTCTAGCGGCTATGGGAAAATCCAACGATCAAACAATGAAAGAAAAATGAACGGAAAGAAAACGAATGAACAGAAACAAACGAACGGAGAGCGACCGAACGAGAGGAAAAAACACCCAGTGAGGAAGGGGAAAAAAACACCCAGTGAGGAAAAAAACACAGTGAGGAAAAAAAAACACCCAGTGAGGAAAACAAACACCCAGTAGTTAGAACAAACATGAACCGAAACCCCCCAGTAGTCAGACACAAGACGGAAAGAGAAAAGAAAACCAACACCGACCCATCACTAGCCATCACACTAAATCCGCAGCCAGACATCCTCGGCACAAACTTCCTACGAGGGCACCGACCAGATCGCCCCCGTGCACCGCTGTGTTTCGCACCGACAAGGGAATTTGGACTTGGCCTCAGAGGACTTGGTCATGATTCCTTCGTCAGCGTAGGAGAAGGTCAGCTCTTCGAAGGGTGGGATGTTCGTCGAGGCGAACAGCGCAAGATCAAAGATGTAACCGTCTCTCCTGGCGCCAGCAACTGCGTACGGCTGCAGATTCGGCTCGCACGAGTGATTGATAAACCTTGCAGCCGAACCGTACGCACGGCCGTCGATTGTGAATATCTCCCTCGAGCCGCCGTTTTCACCCGAGGCTGGCTCCTCGACGTCTTCGAACTTGTCGAGATCAAAGAGGTACGTAAGATCTCCCCCATGCTTGGCTGCCCTCTTCGCCGCCTCCTTGCTGCTGATCACTTCACCGAGGTACAACTCAACGAAGGTGCCTTCTTTAATGAAATCGGGAGAGCGAAGACCTAAGTTCGGTCAGCATCAATAATAGGATAAACCGGTGAATGTATTACTCACCCCATCCCTTTGACTCGGTCATGAAAATCTCGAGTTTAACTTTTCGTCCATGCTGGACGACTCGGCTCGTACAGGTCGGGCCGCAGTTACAGAGTGCGTTGCACTCAAAAATGGCATATTGACTATCGCGTAAAACACGCCCATACCTGTTGTAGGTATGGTACCTAACGTCCTCCGGGAGTTCGTCAACACAGCCACACCCATTTTTTTCGCCACACCCTCTGGGCGGGCAGTCGCAGCCGGTAGTAAAAGCTTCACTCCACTTGCCGGCTGCGGTCTTGGCGATAGCTTTGGACATTTGAAGTTCCGTAATGAACTCAAAGTCCAGTGGAGGGCATGGAGTGTCGTTAAGACTGTTGACAAGAGTGATCCTAGGACCCGGGACCGCCTCAAGTTTCCTCAAAAAAGCCTGGTGGTCCGGATTGGCTAGGACCACTGGCAATGAGAGCTCAGGTGTCTGGGCGACAGACTTGCGCTTCTTGCCTCTCTTCTGGGCAGCCATCGTGTCAGAGTTCTTGAAGTTTGTAAACTTCCTCCGTTAGTGAACTGAAGCCTCGGGATTGAGTAATGCATCTTACAATTTTTCGTCTATCGATGGAGACGATATCAGGCTCTTTACCGGCCACGAGATCCCAGATGGTAAAAGGCTTTGGGCTCTGAGCTTCTTCAGAGTTCTTTGGTTTCTTGGCGGCGGACGACGTATCCTCTTCCGATGTTCGTTTACGTGTAGACCTGAAAAAAGTCAGAATGATCAATGAAACTTGGTGGCAGTAAATACATACCTAGCCCTCCACTCGTCAAGGACGTATTGCACTTTTCTCAGATTGCTGAGGGGCTCCCAGGTGTCGTATTCAGATCCAAGGCCCAGCCAACTGAGTTTGTACCAAGGGTCCTACACATTCCATCAGCATCAGCTTCCAAAATAAATCAGATTACCCATGTAGCACTGACTCCGTGGAGGACCCTCTCGTCCACTACCTTGCAGAAGAACGGTCTCTATACACAATTGGTTAGTTTAAAGGTTAGTCTATAAGCCTTCACTGCACCTACATCTGTCATCTCAACAGATGATGCTTTACTGTGCATCATCAATAACTATGCAAGCAATATAATAATAGTAATAATAGTAATAAATAGGTAGGAATAAAGCTGTGAAGGCTGCAAAACACTGAGCGCAAGGGTAAGCAAACCTCGTTGTTGCTAGGTGGATTGAGGTTGATGTGAGAAGATACAAACACAGCTCTAGCTCACACCAAGATTGTCAGTAAGATAGTCAGTAGAAACACGGCATATGTGTTGATGTTGCTAGCTCTGACGGTGATAATGTGATTGGAGAATGTAAAGGGAAGTAGGGTATTGGGGTGGGAATGTTGTGTGAAGCTACTGTGTAGGAAAAAGGGTGCATAGAGAATAAGAAGAAACAATAGGAGAAAAGAATTGAAAAAAGAATAGGGGGAAAAGGACGGGTGAAGGATGGTTAAAAAGGATGGATAAGAAGGATGGATAAGAAGGATGAGAAGAAGGGGGGAAAGAATAGGAAAAAAGAATGGAGGAAGATAAACCAAACCAGAAGGAAAACAGAGGTATAAGGAAGCAGCTCACTAGGCTGGAGGTTAAGGACAAGAGAGGTGAGTAGTACTTACTGATGCGTATAGGAAGATTGTCGGATCCCTATTGTTGCTGTTTTGGATGGGATGGAAAGAAGAAAGAGAAGGAGGAGCGTAAGCTATTTAAGGGTTTCGCTAGGGTGGTGTCTTGGCACGGATTGACTGATAGTGACTGCCAAGTTTATCACGCTAGTATCTTTTAGAGCATCAAAGTACTAAACCTAACCCTAAGGGGAAGTGTCCCAATGGTAGTTTCATTCTGAGTGAAGTATAAATATCTTGATATTTTTTTGCATCTTGAGGAATGCACATATTCTGCTAGTAAAATACAAATTCTATACATATTCTGCAGGTAGAATAAACGTTAAAAACGTGGCTCATTGGCGGTGTATACAACCTGGAGCATATGGTGTTACACGGGTATATAAGACGTGTGCAGCTCAAGTTGTACTCTTGAGCCTTGAAGATGTAGAACTGCCCTAGAGACCTCTTACACATATATAACTTTGTATCTCGCTAAATGTTCTTTATATCGAGTCTGCCAGCTCTTCTACCGTATGTAGATCTTGAGTACTGAGACAAAAATTGAAAGTTCTGATCACATCACCCATGGAATACATCAAATAGCACTCAAGTTGATATCACAGAGAAGCAGCGCTGAATATCCAGTAGAAGAATATCCAGTAGAAGAATATCCCTTGATTCCATATAAGATGTAGAACTGCTCTGGAGACCTCTTACACATATATAACTTTGTATCTCGCTAAATGTTCTTTATATCGAGTCTGCCAGCTCTTCTACCGTATGTAGATCTTGAGTACTGAGACAAAAATTGAAATTTCTGATCACATCACCCATGGAATACATCAAATAGCACTCAAGTTGATATCACAGAGAAGCAGCGCTGAATATCCAGTAGAAGAATATCCCTTGATTCCATATGAATAGCAAAAAAAGGGACCCATGAGTACAGCAGCTAAGTTGATATCACAGAGAAGCAGCGCTCAACACCCAGCAGAAGAATATCCCTTGACTTCAGATGAATTAGCAAAAAAAGACTTGTGTTGATACAGATACTGATTCTCCATGTGTCTTCCTATTGTCCCAACCAGCCCCAAACACAGCTTAAAACTCTTAAAACCCTCTAAGTCCCTCTCTAAACACTGGTCAATCTAAATTGTCTTCCAGAAAGAAATTGAGAAAACTGAAGAAAAGTTCAAGTTGAGTATTCACCCCAAGTGCAGGATTGCCAGTCGGACATTTGCTATCCCAAGCCATTCCTGGAGTTTTCACTCTGGTCCAATGCTTCTCCCACCTCCTCAAACACCAGGTGCCAGATACTGCTCAGTTCTGGCCAATACAGTTCCCAGTCCCTTGATGACCTCTGCTTGAAATGGTTCAAACGGTATGCGCTCGCCATCAATGCTGATATACTCCTCTGCCACGCCAGGTCGCTTGTGTGGGATGATCCGGTAGCCCAGTATCTTTCGGTAGGACACCTGTATTTATCGCGGAGTCAGTGCCCGCAATCAAAGTTGAACCGGTATTACGCACGTGACAGAGGTCGAAATGTTCTCCGGACTCAACAGAAACAAGCATCTTCAAAGCTTGCCGACGGCTGATGTTACCGGCAACGCAGACCAGATCGAACATGCCGTCGTTCGGTAGCGATGCGGGAAAGAAATTCGCACCGGCGGACACCCAGGACATCTATGAGTTTGTCGTCCACGTGTTAGCCGTATCACCGTTGACGCAACTGGCCACCACTTCGTTATTGCCGAAAGTGCTTGGAATGCAGAGGGAAAGAATGGGGAGACAGTAGAACGTACATTCCCGGCGTAAAAGTTTCCCATGTTCGGCTGGTGGATCAGTTCCCAATCGTCCGGAAGCTCGGAATTAACTGCGCCGAACTGCAACTCGGGAATTTCCTTCTCGCCTTCGAGAGCCCCTTGCGCCTCGTGTTGGCGGTAATGTTCGCGGATCACCTCTTTGTCATTGATCGCGATTTTCACCGCCAGGTCGCATGGGTAGACCGCTTGTCTCCATATCCGCTGCATGAGGCCGTATGTGAATCGCGCACCCCCCATCCATCTCAAGTCCTCCGTCCCGAGATCCACCTCTGCGATGATACCAAACGATTGCGACAGGAACGAGAGGAACCGCTGATCTCCCTGGGTGATCGAAACGAGATCCATGGGCTTCGGTGTGGATTTGATGATCGATAACGTGGCCGCAGACGGGTCTCCCGTGCCCGTCAGATTCCAGCACATCGCATTCCCCGAGCCCCCCGGTAGTTGACCAACGGCGATAGTCTTCAGCGCCTTCATAGCATCATCTCTTTTCGCCAGCCCATTGAACACTTCATGCGGCACACCATCGCCGGAACAACAGAGTATCGCATCGTACGCCTCGATGTCTATTTCCCGCGCAATATCAACCGCATGTCCGCTCCGTTCCGTGATCTGCACATCGAGAGTACAGTCCGCCGCCTCCAGGATCGGCCTACACGCCGTCTCGAACAGCCGTGCGGCGCTTCCCTGGCCGCCGAAGGGATTTATGAGGACTTTGTATCGTGGCCGTTGTATCGAGGCTATCACGGGTCGTCAGCTGTCGCCGCACCTCCACTACGACGGGTCCCCACGCACTGCGATACGCCGTGTTCAACAGCTTCGCCGTCCACGCTTCGACCGCCGAGCGTGCCGGTAGCTCGTAGGGATAGGTAAGGCTGTTCGCCCTGACTTTTGACTTTGACGCCTTCTCCGCAAACTTTATCGTGATGGACGCATCACCGACGTCGACCCATAGCAGGTTGTAAAGCGGAATCGCGACGGTATTCACTGCGGTCCACCGGTCAGCCCTTCGTTACCATGTTTGCTCTCACTGCCCTCCCACGGAACACGGAAGCCCACCGGAGCTGCCGGCGAATCCGCAGCACGACCGAGACGTGGATTTGGGAATGCGGCTATCTGAAGTCCTCCCACCAGCATTAGCAGCTCATCGCTCGGGCAGGTAGCCTTGGAGGTGGCGGCGGCGGCGGCGGATGAGCACCTTGGATGTATAGCTGTTCCGCACCAATACTGAACGAAAGCTGTTTCCCCAGACTGAGGATAGACTCGGGCTCGACCCGCGCATCGAGCGACGACAACGAGGAGGAGGAGGAGGAGGAGCCCATGAGTGGTTCTGATGACATCGGCGTTGTAAGCACCACGCTGGTACATACCTATCACTTCCAAGCGGGCATGTGGTCGAGGGGGGGGGGGAGCGTGTTGCCCTGTGTTATGTCTGGCGATTAGGCTAGAAGACGTGGGTACTAACTCCTTGAGAAACGAGGTACTACATATGTACATACATATCGAGCAGGACCATGGTTATGGCTTGTACCACGATGGCCAAGCCGAAGAGGATGATGAGGTATGTAGACTGCTGAAGTATGCAGGAACCGGAACAGCGAGAAAAAATAAACCGAGCTCTCGTTCCAGACTGGGCCGCCGATGTTGGCGCTCCCACTCTACAGCTTTAACTAGTTATGCACGGTCGCCAAGGAGCGTTGACGGTTCAGCCTTGTGTGGCTTCTCGGACGGGCTTCTGTTGGCGGCCATGGACACTGTCCATTGGATAACTAGGGGTGGGCTCCAGGAACGGACGGGATTTCAGACCAACGACCTGCTGGCGTTATGCCCACAGAACCAATACCTACACCAACTCACTCGGAAAAGCCAACTCACCCGTCTCGGGCTAGCAGATATGTACTATATGTCATGGACGAGTGCTTTCATGAGTATCACCGACGGGCCTGGACTGCAGACTGGTCCCCACGGAGGACGGCGAGCCTTTTTTGTGGACCAGCGTGGACCTGAGAAGTCCGTAAACTCGCTCCCTTGGAGAAGGTTAACCTTAGTCCTGAGTGTCCACAAACTACTCTACTCTGTACCTAGCCCTAGGCATATGGGAATTGAGATGTCCCGGGAAGACATAAACTCACCCCGAGTCATTCATACTTAGGATTAAATACTGTGTCGTACTGGATTCAAGGTTCTGTCCTTGTCCAGAAGCAGATTTTAATTTACCCCCACCCGCCCTGATCTCGCATGCGAATAAGGAGCTTTCTTTTTACGGCGAGCCTTCCGAGACGGAGGACTGGACAACACTTGTGTGGTTTTTGGGCCTTTACGTTGATTTTCTACAGCGGGGGGAGGAGAAGCCCTGGGCACCTCGGTTGCCTGGTGTTGTGGCCGAATACAGAATGATGAAACAAATAAACAAATAACAAAGGAATTGATTCCGTGGCCCTAAGTAAAACGTCGTCCAAAACACTGATTGGACAGAGACATGCTGTACGGAGACCTGGTGTCTCACTGCTCGGGGGACGACGTTCCCCAATGAGTGCCCACCAGTCGGCAGGTAACTGGCTGTTCACATTGAATCGACACTCTGATTCTTCACCGTCGGCCTGCTAGAACAGCAAAGTAAAACCAATTGATATTCCCAATACTCCCGTAAGCCCGGTAAAACACAGCCGAACGCCATCGATATGCCGCGCAAGGTCCCCGCGCTTCCCCGGCTACACAGTATTGAAACCATCCGGCATAGTGATCTCTATCCCCTCCGCCCTTGCCGCATTGAGGATATACCTGCCCACCTATCCCGCATCAACACACGAGATCCGAGAACACCAGGAATTTGGAGAGCTCACCTTCTCATCCGGCGCACACGCAATCGCCAGCCTCCCATCTCCATCCCTGATGTCGGTCTCGGCTCCGCGCTTCAACAGGGTGACAGCGGCATCGCCGTGGCCCTCGGCGATGGCGTGATGCAGCGGCGTGCACCCATCCGCATCCGTCGCATTGACCGGGCTCTGGTGATCCAGCAGCAGCGTGATGAGTGGGGAGCTCCCTCCCGCCGCTGCCCTGTGGATCGGCAGTTGTCCTCTGCGGTCCTTCGTCCTGGCGCTGGCCTTATGCGGCGGCCCCAAGAGGAGTCGGCACAACGGAAAATTCTGCTTCGATACAGCGAAGTGCAGCGCCGTCTGCCCCGCAGTCGTCTTGGCGTTCACGTCGGCCCCGCGCGAGAGAAGGAGGGAGACGAGGGATTCGCCGTCTTTGATCGAGCAGGCGATCTGGAGCGGTGTCCAACCGCTGCCGTCGACGGCGTCTACGTCGAAGGAGGGCTGGCTCGAGAGGAGGGTCACGATCGACAAGTGGCTGCAGCTAACCGCCCAGTGGAGCGGAAGCCGGTCGTCGCTGTCACGGCATGAGGCCAGTTTCGGGTTTGCGAGGAGCAGCTCTTCGACTTTGGCATCTAGTTGGTGTTAGTGCGCGTCGGATAGGGTGATTGCGGACGGTTTGACGAACAGCGGCCTTCTCGACAGGCTTCGTGGATTTCTTCGCGCTCGGGGAGGAGGGCTTTGTCCATTACTGGTGGTGGTGATGGTGTTTGATGTTGAGGGGTGCGATCGATGGTGATGTTATTACAGGTGGTGGTGGACTCTACGTCACGCCTGTACTGAACTTGGCCCCCGCCATCGGATACCTGCGCCACACGCACCAACTCTCACTCGCCCGAATAACCGAATAGCAGCTGACCACGGGCATAACATTAACCGCCTCGTCCTGAGAGCAGGAGTTTAAACATCAACAGTCCTAACTACGTTGCACCCTCCTTCTCCCCCCGGGTCCTTCTTCAGCGTCAAAACCTTCGTCGGCACCCTGACCTCGTCCATCCAGGTATCCGCACTCCCCGCCGTATCCCTACGCGTGAGAACCGTACCCACCAACGAGATCTTACTCTCCGATTTCTCCAGACGAGCGGTGCCCTTCTCGCCGCCCGCACCGCTGGCTCCCGGAGATATCCGTCCGCCCCGACGGACCCAGATGTACCCGAACACCGGCACCAGGATCAGGACGCACCCAATCACGACGAACAGTATTGTCGCGCCGGAGCTGCTCATTCCGGGGATCAGCTGCCCTGCGCCCGTCGAGGAGACGTCCGTGACGGCTTCGACGACGGTGGGGGCGGACGGCGTCGCGATCGGCGTCGCTACTACCGCTTGCTCGGCTGACGCGGTCGTCGTGGCGGCGGCCGGTAGAGCGGATGCCATAGCGAGTGATGACATGAGGAACAGAGGCGCTGACGGGAATTGCATCGCGGCGGGTCGTCGATGTGTGGAATCTCCAATCGCACACGCACACGGTCGAAAAGAATGAGGCCGGAGGGCAAATGAGCAAACGAGTGAGCTCGAGCGAGTGAATGAATGAATGAATGAATGAATGAATGAAGCTACAAGCACCGCAACCATCAGCATCCCAGTCCATCGATCACCATCACGCAGAGAGAGTGCATACCTCGAGAAAGAAAGAACTACAACACGCAATTCAGGCCAGTCCAATCCAGTCCAGCGGTCCGAGGTGCGAAAGGAACAAAAAAAAAGAGGAAGCTTCAGAGCATCCTCGCGGCGGCGGGAGGATGGCATACCTAAGTACTAGTAATCCTCCCCCTCCCCCGTTCGATTTAACCACAGCCAACGCCAATCGCATATCTCCGCCGGCCAGTGTACCTATGCACGTACGTATTTGCTTGCCTTGCTCTACACGCACACACACACACACACGAAACCGAAACAGAAGTGAGATTCCCATTTTCCCGTTTCCCTTTCTTCACTTTGCCCTCCCCCCCCCCCCTCATCCTCCCTAGTTCCTTTTTGTCCCACAGTATATTTGGGAACGAGCCAGACATACTTACGTCTAGATACATACACGCCCTCCTGAGTCGCCCGGCGTGTCTGCCTATCCGTGCAAGGTGCAAGCAGTGCTGCTACCCGATAGGGTTTTCGGGTAAGACCTACCCAAGCGCTTCTCCCATCCTTCCCATCCATCCTTTTTCTTTTCCTCTGGCCGATTTTTTTTTTTCTCTTTTTTTTTGGGGGGGCGTGGGAGTGGGTGTTCCGATAGGGCATGCTACACAGATGTGTACCTTACATAAGTACACAGAGTACCACCTCCGTCGTGTATCAAAGTGGCAATCCGTGCCTGGCCGCTGCGCCACTTGTTTTTTTTTCCTCCCCCTCCCCCCCTCCGAAGCACTACGAGGTGCTTACACCATGAATGTAGAAGTGTGCGCAACTGCAGGCGCCAACTGGATTCTGGAAGACCTGGTTGGGGCTTTCAGCTGGAAGCTGGAATTGCATCGATTTTATGAGGGGGAATCTGCAGTTTTTTTTTTCCTCTTGCGTGGGGTTTCTACTTTATCTCTCTCTCTCTCTCTCTCTCCCCGGTTCAACGCGGAGATAGAGGTGAAGATGCAGATGGAGACGGAGATATCTCTACGGAAGGTTGGATTCAAGATTGCATTCAAGATTGCATTTCAATCGAGATGTGTCGGGTGGGATTGGGCTACCCACCTATTGGATGAAGACCTTGTTCGTTGCATTTGCCCACATCTTCTTACCGTATTGTGTTTTCCCTCGTCATGATCTACATAGGTCGCACACGAGTAATGAATAAACAAAAAAAACAAAAACAAATCTTCTTACCGTTGTCCAAGGGGGAGGGAGGATGGAAAAAAAAGGGGGGCGGCGGGGGAAGGGAAACAAATCCTGGCGGATGATTGGAAACAAGGAAAAAAAAAACAGGCATATATGTATCTACATAGACACTGGAAAGCTGACATCAGGCATTCTGTCGCGAGTGTGTATTAGACAGAGGCGTGTTACTCCCTACATTCTACATACATATGTATGTACATTCATACATACACCCGTCGCATCGGTGTTATGTCTGGCGCCTACCTTGACAGTCCCCCCCTCCCCATAAGTTTTGGTGATTTTGTGGGCATTTATCTATCCATCACTTTGTTTCCCTCAACTCGTCCGATGGATGCGGGTGTGTAGGGGCCATGCGCAATCACGGATGGTGAAATGCACGGTGAAACGAATGGGTGAATCAATGTCCCCGGATGTGGGGGAACGATATGTATCTACGAGCGAGACAAATACAAACTCCAATAACTCCTTTATTGTTTTTCTTTCTCCCTCGAACTGGCCCAGCCAACCGGCCAGCTCTAATGATGACTCTGCTTGACCACACCATCCGCACCTGCCTGCTCGAGGATGCGCTTCTTGTATGACTTGATATCTCCCGGGAAAGCCTCGACGGTGCCGTTGTCGCAGACCCACAGATGTGTGCAAACGCTGGCCAACATTGTAACGTCGTGAGAAACCATGAGCACGCCTCCCTGAAACTGTCTCAATGCATCGGAAAGGGCGTCCATGGCTTCGATATCCAAGTGATTGGAAGGCTCGTCGAGAACCAGGATGTGCGGGTTCGTAAGACTCAGGCATGCGAAGGCGACACGTGATTTCTGACCTCCAGAGAGCAGGCCCATCTTTTGCAGTCCCGTGGTGCCCGTGATACCGAAAGCACCGAGGTGTCGCCGGTACTCTTCGTCGGTCTTGCCGGGGAATAGCTTTGCGCAGAAACTGACGGCGCTCATGGTCAGGTCCAGTGCGTCGACGTGATGTTGTGCGAAGAATCCGACTCGGAGACGGGCGTGCTTGCTGATGAGTCCCTTGGATGGCTCGAGCTGGCCGATAAGAAGCTTGAGGACGGTGGTTTTACCGGCACCCTGTAAGCAAGATCGTCAGCATGCCGAGAATTTCACCGCGGGGGGAGTGGGCGATATGCGTACGTTGGGCCCAACGATACCGATACGGGAGTCAAGCTGTACATCCAGATCAACGTTCTCGACTATAGGTCGTCCAGGCGTATACGCGAACGAAACGCCCGACATCTGCATGATCGGAGGACTGAGGCTCTCGACATCGGGGAACTTGAACACGACCGAGTACTCGTCGTCCGGCTCCTCGAGAACGGGCAGCTTCTCCAACTTTTTGATTCTGCTCTGCGCTTCGGAAGACTTGGCGGCGTTGTACCTGAACTTGTCGATGAACGTCTGCAGATGCTTACGGTACGCCATCTGGTTCTCGTATTCGCGCTTCGCCGTCTTCCGTCGCTCCTCCTTGGTGGCATAAAAGGAGTCGAAGTTTCCGCCCTTGTAATAGTCCAATCGCTCGGAATGCTGGTGAATGATGTCGGTTGCGACCTCGTTCAGGAACGCTCTGTCGTGAGACACGACCAGGACCGTGGACGGGTACGTCTGCAGGTACTCGGAGAGGAAAGTGATGGAAGGAACGTCCAACATGTTGGAAGGCTCGTCGAGAAGCAAGAGATCGGGTTTACAGAACAGGGCACGAGCCAGCGCCAGACGCATTCGCCAACCACCCGAGAACGTCCTGGTAGCGAATTGCTGCCTCTCCGGCGAGAATCCCAGACCGGCGAGAATGGCAGCAGCCCTCGACTCGGCCTTGTCGGCTTCCATCTCGGCCAATTTGGAGTGAACATCAGTGAGCAGGGCGTCCAGCTCGTCGCGCTGGCGTGTCTTGGAGGCCATGTCGCCGGTGACGGTAACCGGATCCAGCTGGCTTACGAGCGCGGTCAGCTCCTGGGTGATCCGCGCTTGTTCGTTGAGCAGGTGCTTCCGCCAGACGTCGGCGTCTAGGACAGCCTGGATAGCTGAAGTGTCGTCCCCCATGATCTGCAGGCATCATCAGAAACAGTCATCCTGCCGCACTCCAGCCACATCCACCCTTGGTTTGCCTACCTCTTGCTCAACGTGGAGAATGGTGATGTGGGTCGGGATGGCGACTTCTCTCCTGGAGAGTGCCCTCAGCAGCGTCGACTTTCCGATACCGTTCTTTCCCACGAGACCGTAGCGCCGGCCGTACGCCAGGGTGAGGGTGGAATCCGTCAGGATCCTCAGGCCGCCGATCGACAGATCGATGCCCTCCACCTTGATGTCTTTGCTCTTTCCGGCGGACGCCGAGTCGAGGGTCAACGGATTGACCGCCATGTAGAATTCTTCGTACGCCTTCTGGTCGTCGCCGCCAACCAGCTTCGACGCCTCGTACTCGACGTTCTTCATGACCTTCTTGTCCTGCTTCGCCTTGATCTTGCGCTCGGCCTTCTCGAGCTTCTTCCTGTCGACCCTGCTCTCGACCTTGCGCGTTCCGACGGCGTCGAGGTCGACCCCGCTTCCGAGCAGGCCCATGGTGGCAGAGATGCTCTTGTGCGAGGCGACGTGGATGGTCTGGTCCAGGCGCTTCGACTTCGCCTGCGACGACGACTCCTTGCGGCTGCCGTGCATCGCCTCCAGCTGGGCGACAAGCTGGGCGATCATGCCCGTGACCTTGGCCTGCTCGAGCGCGGGCGGGGCGGCATCGAGCAGGATCTGGGTGACGGTGCTGATGGCCTCGGCCAGCTCGAGATCGGCCTCCGGCGAGGTCGAGGTGGCGGCATGGGTCAGGAAGCCGACGGAGTACTCGGTGATGACGGGGTCGAGCGACGGTAGGATTGCGGTAATTTTATCCTCCATGGTTCGATCCGACAGGACAGGCAGGACGGACGGCAAGTGGCAAAGTGTTTCGAAACCTCGTTTCGATATCGCGATGAAATGAGAGGCCGGCGTTTTTTTTATTTTTGCGGGCAATCGCGGGAGGGAGTTTTTTTTTTTTTTTTTT
>Ga0307516_10005658_pt1 | contig 14858 bp, 11 predicted proteins | sample 19_EM_MG_FD_203310 | JGI IMG/M metagenome (GOLD analysis project Ga0307516, IMG submission 203310) | Populus trichocarpa ectomycorrhiza microbial communities from riparian zone in the Pacific Northwest, United States - 19_EM | ecosystem: Host-associated > Plants > Roots > Unclassified | place...
CTATTTTGATCCGTTTTGGTTTTGAATTTTATTTTATTTTATTTTTTATTTTTTAAAATATCTTTAAAAAATCATCAAAAACTTTTGAGGAAGAGATAAACCTTTCAAGTGACTAGATTTAGCCATCAATAATTACAATTTTGATATCTATGGCTTATCTTTAAGAAAATAACTTAATAAAGATGGTTTTCATCTTAAATAAATTTATATTCTGATTTTACAGTCATAAAGAAGTGATGCTTGTCTATCCATACAAACAACGTATTGTACACCAAATTAAAATATATATAAAAAATGGATGTCCGTCAAATTAAAGAAAAAATAGAAACCAGGTATATAACCCTAGGTTTCATGTGGGCCAGGAGGGCAAGCCCAACTTAAGCTTGCCTGACTCATTTTTTATCTTACTAATTTTTTTTTCATGTTTTTTAATTAAATTCTTTTTAAATAAATTTCTTTAAATAATGTTTAACTAACTATCCAATTATAAAATTATTTTTAAATGATGTTGGCGTCTTTCATGGTAATGTTATCAATTGCTTTCTAAATAGTTGTGTATAAGTATAATTTTTTAAATGCATGACATATTTATAAAAAAAAAATTGTAAATTCTTTATATAATTTTTATTAGCATAATTATTGTTCTATTTTTTTAATATATTCACGTTAGAATTATCAATTCATTATTTTATTATTTTATTTATTAAAACTTACTTTTAAAATTATGAAAAGCATTTTTCGAAAAAATAAAACTTCTAAAAAATTGTCAAAAAAAAACGCATTATAAAAGAGGTTTTGATTAAAGATATACATTTTTTACTTATTTCATATCATTAGAATTTTTTATCTTGGTTTTAATTACTTGCAATTTCCATGCAATAAACAACATAGTTAAAAGAAGATGTATATATATTTTTTTAAAGAAAGATAAATTAATTAATTATAAAAGAGAATTTATACTAACAGTTACATTTTTTTTACAAAATTTAAACTATTGCATTTGTGATGATTATCCATTTTTTATTTACATATAATTAAATAAAGAAAGAGTTTATCTATGGTTTCCACTTTAATTTTTGTCGGCATTTTTCACAATTTATTTCAAGACCGTATCAACTTTCTAATTTTCAATTAAATTTTTTTATGATGCAAGAAAATACATTCATAATACTAGTATATTTTTTTACATTAAAAAATAACTTGAAATCCTACCCAAGATACTGCAGAAATAACAGTTGGTCTTTTTACAACTGTGCATTGGGGTCCTAATTCAAGCTTTGAGAATCAGCAAAACATAATGGTGATGGTGGAAACATAGAAGCATGACGAAAAAAAGAAATGGGAAACTGCAAAAACTCGAACAAAGGAGGCCTCGAGCTCAGCGAAGCACAAGAAACATGCAGAAAGCTTATAATTAAAAAGGCTGTAACAACCTTAATTATAATTCATTAAATCAAAGGGGATTTTCGGCAATAGAAACCATAAAACTTGATATCTTGCTGTCATTTTACAGTACTTCTTCAGGGAGCATTGCACAAGCAGAGAGAAAATGGCCACGACAAAATGGTGTTTCCTTTTGACCAATATCAACTACTACTAAAAAGAAACAAATGGCAGTAGAAGTATCATCTTTTAACAACCACAACCCACCAAAACTGGGGTCCTAAAGATAAAACTAGGCACAACAACGCAGCTTATGCTTACAAAACTGAGTCTAGGCTATCTTGTCTTCTAAGCAGACTCCTCTTCTGTGCTGCCACCTTCACTAGTTCCACTAGTAGCCTCAGCTTCTTCCTGTGATTCCTCTACTTGTTCAGGTTTCACAGGCCCTGGACCAGCAGATACTTTCACCATTGATGGACGCAAGAGCCTGTCACCAAGCTTGAACCCCTTGCGATATTCTTCAAGTACAGTACCTTCTTCAAATGCATCTGAATCCTCACGCATAATAGCCTCATGCAACTATCACAAGAGAGGAACATCTTGATTAGTCAGAAAATTGCCCGAAATCTTCTGTCATCTAAAAAAAAAAAAAAAAAGCCAGCTAACATCCTAGGAATACACAGAAACTTTCATGAACCACAAGCTTATTATACCATCAAAAACATGAGAATTAAGACAAGATTTGATAAAAGTTCGCTTCTTGCCTACCTCTTTTATATGCAAATTCATGCTATAAGTACAATCTGAAGATCATTTATATATACATTGCTACACATTCAAACTCACCGAGTTGGCTCGAAATAAGCAAAGACTTGGTTTGAGTTAAAAGCGTGTCCAAGCCTTCATAAAACCAGAACAAACTTGATCAAATTTTCGAAAAAGTTGATCAGTACTTGACTGAATTTCGAGCCAACTCGGTACCTCGCCTGCATTAAGCCAACGATCCATTTGACTGATCATTATGCCAATCAATAAAAGGGTAATAATTTTAGGTAAGGGTTCCCATTTCAACAAGATCATTAATTATCAAGGCATGCATATAGTTCATGAAAGCTACAATGACAGTCTTTCTTGAATCTACATGCATCATTTTTACCATTTTTTCCCAAACCTTGGCAATTTTACGTTGTCATGTATACTGAAGTTGAGTTGAGTTAAGCTAAGCAACTCACCATTGGATCAAAGGGCTTCCCAATAGTCTCCACAGGAACAACGCCAAGCGAAACTAGAATTTCCATGAATTGCTTGTATATGTTCTGGTAGCTGTTGTTGATCTTCTCTTCTCCTTCTGTTGCTGTCTTAATCTGGGTCTTAGCTCTCTCAAAATTATCCAAAACAGACAACAGATTCTCCACAACTTCCCCTTGGGCATTTGTTACTAGTGAGAGGCGTTCTCTCTCTGTCCGCTTCCGAAAATTATCAAAGTCTGCACTAATCCTAAGAACCCGCTCCTTTTCTATTGATAATTCTTCAGTCAAACTGGCCACTTTCCTTTCATTGTCGATTTTCTCATCTTCAACGGATTTCAAAAATGCTTCTATTTCAGCAATTATTGATTCATCATTACTTGCCAAAGCTTCTTTGTAAGACCGGAGGGAAGCCATGACGACTGAAGATGTGTCCTCAGCATCAGCAACCTCTTCACTGCTTGCAACCTCTTCACTGCTTGCAGCATCTTCCACCTCCACAGCACCATCAGATGAGTCCTGCTACATAAATTTATCAGCTAACGCATGCAAGCAAAGAAACCATCTCTTTAAACAAAATATATGCACAAGAAATTGCCCAAAACAATAATTTGTACTGTCAAGTCAGATCTAGAACATCAAATTACCAACCAATCCAAAGATAAGTTATTGAAAACAGATAAAACATAGATAACCACTGCATCAATAAAGTTGAGCTTACACAACATCATAGGTCAAGCAACAATCAATCATCTTAATTTTGTATGGTACATTTAATTTCTTTGTGATCAAATATGTTTCCAGATGAAAAATGTTGGCAGAGCCAACATCCTTGCAAGCCAGCTAGAGAATCACAATTATGTTTAAGGCATATAAATGAATTAGAATTCTTTCCGTGACAAACAAAAAAGAAGGAATAAAGGACTGCCGAAGAACAGGGAAAGAAAAAAGTCCAGATCATTCCTTTCTTATCCCAAAAACACTTAGCATTAAATGGAAAAAAGTCTTCTAAGAGCAAGAATGATAATGAAAATGAAGCCAAATCAACTTTGAAAAAGGCAAAGGTCATTGTAAATGAAGAAAACAACACCACTGGCAACAAACTGATGGTCGAAATTGCTTTGATTTGTGAAATCATGTGCCTTATATTCCTGAAAATAAATCCTTCAGGGTTTTTAAAGCTCTCAAAATAAAGTCTATCAAACATCTCCTTCTAGTGTGGTGCATATGGAAGTTCTCAAGATACAATCCATCAAATGTCTCCTTAGATACGGTATGTATATGCCTAGTAAACGAGTTAAGTGTGAAATAAAAATATGCTTGCTAAAAACATTTTCAGAAGTGAAAAGATATGATATAACTTCTCAACCAGTCCAAACAAACTCTTAACTTAATTCTTAAAAGTGAATGGCCACATGGAATTGGATCCTCTATGCCATTATGATATATCTAGAGAAATTCTACTAGAATCTTCTTGGTTGTTTAATAGATTTCATTGTGTGAAGGTATAGTTATATTAAATTGTTTGTGTTTTTGTAAGATCAGTAAACTTCATTGCTTTAAATAAAAAATGGAAATGATGGATTGAATCATCATTCCAAATGCAACCACGTTAACCATACAAAGCAAGATCTTAATGCATTTTTCAATAGCAAAAGTACAAAGTAGATGACAGAATATGGTCCAAATCATGATATTTTTTGGCAGTTTTATTTGAGTTGTAATAAAGATACAGTAAAAGCTTTTTTATTTTTGACAAAAAATTAATTTAGTATTTTTCAAGAAAAAGGTTTGTATTTACAATATTATTGAAGAATTTTTCACACAACAAACCACGCACTAAGAAGTCAAGTCCACTCAAGCATGGGTTCCAATAACTTTCATTATGCATATACTCACAAAAACAACATATTGACTAAACCCTCACCTCAAACCACTCTTTAAAGAAGGCGATCCAAATTAAGCATCGTATTCTGGCATATAGCGGGATCTTTTGCATTCTGAAGTTCTTATTTGAGATTCTTTACTGGCTAATGTCCAAGTTTGGGAAGCAGTAAAACTGAAATTTATGCTCACTTAGTGTAGCCAAAAACCAAAAGGTTACATGGGGCTCCTAATGCATGGGAAAGGAAAGCTAACTCTAAATTAAGTTTCACTTTTTACAGGTAATTCTGAAACTACAACCCCTCTTTAAGCAATCAGTCTCCTATGAGTAAAAAATGATATTGATTTGAGAAAACAAGTACCTAGTTTGCATACCCTGAAGGTTAATTTAAATGATACTATAATTTTCTCTGATAAACAAAAGTTAAACTGAAGCTTAGCACTTTTTAACGCTTTAAGTACACCCAGATACACATTTCTGCTTCATTATGAGAGATTTCCGAGACATTGTATGACGAGGTTGGTTGCAACCATAGACCTTGAGAAATCACAGCAAGTCTACAAGTTGAGACCATCATCAACAATAGAAATCTTTATTTCTTGTTCAGTAAAAGGACTCGAATATAGACAGCAGAAATATGTGTGTGTGTGTGTGTATCCTAATCTCCCAAAACAAATTCCATTAGAACCCTATCTCCTCTTCACTCTCCAACAAAGGAATGCAACTAATTTCAACTCAAACATGATATTCAATCTTTATTTTGCAATGCCAAACTCCTCAAAATCTCAGCTTCCAGTGTGCTTCCTTCAGTCAACTTTTCTGATCATCAAAATACAGCTTTCATGATAACCCCTAAAACACTTGATATCCCTCTTCGAGGTCTTCAAAAATGAAAAATACCCAGCAAGTAAAATCCCAACTTTCGCCCAAAATATGAATTCTTCCCAATTTTACAAAACAACAATCCACTGCTATTTCTTAGTCAAATTTCAATTGCCTCCAAAATAATAAAAGCAAAGCAATAAAACCAAACCAGTAAGCAAATAATAATACCTCAATTTCTGGTTCTTGGATTGTCTCCTCGGTCTCGGTGGTTTCGGTTTCTCCTTGTGAAGAAAAAGGAACGAACTTTACGAACCGGAGGGAAGGTTTGGTGGGGAACCGGAGAGAATTTTTGGCAAGGGAAAAATTGGGAATACTTCTGTTGTTGTTGTGGCTAAAAGAAAGGCATAAGGGATTTGCATATTTTAAGGAAATGCTGCTGTTGTTGATAATCCGTGGCGCACTGAACGGCGGCGTTTTGATTACAGTGGCCATTTTCGTTTTGGAGCAGAGAGAGTGGGGGAGAGATAAGAGCGGAGAAATGGAAAGAGGGAGAGGAGAATTATCTGGAAGAGAGGATAGAGTTAAAGGTTTAATTAAAGAGGGGGGTCATCGAATGGCTTTGAATTTTATGTGACCCGTTGGATGGATTCTTACCTTCTTCTTTTTTGTATTATTTTAAAATGTTAATATAAAAATAAATTTTAAAAAATAAAATAATATATTTTTAAATAAAAATCATTTTAAAAACATAAAAAAAATTAATAATGATAAAAAAGAGAAACATAAAATGATTTTAAAAAAGAGGGAAAGGAAGAAAGATCATTTTAAATTGTGTTTTTTTTTCTTTAGCTATAATTTTAATTTGAATTCAAAAAATTTATACTTGGAATGGCATAAAATATCCTATTTTGAAAAATAAGTTTCAAATTATTTTGATTTGAGAGAAATGATTTAAAAATGCTTTATTTTGCGAAAATCTCCAAAATTCCAAATTCCTATTAAATTAAAAAGGTACACAAAGTCATTAAATAAATGAGAATATGGCAACAAAATATAATAAATTATGCAGTGGTTATTGTAAATATCATTAATAATTATATCCATATTGATTGTGTATTGTATGATTTTGAATGCTTACTTCAAAACATTAAGAATTCCAACTAAAAGAGGTCTCTAAGTACCTAAGTATAAAAAAAATCACAAAAAAAAACCATATAGGTGGTGGCCCAGTGACAAAAGCTTGGGACCAAAAGGTTTGCTCCCTCTATGGTCTCAGGTTCGAGCGCTGTGGTTGCTCATATGATGGCCACTGGAGGCTTATATGGTCGTTAACTTCAGGGCCCGTGGGATTAATCGAGGTGCGCGCAATCTGGCCCGAACACCCACATTTAACTAAAAAAAATCACCAAAAAAACTTTAAAAGGATAAGATGATTGGCTTCCTCTTAAAAGACAATGATAAAAACTTAAATCCTCATCTTTTAAAAGGTATATAAAAAAATTCAATCTATAATTAAAATCGGTAGACAATGTTGAAACCTGAAAGATTGAGGTGTTCGGTTTTTATTAGGGTATGAAAAAATAAAAAATTATATAGTACTTAAGTTATTCTATAAGTTACAGATTTTTTTCATTAACTAATATGTCAATAAATATGAAATTGACCAACTATTAATATATTTCAATAAATAATAAAAATTCGAAAATCCTCAAACAAAAATGGAAATTTTGCACTATTGAATTGTTTGCAAAAGATAAGAAAAATGATAAATTACAATTTTAAAAAATATATAAGAAATAAAAAATTGAAATTTCTCAAAACATTCTACAAAAATGTTAATTTTTAAGAGATAAAAAATAATGTTCTTAAGAAACTTTGATATTTTTATTTATTAAACATTGTCAAAAAAAAATGTCTGATAATTCAAGAAGTGTTTTTATTTATCAAATATTTTTATTTTTTCAAAGATAATATCTTTTCTTGATTCTCTGGAAATATTTTAATGATTGAGTGATATTGGAATTTTTTATTTCTTAAAAATTTAAAGATTTTTTTTAAAATGTATAGTTTTTTAATTCTTCAAACATTTTTTGATTATTATGTTTTTTTCTTAAACATTTCTAAAAAAATTAATTGCCAATCAATTTAATTCAATTAGATTGAACTAGCTAATATTTGCAAATATTTTGATCAGAGTTTTTAAGAGAGATCTATTTGCTAAGTTAGAGCAAACACATCGATAATATTGGAGGGTTCCCAATAAATTTTATAGTATTTAATTAGTAATCTCTAATTAGTTATTCAACGAGATCCACTTTTTGAAAATATATTTTTATTACTTTTGATGGGTTTGTCTCTTTTTTCAAAATAGGTTCAATTGAATAACGTCATTAATTACAACTTTAGCATCATAAAATTTCTCGAGGGTTCCTATATATTGTTATTAGATGATAAAAACATAACGTGCTTGGGCCTCCAAACAAAAGGCCCAGTCATACAGGCCTGAGGCAAGTCGCGCATATTGGCTTTTTAAACTTTTATTTTTTTCTCCCGCCAATGATTTTCTTTAAAACAGTAGCAGGCAAAGAGTCGCCTCTTGCAACAAATGATGAGTTGCTTACTCTTTGGTAAGTTGATGAAAAGTCAGGTCAAGAGTGTTTTACACCCAAAACATCAACTATAAAACATTTTTTTCACCCAAAACATCCAAAGATTTAAATAAACTCATTTATGTTTTTTAAAAAAACATAAAAAAAGTTAAAATAAAAAATCAACTCGAAACTCAAAAACTTCCCGAGATTAAATATATTTTTTCAGACAATCTAAATATGAAATAAGAGCTTATTGGAACTATTTTTATTAAATAGAACTCGTAGATACTAAGATTAACTATTTTGATAGTCAAAATAATTATTAACCGATATTTTTTTTATCTATCATTGAAATTCAGTGACTTTCTCTCTCCTAACACAAACTGAGGATCAAAAAAAAAAAAACAAGAGATGATGTTTTGGATAAAAAGTGAAATTTACAAAAAAAATAAAAAATAGTGGGATGGAAAATGGGTATGGTGAAACTAGAAGGACCAAAATCAACTTTTTTTGTCAATTTTAAAATGGCCATCTAGTTCTTCCATGTTTTTTTATTTACTGCAATAAAATACCACCTGGAAATCAGTCTGGACCGACCCGAGTCAAGCAACGGAAGCAGCTTAATTGGACGCGTTTACCCATTTTACCCGTTTTTTCTGCCCTAGGCTATCAGCAGCAGCACCATGCCGACAGTTAGCGTGGGGAGAGATCGTTTGTTCTCAGCCCTAGGAAAATCTTACTGTAAGCAATGGCTTCATTTCCCTCGCTTCTCTCTATTTTAATTGTTCGTTGATTGTATTGTACTGTATTGTAGCTCAAGAAGAGTTTGAGGATCTGTGCTTCAAGTTCGGCATCGAGCTCGACGATGTGGTGAGCCCTCCCTCCCTCTTCTAATTTTGTTTTGATTGATGATGTTTCGAATCCAAAATCAATCAATCAATTTGACTCGATGATGATATCAGACAACTGAGAAAGCAATTATTAGAAAAGAGAGGCACTTGGATGAAGAAGATGGAGGAGTTGGTGATGACGATGGAGAAATCATCTACAAAATTGAAGTTCCTGCTAACAGGTAGGTTCGGTTTATCTATATTTATATTTGTATTATATAAACAAGAAAAGATTGTGATAATATCCTTCTGTTTGATTTATTTATCCTCAGATATGATTTGCTCTGCCTTGAGGGGATTGCCCAAGCCCTCCGCGTTTTTAACGAGGAGCAGCAGACACCAACATATACACTTGCCAGCATTCCCAAGGACTCAATGCTTAAGATGCATGTCAAACCACAAGTATGTTTTCTTTTCTTTTCTTTTTCCTAATAGCCACAAACATGCTTGGAGTAATTTTGGCATTTCATGGCATGCTGCAGACATCATCGATTCGTCCCTTTGTTGTTTGTGCTGTTCTGAGAGATATTACATTTGATGAAGCTAGTTACAACAGTTTCATTGATCTTCAAGATAAGCTTCATCAAAACATTTGTAGGTAGTATTAATATTCTTGTCTGAATGCTCTTTTATTGTTTTTATCCCTCTCACTCTCATAATACTCACATCCATTGTTTTCATATGTTTTAGGCGAAGAACCCTAGTTGCAATAGGGACTCATGACTTGGATACACTACAAGGCCCTTTCACTTATGAGGTGGGCTCAATATCTTTGGACTCATCTCTTTTCACATGCATCTTGTATTGTCAATGATGTGATGTAATACTGCAAGTCTGGAAGAAGAGGACCTCACAACTCATTTGGCCTGTGCTATAATTATAGTATGTGCGGTAGATGCTTCTTGTAAGATAGGAATGCTTCAACACTTTTGCAATGATGTTTTTACTGTGTCCCGTTATATATGGATAAGTGGCCTTTGGATATTGTCTACTGCAACTTTTTATGTATTTTCTTTTTTCCTTTCTCCCTCGGACTAAATATTGGTCATGTAGTATCTTTTCTCTTTATGGATACAATTGTTTGTTGCAAAGCACATTCATGTAGGTTTTGCATATCTACTTGATAGGTTTTCTTACTTTCATTTGCTTCTTGAAAATCAGGATTGTTTTATGAGAACTGAAGGAATACATACTAAATTATAACATGTTTTATGCGCTCATTTTTCAGGCTTTGCATCCCAAAAGCATTAATTTTGTGCCACTGAAACAGGTAACTTGTGCTATAATATTTATTTTGTGATTCGTATGTTTGAATATATTCCCATCTGCACTGCAATGGTGAGTTTTGGCCATGTCACAAGAAAATTAGTTTATACTAGGGGGACTTGAACTATAAACCTGTCCTTTTCTGCCCCTTTGCTTAGTTTTATAGGTCTTTTTCTGAATGTACTTGGCACCATTTAGTAGGATTGTGTTAGTTATGTCTTGTTTCTTATATACTCTTGTTAAACATCTTAGTGTGCTTTCACACCAGTATTGTCAAAGGTGAAAAGCGCTAAAAGCCGCCAAGCCTATAAAATGCCCAAGGTCCCGAATGAACCAAGGCGAAATGCTATAAATTAAAAAAAATATATTATATTATATAAATCTAAAATATATATCTTCCCAATTAAGATTAGATCATTAGAAAATCAAAAGAAAATATAAAATACCATAACATAGTCATATAAAGTTATATTTTTCACCCTTATAACAAAATAAGATAATTTAAAATAGTAAGTAGCCAGATAGATTAAAAAACAAAATTAAATATCATCATCATTATTCATTAAACTTCAAAAACATCTCCTTCCATGCTTTCCTCTTCTTCACTTGAATCCTCCATATCCTCCATTTCATGATTATAATCGAAACCCTTATCTCTCAAACTATTTTGCAAATGTTTAGAAAAAATTAAAGTATTAGCTGTACAAATGTGTTGTTCTTCGACTCCCACCATTGAAAAAAGAAAGTGTGGTTGGTGTTTCTCTTCTAAGTGTACTTCATTGTCTGTTTGTTTCCCACTTTAATGATTTCTTTAATTTTTTTGTACCCTAATCTTTGTTTTTTACAGAAACAACCCTAAGTTGTTTCTTGTGGTAAATTAAAAAAATAGACAAATAGGTCAAAACATAAATCATTAAAAAAAAATCCAATAGAAAAGGAGTAACTTCAAGCAGGCACTAGCCTTAGCGCCTTGCACCCACTCACAAGGCACTCGCCAAGGCGACTCCTCATTGAAATCCAACGCATGAGGCTAATAAAGGTGTTGGGGCTTTGCCTCACCTAGAGCGCCTAGGTGAGTGCCCCTTGACATCACTATTTCACACACAGCGAATACCTGGAGAGAATGTGCATGCTTTTGGAGTTAGAAATCTATCCAGACAGTCTTTCTGAACCTTATTTCACATTTCATGGGAGCTTCCTTGTGTTTCTTTTGGTGGCTAATTTTATTGCTGTCTTATTATCATCTGCTTTGTGCTTTACACTCTCAATGCCATAAACATTTATGACTGACTAATGGTGATTTCTTTGTCTTTGATTGTCGTAATTTAGGAGAAAAGCTTCAGAGCTGATGAACTGATGGAGTTTTACAAGGTGATTTGGAAATTATGGCGTCTTCATTTTGTTGTCCATTAGTTATGTTTTCAAGTTTTGATATTGCCTTTATATTGTTTGTTTTTCTAATCCTTGAACAACTGTGGTGTTGATGGTTCTAAGCCTATCCTTTGTGAATGATTTTCTTGTAATACGCAAGAGTTTGCGAATTAAATTGTATGCTAGGTGCAAAAAATGCAATTATGCCTTTTGTCTTGCTATGGGTTCTAACAATATTTACTTGGCAGTCTGATATGAAGCTGAAGAAGTTCTTACAAATAATTGAGAATTCTCCAGTGTTTCCTGTCATACATGATTCTAAAAGGTATGAGTAGGTTTCTCGATAAAATCAAATCGTTATGATTTTGTAGTTTCTTGCCTGTCAACCTATTGATTTGTTATTTAGTTTTAGTTCCTTTTATTGAATGACATCTTTTCTATAGTTTGATATAGTGTTCAGTTGCTTCATATACCCCTGGTAAGAGAGATTCCATCACCCTATGGAGGATGTGAATGCACAAGAGTTAGATTTCCCCTGCGCATCACTCAATTCTTTAGATTTCCCCTGCGAATCACCAAATTCTGGAATTAGGGTGCATCCGTAGTTTTCCTTTTCCAAGTACTTGCTTTGGCTTCATCCTTGTGCATTATTTGCATCTCTATTTTAGTTTGTGCCCCATTTTATTTAATGATATCTTGTCAAGAGAGGGCACAAATTTGAGTCAGATACAGATGGGGCAAACCTTATGTTTTATTTGTATATATGTGGAGTTCAATGGAATTGATTTTTTGAAAAATGAGCAACCCTGCCTGGTCCAATTTTCTTAGGGGGGCAGGGCAAGACAGATATCAGCAATTACAGTGACAATAGTCCTCTTTTTTTCATGTGGTTGTTTCTATGGGATATTTTAGGTTACTTATTGACACATTTCATTTGATCATTAAGTATGAATGTCATGCTCTTTTATAGCCTACGACATCTCTCTTTTGTGCTTTAAGAATTTCAAGTTACTGCCTGTATATATATGCATCTCATGTTTCTTTCTGCAGAACTGTTTTATCTCTACCGCCAATTATTAATGGTGCGCATTCGGCTATCACTCTGAAGACTAAGAATGTTTTCATTGAATGCACAGCCACCGATCTGACAAAGGCCAATATTGTATTGAACACGATGGTAAGAGACTGAAGTTCAGGTTTCTTTTTCATGGTAATTTTTAGATTTATGTACACATTTTCCTTGTTTTCTCAGGTAACAATCTTTTCAGCATATTGTCAAAGAAAATTTGAGGTGGAGCCAGTTGAAGTGATATATTCTGATGGGAGGTCATTCATTTACCCTGATTTATCTGTCTATAACATGGAAGTTCCTCTTTCATATATTACTGGCTCAATTGGAGTCTCTTTGGAGGCAGAAAAGGTATTGTAATTCCTGTTGTTCCTACACTTGTTACTAATTTTGTGCACATGCTTTCATTTAAATTTAAATGAAGTGCTGCTCCATTTGATGTCAGCATTTTCATTGATTAAGTGATGTATCATAAGTAAACCAATTCTGCTTTTGATCATATTAGGCTTTAATTTGAAAAGATAATTGATGGTGTCGAGTTTACTCAATTTCCTGAAGCAAAGGACTTGTGTGGATTGTTCAAATGCACAAAGATTTGAAATAGACAGCACATTAAGAAAGATCACGACTTTGATTTTCCTTCAATTTGAAAATTTGCTCAATGATACCTGGAAGTATACTTGCATCTGGCTTTACCAGAGAAAAAGAATTACTGATCGAACATGATTTATTGTACTTACAGTGTTTGATTTCAATGAGCAAGACTATAGTTTAACTTTGGATAGATTTCAAGGAAATGCAAGTTGGTTCCTTGCATGTAAGTTGATAACTGATGGTAGCATGTTTAACTTTAGGTGATACTTTATGATGCAGAACCACCTGCCACTGAATTCTAGACTACTTATTTTAGGAAGAAGTTTAGGATTTTATTTATTTATTTTTTAGTCTATCAGTTAGTCCTATTCCTAGTGGGTTTTTTTTTTGGATTGGGTTTGGTTTTCCTATTTTCTAGTTGCTTTGATGCTAATAAATAGCGCCCTGGTTAGACATTCAAGATGAAGTGACAAAGATCAATTGATCAAATAAATTGAGTGCTCAAAGAATTAGTTTTCTTGGATTGTGTTAATTTTCCATTCACTTGATTCTCCTTAACTTTGTTTACAAGTTATATTAGGAGGAGAATATAGTTGGGGCAGCAATCAGTCGTGGATTACATCTAGTTTGTTTGAGAGTCAGTGGACTTCTAGGGAAGTCATCTAAAGTTGTTTTAGCCATTTAAAACAGAGCTCGACAAATGCTGTTGTTTGAACTGTAATTTTATGTGTTATCAGCATCAAGGAAAAGGAAAACAGATGTTGAGGTGGTGAAAATAATTGAATTTCTGATTAGTTTTAAAAATGTATATAAGTTATCTGAAAGCAGTTGAAATTTAAGAATTGTTAAGCTGTTTTCAATCACAGGCATAGATTTTGATGTTGATTCATTCTTGTATTCATTAACCATCCACTGTTGTCATTTACCTGGTAATTTTGGTAAGAATATTAAGGAACAATTTTTATTTTTTTTTCCCGATTATCATATCAAAATTGCTTCTGTCTTGAAGAAACCATCTCTTATCAGGGGATGTTGTACAGTACATGTTTTCTGTCGTTGGCTGTTGTACAGTACATGATTTCTGTCGTTGGAAGTTCTGCACCTGATGGGTATATTAGCCCTCTGGCATGCTTTCTTCTAGGATTTTCTGTCAGCTATCTGTTTATCAATTATGGCATTGCTGACACTATTCCCTTGTGTCTGTCCATGCAAGAAAGTCTGAGATAGCAATAGCACTTGTTTTGTATTTTTTTTCTTTATCATTCAGGTTACTAGTTTATTAAATCGGATGCAATTGCGTGCTGAGCATTCTGTACTTGATGACAACAAATGCAATATCAATGTATCGGTACCTCCAACAAGAAGTGACATTCTTCACCCGTGTGATGTTATGGAGGTATACAACAATGGTTACTATTATTTACTGTGTTTATAACATAGCCAATTTGCGTACTTTTCTTTTTGTGAATGACAAGGCATCCACTGTCTTTTCAAGGATGTTGCAATTGCTTATGGGTACAATGACATTCCAAAGAGAAGGCTCCCATCAATGAAGCCACTGCCCTTGAATCAGCTCGAGGATCTTATCAGAGCAGAGGTACTAAAAGGAGATCTCTCTCTCTCTCTCTCTCTCTTCATGTTCTTGCTTTGCTAGCATTTTCTTATTGTGGTTTTTATTATTCTACTTTGATTTCCATGGGCTATTTTATTATTTATTTATTTATTTTGTCTGCAATT
>Ga0307516_10005659_pt1 | contig 14858 bp, 12 predicted proteins | sample 19_EM_MG_FD_203310 | JGI IMG/M metagenome (GOLD analysis project Ga0307516, IMG submission 203310) | Populus trichocarpa ectomycorrhiza microbial communities from riparian zone in the Pacific Northwest, United States - 19_EM | ecosystem: Host-associated > Plants > Roots > Unclassified | place...
CGCGCTCTTGCGATGATGGTCTGACTTTTCCCTACAACCATTCGGCCGACGACAGCTTTCGCTGCTTCGTCGACGCCGACCATGACTGCGATCACTCCGAAAACGCCGGTCGCGGGCTGGCGTTCGGCGACGGCGCCTTCGTCGCCACCTGGGGTTGGGGTCATCCGGGCAAATTGCAGCGCTCGACCGACGGCAAAAGCTGGGACGACGTGATGACCGCGACGCCGACGTTCGCGGACATCGCCTACGGCAATTCGCTGTTCGTTGCTTGCGCCAATCCGACTCGCGTCTCGACTGACGGCAAGACTTGGGACATGGGCGGCAAGCTCAGCTTCGACTTCAACTACCGCGGCATCGAGTTCGTGCCGACGGCGGGCGGCCTATTCATCGTCACCGGTGAGTCTGGCATGCAGCGCGCCATCTCCTACAGCCGCGACGGCAAGACTTGGACGGCCGCGAGCGAGCGCCCCGACCTGTGCGGGCAAGAGCTGCGCGGCATCGCCGGCTCCGACGCGGCCATGATCGTCGTCAGCGCTCAGGGCCACGTCTGCCGCTCGACCGACGGCAATGTTTGGACCTACGCCCCCGTGACCGACCGCTTTACCAGCCCGCCGCTCTGGACTGGCACGGAGTTCTGGGTCTATTCCGGCGCCAAACTGTTCAAGAGCCCCGACGGCCAAGCTTGGACCAGCCTCGACATCGAGCCCAAAAACATCGCCATCGGTCCCGTCGCGCGCAGCCCGTCGGGCACGCTCGTGGCAGCCAACGACGGCTGGATGGTTTGGTACGAAAAGCAGCAGTTCTTTCGCTCGATCGACGGCGTGCATTGGGAGCTCTTGCCCACGACCGCCTTCACCGGTAGCCACCCCATCAACTACATGAGCTTCGGCTACGTGCCGCCGAGCGCCGACTGCGGGCCGCCCTGAGCGCCGACCTCGACGGCGGTACGCCGCAGCAGCAGGCGCGAGATTGGGAACGCAAACTGGATCTGCTCCTCCGGCTGGAAGCCGAAGCGCTCGTAGAACGGCTGGGCGTCGGCGGTCGCGAGCCGCACGAGCTCGGCGCCGCGCACGGCGGGGTGATCGAGAAGTAGCCGCACCAAGGCTTCGCCCAGGCCTTGGCCGCGGTGACTCGGAGCCACCGCGACGTCTGCCACGTAGGCGTGGCGTGCGCCGTCGCTGTTGGCCCGGGCCGTTGCGACGAGCTTGCCATTGGCGTCGCGGGCGCCTAGCCACACGCTCGCCCCGAGTTGAGCCTGCGCCAGGCGGCTGCGTGCCACGCCTCGCGTCCAGTACTGGCCCTCGAGCAAATCGACAGCGGCCTGTGCGTCGCTCGGGCCGAGCGACGGCCAGAGCCAAGTGCCGGCAGGGCCGCGAAATCGCGCTGGGCGCGAGGTTTCTGGGTGATATTCGAACATCAACGCGATGGCGCGGGCGTCGCCCGCAGCGCCGCGTTGCCACAGTTGGTCCATGATACGCATCACGTCTTCTGGCTGCTTGTTCTGGCCAAGCTTGGCTTTGCCAGTCAAGTGGGCGGTGCGGATGCCGAACACCAGCACCCCGCGCACCGCGTTTTGGTAAAGCGGCGTGTCGAAGTGAATCGGCACGTGTCCGCCTTCTGGCTGGTAGCGCTGCATGATGAGCTGCAGGGCGTCAGCCTTGACGTACGGATCTTCGATGCGCTCGATAGTGCCGTGCACCTGCACGCTGCGAAAAAACGTCGTGGCCGGGCAGGCTTTTTCCGGATCGGTAAAATAGCTAGGGATGGTAGTAACTAGCTCTTCGGCTTGGGCGACCACGGCGCGACCCACACACTGCGCCTTCTCGCCGCTAGGCGCGCCGTGAAATAGCAGCCAGTCGTCGGTGATGGCGGCGTTGAGGGTGCGCAGCACCGGCGCTCCGTCAGAGCGCGTGAACGCCAGGTGCAGGACCTCGGCCTGTTTCAGAAAGCTCAGCGCTTGCGCGGTCGTCATCGAGAATTCCAAGCGACGCATGCCACGAAGCTGCGTCATTGCTGGTCTGTTAGAAAGGTCCAGTTATGATAAATTGAACAGACCAGATGGCGCGCCCGCTCTACAGCCCCAAACCCCCGCAAAAATCCGAAACTAGTCCGCTATTTTTGCAGATTGCCCGGCAAATAGCGCTCGACATTCAAGGCCGAGTGCTGCGGCCCGGCGCGCGTCTGCCGGGCAGTCGTGAGCTGTCTCGGGCGCTCGGGGTGCACCGCAACACGGCGCTCGCGGCGCTGAGTGAGCTGACCGCGCAAGGCTGGCTGCACACGCTCGCCCGCCGCGGCACCTTCGTGGCTGAAAGCTTTCCTGAAACGCGCACGCGCCGTTTCGCTCGGCCCAAGCAGCAGGAGCGCGTAGCGCTCGAGTTGCCAGAAGCTCCGCCGTCCCAGCCCTTTCCGGTCTTCGACGACGACGTGCTGCCCCTGATTGGCGGGACACCCGACTACCGACTCGTGCCAACCGCCGAGCTGGCGCGCGCTTACCGCCGCGCGCTCGGGCGTTCGCCCAAGCTCTTGGCCTACGGCTCCGAGCTGGGTGAGCCTCACCTGCGGGCCGTGCTCAGTCAGCACTTGCGCGAGACGCGCGGTGTGCCCGTCGAAGGTGAAGGCTTGATGGTGACGCGCGGCAGCCAGATGGCGCTGTTTTTACTCGGGCGCGTGCTAGCTCGGCCCGAGCGCGTTATCGCCGTCGAGGGGGTCGGCTACCGCCCGTGCTGGGAAGCGTTGCGGCTGTCGGGCGCGCGCCTCGTGCCTTTGCCGGTCGACAGCGACGGCCTGTCGATTGCAGCGCTTTCACAGCTGCTTTTGCGCGAGCAAGTCGCGGCCGTGTACACGACGCCGCACCACCAATACCCGACCACGGTGACGCTGACCGCGCCGCGTCGGCTCGAGCTTTTGGCGCTCGCGCGCCGTCACGGCTTCGTAGTAATCGAAGACGACTACGATCACGAGCATCACTACGCGGGCCGCGCGGTGCTGCCGCTGGCCAGCGTCGACGCCGACGTGGTGGCCTACGTGGGCACGCTGGCCAAGATCTTGGCGCCGGGTTTGCGCCTCGGCTACATCGCGGCGCGTCCAGAGATCATCGAGCGCGCCGCGCGCGTGCGCAGCTACGTCGACCGCGCCGGCGATCACGTCGTAGAGCGCGCCGTGGCAGAGCTGATTGAAGACGACGTGCTCGGTCGCCACGTGCGGCGCATGCGCCGCGAATATCAAGCGCGACGCGATGCGCTGATGAGCGAGCTTGGCCGCTTGCTCTCCGGAGCGCTGTCTTTCCGCGAGCCGTCGGGCGGTATGGCGCTGTGGGCCAAAGTCACGGCGCGCGGCGTGTCGAGCGACGCCTGGGCAGCGCGCGCGCTGGAGCGCAAGGTGCTGGTGCACCCCGGTCGGCGCTTTCGCTTCGACGGCCGCGAGTCGCCGTTCTTGCGCTTGGGCTTCGCCCCCGTCACGCCCGAAGAAATCACGCTCGCCGTAGAGCGCCTGGCGCGTGCGCTCCCGCGCGCTAGCGCGCCTTCCGCTCGAAATACTGCAAATCGATGAAGATGGCTGCTGCCAGCACCAGCGAACGCTCGTCCGCGCCGAGCTCTGGCGACTCGAAAGCGACTCGAAAGCGATCGGCGTCGGTGAAGGCCTCTTGCAGCATGCCCGACCACTTCTTCTCGACACGCGCCAGCTCACGCCCGTCACGCTCGAAGGCAAACGTCCAGGGTCGCCAAAACGGTGAAGACACGCGCAGCAGCACGCGGCCCGAGCTGTCGCTCACGTCGAAACGTTTGGAGAACACCGCCCAGCGTTGCTGGATCGCGCCCAGGTTACGGCCGTTCGCCATGCTCACCTCGAGGCGCTGAAAAAATAGCCGAAATGGATGTAAGACGCGCAGCACGAGCTGCCGCGAATCGTCGAAGAAATGAATCTCGAAGGTTCGCCAATGCCCGAAGAACATGCGCGCCAGAAACGCCAGGCCGCCTTTACCTTGTTCGGCGGCGAAGGCGAACGGCGCGCCGTTGGCCTCGATCGAATACTTGTTGCGCGTCTCGATGCCGAATAGCTCGGCCAACTCGCGCCGCTGCACGATCATGATTTCGCTCGACTGCTGGACCACGGCGAGCATCTCGGTCATGCCCCGAGCGTTGCATGCATGGGCGTCCCGTTGGGGGGGAAATCGGCGTAAAGCTGCGGGCTCTTGCCCGGTCTAGGCCGCAAACGGCGAATCGGGTGGATGCGGCCGCGGGCCCGCTCGTGTTAAGTTCGAGAGTAGCGCCATGGGAGTAAGCTCTTGACCGACAACAACGACAAGAAAGAGACGACCGAGCCGGTCTACGTGATCGAGAGCATCCCCGTGGGAGGGGAGCACGGCGTCAGCCCGGGAGAAATCGAGCGCGAAGCGATTCCAACCCCCGCTCACTTGCGCATGTTCCGCGAGATTGGCCGCGGCGGCATGGGCCGCATTCACCCGGCGACCGACCGCAACCTCTTGCGTCACGTGGCGCTCAAGCGGCTCGATCGCGAGCTGGCCAAAGTGCCGATGTACAAAGACGGCTTCATCGCCGAAGCGCAGATGACCGGGCAGCTCGAGCATCCGAACATCGTGCCGGTGCACGAGCTGGACGTGTCCGACAAAGGCGTGCCGTACTTCACGATGAAGCTCGTGCAAGGCGTCAACTTGGACGACTGGCTGCGCGAGCCGTCGCGCGCTCCGGGCAGCACCGCTCGTCTCGAAGACGGGCTCGAAGTCTTTCTCAAGGTGTGCGACGCCGTGGCGTACGCGCACCATCGCGGCGTGATCCACCGCGACTTGAAGCCCGAGAACGTGATGGTCGCCGACTTCGGGCAAACCTACCTCATGGACTGGGGGCTCGCGCGTCTGACCCGCACCAGGCCGGCCTCGGGCTCGCGCGCGCAGATGGAGGCGCCGGGTCCGGTCGGGACGCCCACGCACATGGCGCCCGAGCAGGCCCGCGGCAACCCGCAAGAAATGGACGAGCGCAGCGACGTGTTCGGCCTCGGCGCCATGCTCTACGAAATCGTCAGCGGCAAATTGCCGTACGGCGACGCGCGTGACGTCGACACCGTGCTGAAGCGCGCCGCGGCCGGGCAAGTCGTACCCATCGACGTAGCCTGTATGGGTATCGGTGTTTCGAAGCGCATTCGCAGCATCGTCGAGAAAGCGGTCGAGCCCAAGCCAGAGCATCGTTACCAATCGGTGGTAGAGCTACAGGCCGACGTGCGGAACTTCCTGCGTGGTGGCTTGCACCTGCCGCGCCGAGTGTTTCCGCCAGGTAGCGTCATCATCCGCGAGGGTGATGTGGGCGACGCGGCGTACATGATCGTGAGCGGCACCTGCAAGGTGAGCCGCCGCGTCGGCAGTCAGCAAGAAGCTCTCGGAAAAATGGCAGCAGGCGACGTTTTTGGCGAAATGGCGCTTTTGCTCGAAGAACCTCGAGCCGCCACTATCGAAGCGGAAGACAACGTTACAGTGTTGGTTTTGGATCAGCGCACGTTGAGTGCCGGGCTCGGCGCAGACGGCTGGACCGGTGCGCTGGTGCGGGCGCTGGCGCAACGTTTTCGCGACCTCGAGCAAAAAGTGCGCGAAGCCGGCGTGCGGCGTAGCTAAATCGAGACGCTAAGTCTCACTTTTTCGCGCACACTCGGGCTCAAGACCAGGCTCGCGCGGCCGTTCCTGATGCCTGAGGCAACAGGTGCCATGACGGCCCCTCACCACAGCCGGGGACTAGCTTGAAGCACAGCGCACGCAAATCGACGAGTCTGGACGTACTGGACGACCCCATCGCCCGCGATCCGGCGCGACGCGCCAGTGGGGTGCAGGCCCGCGCTGCTCGCGCGCCGTCCGCCCCGTCCATGGCCGCGCAGCAGCAGTTGCCTCTGGTGTCCATCGGATCCCCGGCTGATCCAGCGCTGCTGGAGCCCACGTATGCGTACCTTTCGGCGTACTCGTTCGCCTGCCTGTCGCCGCTGCTCGCACAGCGGCTCAACGTGGCGGTGTACGAGCTGTACGCCAACGCGCTCCGCTACGGCTCCGCCGGGGGCGAAGTGCGGCTCGAGATTCGGCGCACGCCCGGTGGCGTCGGCCTAAGCGTGAGCAACCACGCCGAGCCGAGCCAGATCGAGCGCCTCAGGGCGCAAATGGGACGAGTACAGGCAGACCCGAGCGCGGCCTTCAGCAGTGAGATGAATCGCTTCGCCGGCGCCAGTCAGCCGCCGCCCATGCTCGGTATCGTGCGCGTGGCTCACGAAAGCGCGCTTCAGCTCGAGCTCGTCATCGACGCCGATCGCGTGGAAATTTCGACGACTTGTGACGGCTGAGCTTGCGCCCCTGGCGGGAGACGTGGCACGTCTCGCTCCCGTCCCGGCACCATGCTCGAAGTCGTTCCCCGCAATATGTGCGCTGGCTGCGCACGCCCGAGCGTGGTCTGCCTGTGCTCGAGCATCCGCAAGGTTTCGACCCGCACGCGCGTGGTGATCCTGCAGCACCCGCGCGAGAGCGACGTGGCCATCAACACCGCGCGGCTCGTGGAGCTGCAGCTGGCGGGCGCCGAGCGGCATATCGCGGTGAAAATCGCCGAGCTGCCGGCGCTGCGCGCGCGCCTGAACGACCCAGCCGCGCCCGCCATCTTGCTCTACCCGGGTGACGGCGCGCGCGACTTGGCCGAAGCTCCGCCCGAGGGCGCAGTGACGTTGGTGGTGCTGGACGGCACCTGGTGGCAAGCCAAAAAGCTGTTTCGACAAAATCCGGAGCTGGCGACGCTGCCCCGTTACTCGCTTTCGCCACGTGCCCCGAGCCGCTACCGCATTCGTCGCGAGCCGGCGCTGCATTGCATTTCGACCATCGAGGCCATCGGCGAAGCGCTCACGCTGCTGGAGCCTGCCGGTTTCGATCGCGAAGCGTTGCTCGAGCCGTTCGAAGCGATGGTCGAGCATCAGCTTTACTACGCGTCTGCGCACGGCTCGCGCCGGCACCTGGCGTACCGCGAACGTCGGCGCAAGCCGCGGCTCCCACAATTGCTGCTAGAGCGCGAAGCGGACCTGATCGTAGGTTACGGCGAAGCCAACGCCTGGACCCGTGGCAGCCCTCTGGGTGGCGACGCCGAGATCGTGCATTGGGTGGCAGAGCGGGTGCAAAGCGGCGAGCGCTTCGAAGCTTTGATAGCGCCGCGACGTCCGCTCTCGCCATCGGTAGAGTCGCACACGCGGCTGGCGCCCGAGCGCGTGCTGAAAGGTGAACCTTTTGCGATTTTTTGCGAGCGTTGGCGCGCCTTCGTGCGCCCGAGTGACCTACTCGCCGGTTGGGGCTTCTACGCCTCCGAGCGACTCGCCGCCGAGAACGTGAGCGTGCCCGAGCGGCTCGATCTGCGCACGCTGGCCCGCAGCCACCTGCGCAAGAAAACCGGCGAAGTGGCCGCGTGCGCGACGGAGCTAGGCGCTGTGGTGCCGGCTCCGTGGGCGCTTGGGCGCGCCGGCGAGCGACTGTCAGCGGCCGTCGCAGTCACGCGCGCACTGCTCGAAGCAGCTCGCGGCTAGTCGTAGTCGAGCAAACCGAGGAAGAGGGGCTGCCGACCGCGGGGCTGTGCAGCTTGATTGCAGAAGCTGCCGTGGCGGAGCCAGGTTTCGATTTCGATTTCGATTTCGATCTCGAGGATCGAACCCCGCGCAACCTCACCCGAACACCGTCACACTTCGGAATACCCGCTGCGGTCGCTGACCAGACGTTGCGCGACCCACACGGTCGTCGCCAGCAGCAGCATCGCCCATGCACCGAGTGCGGCAGCCAATAGCCGACCTTCGCCGATGAGCTGGGACAGCTCGTAGATGGCTTTGGTGATGGGAAAATGTTGCTGCTGCTGGGCCAGGATCAGCGAGTCGGACACTTCGAGCATGCTGAGCGCGAAGGCGAACAGGCCTCCGGCCAAAAGGTGCGGTAAAACCAGCGGCAAGGTGACGCGCCAAAGCACGCGCCCGGGCCTGGCGCCCAGGCTCTGCGCAGCGTCCTCCACGCTTCTGTTCATTTGCAAGAGCCCGGCTTCCGCTGAGCGGAGCACGAACGGCAGGCGACGCATGGCGTAAGCGATCACGAGCAGCGCCGTCGGATCTCTAACGGGATCGAGCATCGCCAGTGGTCGCCCCTCGCGCGAGATGGCCAAATAGCCGAAAGCGAGCACCAAACCCGGCACCGATAGCGGCAACATCGCGAGCGCGTCCAGCAGTTTGCGGCCGGGCGTATTGCCGCGCACCACCACCCAAGCGATGGCGAAGCCGAGCACCAAATCGAAGGCCGTGGACAGCGAAACGTAGCGCAAGCTCTGCGCGATCGAGCTCACCACGAGCGCGTGCCCCAGGGCTGCGCGAAAATGGTCGAGCGTGTAGCCGCTGGGCAAAATGGTGCCGTACCAGTCGCGCGACGACGCCAATAAAATCACCGCCAGGTTTGGCAGCGCCGCCGCCGACAGCACCAGCAGCGCCAGCCCCGTACAGGCCCAGCGTGCGACGCCGCGCGCTCGCCGGCGCTCGCGCCGCGCTGCGCCCTTGGCGCCGGCGGTCACGTCCATTTTTCGCAGCAAGAAACGGCTGCTGGCGTACAGGCCCAGCGTGGCCACCAGCGCCACGGTCACCAGCCCGTAAACGAAGGGGTTTTGCCCAATATCTTTGAGCCCGACCCAGATTTGCACCGACGTGACGCGGTCGTAGTCGCAGAGCAGCGGTACGCCGAGCTCGGTCAATGACCAGATGAAGATGAGGCTGAGCGACGCGAACAGGCTCGGCGCCGTGACCGGCAAGGTCACGCGCCACAGTTTGCGCAGCCCGTGCGCACCCAGCGTCTCGGCCGCACGCTCGAGCTCCGGATTTTGGCTGGCGAGCGAGGCTGATAGGTTGAAGTACAAGATCGGATAGAGATGCAGCGCGGTCAGCCCGATGACGGCGAAGAATCGCCCTTCGCGTAGCCAGTCGACCGGTGCCGCGCGATTTGCCAGCCCGATCGCGGCGAGAGCGGCGTTGAGCGCGCCGCTCGGTCCGAGCAGCCGTTGAATCCCGAGCGCTCCCACGAACGGGGGCACGAACAGCGGCAGCGGAATCAAGGCTCCGAGCAAGCGCCGGCCCGGAAACTCCCAACGCTGGAACAGCAGCGCGAGCGGGATGCCGATGAGCGCGCAGAGCAGCGTCGTCCCGATGGCGACGCCGAGCGAGTTGCGGAAGCCGAGCAGATAGACGGGGTTGTCGAAAACCGCCGACACGTAGGCCAACGTGAAATGGCCCTCGTGGTCGACGAACGCGCCGCGCATGCTCTCGAGCAGCGGCCACAGGAAAAAGACCGCGAAAATGGCTGCGACCAGCGGCAGCAGCAGCACGCTTGGCCCGCGCTTCACTGCTCGCTCCGGGCCAGCGCGCTCACGCTTTCGTATTGAGCCTTGAGCGCGGTCACCAGCCGGTTCTGCAGCGCGACCTCGCGCAAGGGGTCTTGGCTGGCAAGCTCGGGCGCGATTTCGTTGGTCACGACCGCGTAAGAGACTAGTGACATGTCGGCGAAGCTGGCCTGCGCGCGCGTTGCTCGCGGATGCCGTGCGAGCTCTGCAGCGGCCTCGTGCAGCTCCTCTTCGGTGTCGACGCACATCACGCGAATGACGAACGAAAGCGCGCGAAATAGCGGCGCGGTCCAGCTGGCGTGGTACGTGAAGCTGCGCGCGACGAGGTACGGATCGTCGTTGGGATCCGAGCGCAGGCCGCGTCGTTCGGGTGCGAACAAGATCGGCAGAATCGGCGTGCGCCTGAGCGCATAGCGCTCCGGCCCTCCCGGCACCCCGCGCTTGTACGCCCATAGAGCTTGCCCCTCCGGGCTGAGCACGAACTCGATGAAGCTCCGGCCCAGATCAGCCGACGGCGCGCCGCGCAGCAGCGCGATCGGATCGCTGCCCATCGAGCTGCCGCCCTCGGGCAGCACGAAACGCAGTCGCTGCCCAGGACCCACGCGGTCACTGTCGAACCTACCGTAGAAATCGATACACATGCCGGCGGCTGCGCTACCGGCCTGCACGTCTTGCGCGACTTTGTCGGCCTGATCGCTGAAGTAGCGGGAACCTCCGCCGATGCGGCGGATCAGGCGCAGGCCGTCGTCGAAACCCGCGGCGAGCGCCTCGGCTTCGGCGGAGCCGCCTTTGGCCGACGCGCCCGCGCGCTCCAAGGCTTGGCTCATGGCCTGTTGCACGATCATTTCGAAGGCCTTGTTGGCGGAGCCGCTCTTGCTCGGATCGGCGAGCGCGACGCGGCCTGCAAGTCGCGGATCGGCCAGATCCGACCAACGCTCGGGGGCGTGCGAGATGCCGAGCTGGGCTAGCGCCTCTAGGTTGTAACAGATGCCGAAGCCAGATACGCACGCGCCCAGCCAACGCCCCTGCTTGTCCCAGTAGGGTTCGCCGCCCACCGTCTGAGGAATGCCAGCTTCTCCGAACAATTCGGGGTGAGCTTTCAGCATGCCGGAGTCGACGAGTCGCCCGGCGCCGGCGTGCTGCCAGAAGTCGTAGCTGCCGCCGCCGAACAACAGGTCGATGCGAATGCCGACGTTCGAAGCCAAAAAAAGCTTACGTGCGCGTGCGGCGTCGTCATCGCCTTCGGGGCTTTGCTTGGCATTGGCGAAGGCCATGGCGCCGCGCTCCGACAGCGGATGGCCCGTCTGCTTTAGAAAATAGCTTGCGAACGCCGAGCGGTACTCCGACGAAAGGTAACGCGACAGCTCGGTGGTGCCGCCCGGGTTGCGCCAATCGATCACCACCGGCGCTTGCCCGCGCGCCTGCAAATAGCGCCGAAACCCGTGGGTCATTTCATAGCGGATCGCCTCGTTGTGCGGCGTCAGAATCACCAGCCGTCGCGCCCCCGCGGGCTCCGCCTCGACTCGGGGCCTGAGCAAGAAAGGCACGACCAGCAGCGCCGCCAGCAAAAGCAAGCCGGGCAGCGCGCCCTTCATGCGACCTGCTCCGGCTCGAGCAGCACCACATCGTTCGGGCTCACGCGCGCCCACAGCTGCCGGCCGGCGGCGTGCTGGCTCGGGCCGCTTGGATTCAGCTCGTAGGCGCGCAGCTCGCCTGCCTGGCACGACAGCGAATGCTCACACAGCTCACCGAGGTAGCTGCTGCCCGTGCTCGTGACCAAGAAGTCGCCGTCAGCTTCGCGGGTCGCGCTCAGTCGCAGGCATTCGGGACGAATCGACAGCAGTACCTTGGCTCCGGGCTCGACCCCTGGGCGCGCGCGCGCGAGCAGCTCGAGCTCGGCAGATTTCACGCGCAAGTTGTCGCCTTCGCGCGCCAAAACGACAGCTTCCAGCAAATTGGTTTCGCCCAAAAATGTCGCCACGCTGCGCGAGCGCGGCATGCGGTACACGTCCCAAGGCGTGCCCAGCTGCTCGAGCCGTCCGGCTTTCATGACCGCGATGCGATCAGCGATCGCCAAAGCCTCTTTTTGATCGTGCGTGACGTACAGCGTGGTCAGGCCGTGCTGCTTGCAGACGCGACGAATCTCGTCGCGCATGCTGTGCCTGAGGCCGGCGTCCAGATTCGACAAGGGCTCGTCGAGCAGCAAACAGCGCGGCCGCGTCACCAGCGCCCGGGCCAACGCGACGCGCTGTTGTTCGCCGCCCGACAATTGATCGATGCGCCGCCCCGCGAAGCCCCCCATTTTGACGTCGGAAAGGGCGCGCTCGACGCGCTCGTCGATCTCGGTCTTGGGCCGGTTCTGCTCGCGCAGGCCGAACGCCACGTTTTCGCCGACCGACAAGTGCGGAAACAGCGCAAAGCTCTGAAACACCATGCCGATTTGGCGCTGATGTGGCGGCAGCCGCGAGACGTCCTCGCCATCGAAGGTGACGCGCCCGCTCTCCGGCTGCACGAAGCCGGCGATGCTGCGCAAGAGCGTGCTCTTGCCGCAACCGCTCGGCCCCAGCAAGAGTAGCAGCTCGCCAGGCTCGAGCGCGAGGCTCACTGACTGTAGCGCGACGCTCTCGCCGAACCGGACCGTGATGCCTTCGACGGCGATGGCGATCTTGGCCAAGTTCGACTCAGCCTGACTCGCCCACGCGCTGAGGTAGACCCCAGAGCGTTGCCAGCTCGTTCAGCAGCGCGGCTTCGCTTTCGGCGATCGTGTCTCTGACAGCGATGCTGTAGACCAGCTCGAAGATGATCTCGCGCGCTTCCAGGCGCTCGACGCTGGCGGCGGCAGCCAAGATGGCCGCGCCGTCGGCCAGCGCCGCTGCGGAGTCGCGCGCGGCCTCGAAGCGCTTTTCGCCAATCTCATCGGCGATTTGCTCGAGCAGGTCCATTTCGTCTTCAGAGACGCTGCCGTCCATGCGCGCCATCAAGCCGACCAGCGCCAGAAGCACGACCTGTTCGGGTTGTGACAGATCATCCAGGGTCATGAGCCTTTAGCTAACACGCCCCCGTGCGCGCCGAAACCAGCGCGCGCGAGCGCGCCTAGTTCAAGAAGCCTTCGCGCGTCAGCCGCTCGATCACGCGTTTGTCGTCTTTGATGTCCGGCTTGGCGACCTGCTTGCGCAGTGCCATCAGGGTTTGGTGCGGCCAGCTCTTTTGCACCATGTTGACGATGAACTTGGGCACCGAGCCGCGCGGATCGACCTCGACCTCGGCGTTGACGATCGTGCCGGGCGTCTTGCTGCCGTCCTTGTTGGTGCGCGTGGCCATGGTCAGCTCGAATTTGCCGGCCTTGAAGCTGCCGCGCACGTAGTCGTCGGTCTCGGGCGCCAGCGGGTCGGTCACCGAGTAGTAACTGAAGATGACCTTCTTCTTCGCCGGCTCGGTGCTGATCGTAGTCTTGAAGACGAAGTCACGATCTTTGAGCGGCGTCGGGGTCTTGATGTGATCCCACTCGACGGCTTCCGTTTCGCTAATCTCGCGCAAGAGCTTGGTCTTGACCAAGCGGTCGATCCATTCGGTCGAGCGCTTGCGATCGATGAGCACGCTGGCGACGCGCGTGATCGGCGCCGCGATGAAACCTTCACCGCGCAGCGCGACGATCGAGCTGCCCGGCACGTCGTGCCGGTACATGCGCACGCCGTCTTCTTCGTCGAACATCTCCCACTTCGGCGTCGAGGCGGGCGCGTCGGCGCGCGCGACGCCCGAGAGCGTGAACACGGTGGCGAGGCTTGCGGCAAGGGAACGGAGACGCATGGCAGGCTCTCTTACCCCAGTTTAGCAAAGAAAATTCCTCGCCCCCACCAAAGCTCGCGCGCGCCCCGTTTGCGGGCAGGCTTAGCTAGCGGATTTGCGGGCCGAAGCGGGCACGAGACTGAACGGCGCGACGCGCAGGCGCACGCAGCTGCTCGGCTCGTTCGCCGTGTACAGCGGCAGGGTCGATTCGCCGTCGGGGGCCGCCACGGACGCCCGTGGAGCAGGCGCCGACGAGCGCGCGGCTTGGTCGTTGGCGGCCGCGATGCGAAAGACCACCAGCTGTTCTTCCATGATGCGCTCGGCAGTCAGCGCTTCGATCTGGCGCGAAGCGCGGGTCGAATTGGGAGCCGACAGCTGCGTCTCGGCCTCGCTGCGGTCGGCCGTCGAGCACGCCAGCTCGAACAACTGCGCCAGGGCGTCGCTCAGCGTGCCGAAGTCTGCGGACTGGGCGCGCGCCTGCGCGATGCAGCCGGCATACGAAAGACCATGCTCCGTGGAATCGAGCCCCGCGGCTTGGCGCAGCATGTGGCGCACCACCGCGTGCCCGTAGGCTTCGCGCGTGCGAATGTGCTCGAAGCCTTCTAGGTTCCGTCCCAGCGACCACAAGCTCTCGAGCAGCGGCTTGAAGGCAGCGCGCCGGCCCGCTTCGGTCGAGTACAGATCGACGGTGTCGGGACCGCGCACGATCGCGAGCGGAGCGCCCGCAGCTTTGGCCCGCATCAGCCAGTGTTCGACGTCGTCCGGTCCCAGCTCGAGCGCGGCGCGCAAGCTGCTCGGCGCCGAGCCGAGATCGATGGACAACAAGTGAAGTGAATTTCCCATATCGGCGGCCATTGGCCTCACTCGTGCCAACGGTCTCTCCACGCCCGAGTTGAGGGCTTTGACCCGCTGGGTCGCAAAAGACCGCCCCCCTGGGTCAAAATAGGTGGGAGGACCAGCGTCGCCTGCGCACTTCGCCGCTGGTTTCCTGCCTTGCCCCGCGTTCAGGCCGGCCGCGGCATATAGTCTCGCCCCATGCTTCCACCGGAGCTCGAGGAGCGCGACCTCGCCGAGCTATCGATTTTCCCGCTGCCGAACGTGGCGCTCTTTCCGGGGGCCGTGCTGCCGCTGCATGTCTTCGAGCCGCGTTACCGTGAGCTGGTCCGCGAGGTGCTCGCCGCGCGTAAAATCATGGCGATTGCGCGGCTAAAGCCCGGCTACGAAGGTGACTACGAAGGGCGTCCGCCAGTCTACGACGTGTGCGGCGTGGGGACGCTCGAGAGCCACAGCGTGCGGCCCGACGGGCGTTTCGACATCACGCTGCGCGGTCTTGGGCGCGCGCGCATCGTGCAAGAGCTACCGGCCGAGCGCGCGTTTCGTCGCGTGCGAGCCGAGCTCTTGCGCGACGTCGTGCCCGACCCGGCGCTGATTGCGGCATGGCAAAGCAAGCTCGCCGGGCTTTGGGGGCGGCTGGCGCCGCACTTGCCCGAGCCGGTGCGCGATCTGCGAGCGCTTACGCGCGGCGCCGACGACGCTTCGGCCTACTCCGACCGCCTCGCTGCGGCGCTGGTGGCCGACCCCGACGCGAGCCAAGAGCTGCTCGCCGAGCTGGACCCGGGCGAGCGGCTGCGGCTGCTCACCGCGCGCGTGCAAGAATTGGTCGACGCGCTCTCGCCGCCCAGCCTC
>Ga0307516_10005660_pt1 | contig 14856 bp, 17 predicted proteins | sample 19_EM_MG_FD_203310 | JGI IMG/M metagenome (GOLD analysis project Ga0307516, IMG submission 203310) | Populus trichocarpa ectomycorrhiza microbial communities from riparian zone in the Pacific Northwest, United States - 19_EM | ecosystem: Host-associated > Plants > Roots > Unclassified | place...
CTCACGTGTTCGGAATCGCCGAATCGGCCTACTACAACATGAATGCCTACCACGAGAACCAATGCGTTATCATCTCCGGTGAATCGGGTGCCGGAAAGACCGAAGCTGCTAAGCGGATTATGCAGTATATCGCCGCGGTATCTGGGGGCAAGGATAGTAGCATCCAGGAGATTAAGGATATGGTACTTGCGACAAATCCGTTGTTGGAGAGTTTTGGATGTGCGAAGACGTTGAGGAATAACAACTCCAGTCGACATGTGCGTTCTTGCTTTCGTTTTCTATGAGTGCATCCCTTCTGATACATTTGATCGGAAGGGTAAATACCTCGAGATTATGTTTAATGACCATGGAGAACCTATTGGAGCCCGAATCACAAATTACCTACTCGAAAAGGGTCGCGTGGTTGGCCAGGTCGAGAATGAACGGGGCTTCCACATATTCTACCAGTTTACGAAGGCGGCGAGTGACGAACAGCGGGGTAGGTCCTCCTACGAATCATTCCGGAACTCGTCCCGACCTTTCTTCAGAAACATTCGGCATTCAAGGACCGGAGGCCTACGCTTATACCAGTACGAGTAACTGTTTGGACGTCTCTGGTATTGATGATGTCAAGGATTTCGAGGAGACATTAGTCAGTACCCCCTTGTCGTTCTTCACGTCACCTTTTTGACCTCTCTCAACCCCTCAGCGAGCTATGCAAATTGTTGGCCTCTCACAGCACGAGCAAACAGAACTCTTCCGGATGCTCGCGATTATCCTGTGGCTTGGAAACATCCAATTCTCCGAGGACGACAGCGGAAATTCCGTGATATCCGATACGAACGTGACGGATTTCGTCGCGTATCTCATGGAGGTCGACCCAGCGGTGGTTCAGAAGGCCATGACAATAAAGGTCGTGGAGACTCAGAGGGGAGGGAGAAGGGGGTCGGTATATGACGTTCCGCTGAACCCGTCGCAGGCTGGGTCAGGCAGAGACGCATTGGCCAAGGCTATTTACAACAACCTGTTTGAATGGATCGTGTCCAAGGTGAACGTGTCCATGAAGCCTCGAGGGTCCATCGCCCAACTCATTGGCATTTTGGTGCGCCATCCTTCTCCGTGTATACGCACCGTTTGAACTTCAACTCGGGCCCACAGGATATATTTGGTTTCGAGATCTTTGAGGTCTGGTATTCTGCACACGTATGGGGCATACCCGCTAAATCTTGACCTCAGGACAACTCATTCGAACAACTGTGCATCAACTATGTCAACGAGAAGCTACAACAGATCTTCATCGAACTCACCCTCAAGACTGAACAAGAGGAATACGTCCGGGAGCAAATCAAGTGGACTCCGATCAAGTACTTCAACAATAAGATTGTGTGCGACCTGATCGAAGAACGTCGCCCGCCTGGTATCTTCGCCGCTCTCAACGATGCCTGTGCGACGGCCCATGCTGACCCGTCAGCCGCGGATAACAGCTTCATCCAGAGAACGGCCGTCCTTTCCAGTAACCCACACTTTGAATCCCGTGGATCCCAGTTTCTGGTTAAGCACTACGCTGGAGATGTCATGTACAATGTCGCGGGGATGACAGACAAGAACAAGGATACCCTGATCAAGGACTTGCTGGACCTCGTCGGAAACAGCGGAAACGCTTTCTTACAGGAGCTCTTCCCTGATAGACCCGACCCGAACAGCAAGAAGAGACCCCCTACACAGGGAGACAAGATTAAGGTACGGTTCACGTCCCGTGACGGAAAGTCGTGGTATCTGACGGGATGTATTCCTAGGCTTCCGCTGGAGCTCTGGTCGATAACCTCATGCGTGCCCAACCATCATACATCCGCACGATCAAACCCAACCAGAACCGCTCCTCTTCCGAATTCGACGACAAAGCCGTCCTTCACCAGATCAAATACCTTGGTTTGCAGGAGAACATCCGTGTTCGACGTGCCGGCTTTGCGTATCGGAACGCGTTCGAAAAGATGGTGGAGAGATTTTACTTGCTTTCCCCGAACACGAGTTATGCTGGGGAATATACATGGCAGGGAGACTCTAAATCCGGATGCGAGAAGATCTTGACAGACACGGGGATTTCGAAGGACGAGTGGCAGATGGGTGTCACGAAGGCGTTCATCAAGAACCCAGAGACGGTAGGCCCTCGTTGCCCTGGCGGGTCCCTCAATAATTGCTGACTAATTTGCATTAGCTCTTTGCATTAGAGACGATGCGGGATCGGTATTGGCACAATATGGCCGCCCGTATTCAACGTGCCTGGCGCAACTATATGCGGTACAAACACGAGTGCGCTCGGCGTATCCAACGATTCTGGAAGGCCAATAAGGAGAACATTGAGTACGCCAAGGTTCGAGATTATGGCCACCAGTTGTTGGGTGGGAGGAAGGAAAGGAGGAGGTTCAGTTTGCTTGGCTACCGGAGATTCATGGGCGACTATCTCGGCGCGAACTCCAAGAATCCCCTTGGCCAGGAGCTGAAGAATATTGCCGGGATTTGTGAGCCATCCTCTTGGTACCTGCTTGAGCCTCGTGACTGACACCCCAACAGCGGAGAAGGTATCGTTCAGTGGGCGGATCCAACTTTTGGTTTCGAAACTTGGTCGATCGAGTAAACCTAGTCCTCGGTACTTGCTCTTGGTACGATACCCCGCCCCCTTCATTTGCAAATTCCTCATTTTCGCAGACCGGAACGGCGGTGTTCATTCTTGTCACGACCGCCAAGGATGGTAGATCCGTGACATCCCTCGACCGGAAGATCCCACTTGTGACCATTAAAGCTCTGTCGATGTCCGGCCTGAGAGATGATTGGATGGTAACCGTTTTCATCCACATTTCGCATACGAACTTGGGTGACGATGTGTTTTAGGTTCTGCACTGCAACATATCGGAGGAGGGAGACCCTGTCTTCAGCACTCCGTTCAAGACCGAACTCACGACCTGCTTGGTGCAGTTGACGCGAGGGAGTATCAACGTTCAGATTACCCCTTCGTAAGTAGTTGCCCCCCTCGCTAGTGTCCCTGGACCTAAAGGAAATCTCCCAGGATCGAGTACAACAAGAAGAGGGATAAGAAAACCGCCATCAAGTTCCAGAAGGATGAGACGATCCCGAGGAATGACATGTACAAGAGTCACGTCATACATGTACCCTCTGGAGAGCCGCCCAGCAGCACCTCAAGGCCGGTACCAAAGAAGAAGGCTGGTGTGGTAAAACCTATCACCCAAGGGAAGTTGCTGAGAGCTGGTGGCCCCTCGGTAAGTGCGGATTAGATTTCGTGAGTTCCGAGACACCTAACTGATCGTTGGGCTGTACTAGAAACCAACCGGTGCCTCAAGGCCCAAGCCCGCCGTGAAGCCATTACCAGGTAGATTGAGCGTATCCGCCCCAGTTAAGTCCAGCATCACCTCGACATCGACCAATAACGGCACAACCCGCCAACCTCCGCCACCACCAAGCCGAGCGCCCGTGCCACCACCACCACATGCAGAACCGGATGTTGAACTGTACAAGGCCAAGTTCGATTTCGAGGGGCAGGAGGGTGAGATGACCCTCACGAAGGACGACGTCGTCGAACTTGTTGAGAAGACCGACAACGGTTGGTGGCTAGTGAAGAAGAATGGGGCTGAAGGTTGGGCACCGAACAATTACCTCATCCTCGTCCCTCCGAAGCCCAAAGCCGCTCCCGCCCCCCCTCCCCCTCCTCCACCTCCGACGCAGAGGAAGGTTCCCGCTCCTCCATCGACAACCACAACATCCTCCACCCAGGCGGCAAGACCGCCAGTCAAGTCGCTTGTTGCCGACTCAAACGCGAAACCAATCTCAGTCTTCCCGGGCATGGGTCCATCGAATGGTTCGGCAACGCCGTGGAAAAAGGCACACACTAAGCAGGATTCAACGGACAATTCCCCAGCTAATTCGCGACCGAACTCTTCGTTGGGTCATAAACCTCCTCCGCCAGGAGCGATACGGCCGAAACCAGGCCCTCCCCCGGTTGCTTCGAAACCAAGTGTGTCCGGAGGTGGCGGTGGACCACCGAAGATTCCTGGCAAACCACCGATACCCACTACCCAACGGCCAACAGGCACCTCGCGGCCCGTACCCCCAAAACCGGGTGCGAAGAACCCACCTGCGGTGGGTGGACAGTTGGACCTCGCCGCTGCTGTGAGTAAAGAGCGCTTTGTGCTTGGCGGTATCTGATCCCGTTTCTCCTCATTTATGCAGCTGGCTAGGAGAGCCCAGAGGGGTCCGGACGAGTAAGCGCACACGTGTAGTGCTGTGGCCTGAGTGCTGTCCCTTTAGAGTTGAATACACATGTTCCTTGTGAGTGGCGGGTTTAACAATTGCCTCCAACACTCGGGCGGAGCGGTGAAACTTTCCGACACCCGTGCCACTGTGATCCCCTTTTGAACTCTTCCCGGACTCTACCCACGAAGGTTGTCCCACTACAACGCAACGCACCTCAGAAATCCGGAGAAACCGATTCGCCAACGGCCACGTTCAACCGGTAAGCTAATTGGGTAGTTTTCTCACTCTGCCGACCCGGGCAGATGTCTTTTCTTTTTCTATGGTCGTGGTGGACACGTCGCGTTTGTTCGGACCCACCAATCCAGCACAATCCAAGAGAGCCCAGCACAGGAAAAACGTGTATATAAGATCTTCATCCGACTGGCCAGAACTTGTTTCCGATCCGCCGGTCTTTTCCAGCAAATACTCCCTCGTGCCTGAGATTTGGGACTAGGGTCTGGACATTGACCAAAATCGATTGGCGGTGGCTTGCCGGCTAAACGGGTCGAGTGCTGAACAGTCCACGAACTACTCGGCGACGCTCGGGATTAGTAAGATTCAGTTACCGGTGAGGCCTCGAGGCCTTGGGGCAAGGGCACGCTGGCTGCGATCCGGCTGGCCTACCTCCGCTATAAACCCTACTCACGTAACCAGCGACAGCAGTTCGTGTTCATTCCAGTAGCTCAAGTTCGTATCGTGTTGTATTCGTGAAATAAGCAGGGCACCGAGAGACACGAGATGATTATCGGGAGGTGTACACAAAAATTACAGGGGTACAAGACACCTTATAATACAGAAACAACAAGACGAAGGGAGAAGGAGAAAGAGATTGTACTAATTATACAGCCCATAAGGTACGTCACCAGGTGTAAGGGCGTAGGATCCTGCAGAAATGTTGTCAAGCGATGGGGGGAAGGGGATTATCCCGAACAGCCCTCAAGAAGGGAAGAGTGGAAATTTAGAATGTAACGAGCGAGACGCTCTTCCAGTAGGCAAGCCAAGAATCGATGTCGTGCTCTGTCAGGGGTTGAGCAGCGGCGAGTGTGGGTGATTCACGTAAGGCGGTTTCGTTGGACATGCGAGGCATGATGTTCGTGGCAGAGGGGCCCACCGCGCGGTAAGTCTCCAGAAGGGCGATGGCTGTAGTCTCGTTACTCTTGGAAGATGTGGCGAGGACTTCTAACCGGGCCAGCCAATCGGAGAATGGAGCGATGGGGACACCAAGGGTCTGGGAAATCCTGGCGAATACGTATCGCCATGAAATCGGTTTCGGGTGTGCGATATGAAGGATGTTCGATGATGTGTTGCGGACCTCAGTGATGACCGAACCGACAACCTCCGGAGGTACCCAATCGGCGTCCTGCACGATAGTGGTCAGTGGGTTGCCGATGAATCAAAGCAGCGGAAGCTACGTACAGACGGGGAATCTGGAAGGCACTTGACGATGGCCGCGGATTGGATGAGGGATGGGAACCACTCCGTCGCCTTCCAGTAACCATTGTTTGAACCGGATACCTGACCAACCCGGGCGATGATGGGACGGAGACTTGTCTGCGCGGCGGCAAGCTGTAGAAGACGTTCGGCGACCCATTTAGACTCGCTGTAACCGTTACCTAGAGCATGTTCTGGCTCAACGAAGTCCTCGGGGCACATTTCGCCGCTTTGGATAACTGAGCCAAAAGAGTCAGATTGAAGGAAAATTGACATCGGGGAGGGGACACTCACAGCCACTGAGGACGGCGACCGAGCTGACGAAAATGATACGGGGTGGAGTGGGGAGAGGAGATGACAATGACAAGTCGATCAGGTTTCTTGTGCCCCTGATCAATGGGTCGAAACGTGATAAGTCGAAGGACCAGTTGATGAGCCAGCCAGCGTGAATTATATGCGTAACTGTGGTCCGCAGCTCCTCCAGGAGTAGTTCTCCGATCCCGAGGTCGCCAGCGGCAATATCAGCGTTCAAGAGTGTCAACTTTGGTGTGTCTGCAAGAGAAGGATCGAATCCACGCCTCTCGAGGGCCGTCTTCTGTGCCTCCACTGGGTCCGCAGATGGCCGGTTCAATGCGTAGATATGTTTGACGTTCGGAGACTTCAGGCAATCAACGAGGATGCTCGATCCGATTGAACCAGTCGTCCCGGTGATGACGATGATATCTTCCGTGGGGGGTTGCAAAGATGGGATGTGATATCCGAAGTTCTTGGAGTACTTTTCAACCATCTTGACGAGATGGTCTGCCGGATTTGGTGGAGACGCCCCGTCCTCAACGGTACCGGCTTCCCGGATCTTCGCCTCCAGCTGGTCCCACGTCATTCCGCCTAAGAGCTGCATCTGAGAGATCTTGATGTGCGGGCGGAGAACCTCCGAGATACGTGTGGCCGCCAATGAATCCATACCATATGAAGTGAAAGGGACTTCAGGAGAGAAATCTGATGCCGATAAGTCTAACAGGTTCAGGACCTTATCGAAGACGTTCGATTCGTCGCCCTCTCGAACGACGGTAGTGGTCTCATCCTTGGTGGTCAAGTGGACGGCGTCGGAACCCAGACCAACTTCCTTGTGCAGTTGGTTCCAGGGCAACTCAGGAATGTAGTACTGCGCGCGGACGCCTGAGTAGAGCTTGAGCAACCCGTCCTCAAGGTAAGCACATAGTTCTGTTGGCTGCATTAGGTTCGAGTTTCCAAACGACCGTGAAAAACCCACCATCTGGACTAAGCATGGTTGACTTGACGGTACTCCCACGCGCCCCTTGGTAACGGGCGAAGTAGCCGAGGTCAGAAATGGAGGGGACAGATACAGAGAAGGCATTCTTATGACGGGCCAAGTACCCGTCCACGATTGTGTTTGCCATGGCGTAATTAGACTGGCCGTGGTTCCCAAGCAGGGCACTGACTGAAGAGAAGGAGACGCAGAAGTCGAGAGTTTGGATCGGGGCGACAGTATCCAACGTCGTGAGCGAGTCCCACTTGGCATTGACCACACGACGAATACTGTCTTCGGTTTGGTTGGCGAAGAGACCGTCAGAAAGGACAAGGGTCATCAGGAAGCATCCTCCCAACGGTTCCTTGACACCGTCAATGAGTTGTCGCATTCCGAGTACAGAGGTTGCATCGCAGGCTTCGAGTTGGAGGGAGAGGTCGATACATTTCTCCATGTACGCAACCTTGAGCCTTGTGACTTCAAGCGCATCGGTGTCGAGGAATCTGTGACCACGGCGAGAGGTCAAAATGATCTTCTTTGCGCCACGCTGAGGATGGTTGAGGTAAGATTTCGTGGCTGGGGTGCAAGAAAACCGCTTACTTGGTACATCCACAACGCGAAATGAACCCCGAGGTCGCTCATGCCGCCAACAAGTAGGTACGCCTTCGAGGAGCTGAACAAGGGGGCTTTCTTATGATCCAACGGCACGGGGATCATGAACCGGGAGAGAGTTCTCGGGTTGATGACCGGGGATTCGGAGATCGAGTTGTTGACTTTAGTAAGGCGTAGGGACGTCTTGACCAAATGCCCAAGCACCCAGGGATCCCTGGAGGTTATCCGGCGCAGCACGTCGTCCCAAACGAAGAGAGGTCCACACCACAACTCAATTTCTGGTCTCTGTGCGAGTTCTTTGGAACTAGTGAGGATAAGGTCGAACCTCTCATCATCGTCAACAGCGCTGGTCCTGGTTTCGATGAGGGAGGGAATCGTTGAGAAGAACCTCCTCAGTTTGCTTGAGACAGGCCCCTCATCTGCGAGCAAAACCTTGAGAGGTGACATGCCTGGGGTTCCGCCTGCGATTCGCGCAGGGCCCAAAACCAGGGTGGCGATGGCGCTCGCAACCGCATATTCCGTGAAAACACCGGCCTCGTCGTCCGTTTCCAAAACCATCACGGAACCAGCGGAGCAGACGAGTCTGTTGGATACTTCTTGACGATGGGTAATTCCGACAACCCTCTGACCGGGCCTGAATGCGAGGTGTTTGGTCTGAACGATGGTTCCCGAGAAGCCACGGTAAGAGGAGATAGATTCCGACCAGTAACGGATATTGACTAAGATCTGTTGGTCTCCGAGGGTTGGGAGATGGCTCTGGACCAAGCCGAATGAGGTCGATCTCCAATCACTGTTACCCGGATCGAACTTGTTAGAAAGTGAAGGTGGAACAGACGGCATAACCCTGGGGACACAGGCCATACCATCCTTCTTGAAATGAATGATGGTGTCGTAAGCCAAACAATCTCGGTAGGTCAGAACCCAGTCCACTCGAGATGATTGGTCGGTTTCGCCGTCGAAAATTCCGAGATGAATGCTGCAGTTGGTGTATTCGCGTGACAGGCTCTTAACGAGACCCTGCGCAGCGTCCCCATCGATACCGTCGGTAGCGAGAATCCAGAGCGAAACCTCTCGATCGACGTCGAAGCTCTTGATCTGTTGTTGGAGCTCGATCTCTTTGCCGAATGTGTAGGTAAAGAAGTGGTGATCTGGGACGGTCAGGCCGAAGGACGATTCTTCAGCAGGAGACTTCTGCGCAATGAACAAAAACTCCCATCCGCCTCCAACCTCGGTGGATTGTTGGAAATCGACGAAGCCGACGGATTCAGCGAGACGCCCCCAACCTTCCGGGGAGATCGATGGATGATCCCTTTCGTCCGTGTAACCGAACCACTCCGAAAATCCGCCGAAAACCATATCGGTCCAGAGTGAGCCAGGCGTGTTCTTCCAATCGCTCCCGTCTAACTCCACCACAAGAAGAGAACCGCCAGGTATGAGAACACGATGAAGCGACTCAAGAACACTTCCGACATCGGGGGCCGCATGAATAACGTCGAGTCCCACGACCATATCGAATGAACACGGGGGTAAACCTTGTTCCTCCGGAGAACGACACAAATCGTAGACTTTCGGTGTGGCGCGGAGATATGGCAGAGATCTGACTGTGGCGTTCGCGAGGGCGAATGACACATCGCTCACAACATACTCGACGATCACGTCGTCACGGTTCTCCAACACGCCACATAGGGAACGAGTGAGAAGACCGGTACCTGTAGAAACATCAGATCGTGCTCTTCCAGTTCTCCCGCAAGCCCAAACAAATTATTTTACCTGCTCCAACCTCAAGAACACGGAGGACCTTCTTGCCCGAGCGAGCAAACGCAGTGATGGTCTGATCGAAACTCTTAGTGGCCGCCTCGCAAATCGGTCCGAAGAATCCATCGACGCCGTAGAACTTGTTCAAGATGTCGTCGGAGAAGAGGGCCTGTACAGTCGCCTGAGGTATTGCAAGTGAGAAAAGCTTCGTGATGCCTTCATAAATATAGACTGACGGTGGAAGTCTCGAACACTTCATGATGGACGCGGTTCAACCGTTCAACAATTTGGAGATGAATAGGTGGTTTTCCTTTGATGTCTTCCACCACGGAGGAAGAGGGCAGAGGCGGGAGAGGCCTTGTGACAGCTTCCTTGGCAAATTGGTAATAGCGTTTCCGATTGGGATCATCACCAACTGTTACGCCACGATCAAGCGACTGGCGGAGGAGGAGCTGAGCTTCATGATCGGCGATTGTCTTGATTGAATCTGTCGTCCCCTTATTCAACCTCGACCAGTGGTCCGGGCATCGGGGTAGAACGGTGAGAGTCACTACAGGTTGCAAGGCAACTTCGTAGCGGCGTTCAATGCCGGGGAGGGAAGAAGTCGAGTTCCTCTTCAACTCGAAACCGGTCATGGCGACTAGCACTGATCCAGCGTCGTCGTAGATGGTAAAATTGTAGACTCGGGTATCTATAGGGAGAGTAAGTTGATGTCTGCGTGAAACAAAATCTTACCAACCAGGAGTCCATTCTCGTAACACATAGTGTGAATAGACGAGGCTCCCAGGTTTTGGAGCCGCGTAGAATACAAACTTGCGGAGTTTCGAGGGCAAAAATATGGATCTATCATCGGTAGCTTGCGAGATGGTTGGGTGCAAGGCATAATGGAAGCAAGCATCCAACATGAGAGGATCGAAGACGTAGTCGGAGGCGCTACAGAGAAATGTTCATTAATGGTTTGGCCAAGACAGATTATCTAACTCACCGATCTGAGGTAGACGAAATCGAGATAACGGCCACTCCCTCGTAAGGGGTTCCACGGAGTTTCTTCAGCCTCTGGAACTGAGGACCAAATGCAGCAAAGCGTTCGATCGAGTTGTAAAAGTCTGCAGATGGGTTAGCTGTGCTCACGCACATAGAGATAGCGGTCAAATCACCATCAGTGTCAATTAATGGGAACTTGGCCAACGTCCGTAGAACATCTAACTTCGGCAGGGGTGCTGCAACATTTTGGCTCGACGACCCGGAAGAGTGGACCTGGTCTTCACAAGTCTTGGCGATCGCATTCACTTGGGACGTCTTGATAGCCCATTTACAACCCTGATACTCCAAACGGACATCTGATGGCACCTCTGACGCCAGAGACAGGATCTTCCCGAATTCAATGTCCCAAACCAACCGCGCACCGGTTTGCAACACCTAACGGCCGTAGAGATCACGAGCGTAAGTAAAATGTCCACAACGGAAAGACCCTGAAGGAAGCAAGTGAAACAGATGTCACACACCATATCGACAAAGGCAGCCGCTGGAACAATGGGTTCTCCGTTTATCACGTGCTCCGCGAGATCAGGGAAGGTCTTCGCGTTCATCTTCAACAACGACGAGTACCCACCCTTAATGAAGGGGGTCTCGCGAGGGCCATCAACGCGTAACGGGAATACCCGACGGGTAAAAGGATAGGGGATGTCATAGGCGGGGTTACGGCTGGCCCGGCCGTAAAGCGTTGTCAAATCGATAGAATTGATACCCAGTGTGACCAGGGCCCCGAGGGAAGAGCAGAATGTGGCCAGTTCGACTGGAGTGGGGGAGTTCTTGGTTGGGCGACGCATGGGACAGATCATCGCGTCTGGCGAGACGCCGACGCTCGAAACGTAAGAGGACAGGGCGGGGTGCGGAGATATCTCGATGAAGGCAGCACCAGGGGTACTCTGCAACATTGTGGAGATGGCTTGATGGAAGTGGACAGGTCGCCGAATGTTGTTCCACATGTACTCTAGAGTGAATTCGTGGATGAACGTCCCATGTTCAGCGACAGTTGAATAGCAAGGGATGATAGGGACATGTGGCCCTGGATAACGCCCGAAGACGTTTCGAACACCATCAAGGTAAACATCGTGACAGTGGTCCATGAGAGAACTGTGAGACGGCGTGCGCGTCTGAACCTGCCTGGCAAAGGAACCCTCTGCCTGAGCGACATCTATGGCTCTCTGGACCAGTTGTATAGAACCAGAGATGACGATCGCCTCAGGGGAATTATGGCACCCAATCTCCAAGATGCCATCTGATTTCTCAGTTACACGAGTCACGATCTTGACAGCTTCCTCGTATCCACATCCGAGGGCGGCCATCCCGGCGCCGAGGGGTTCGGTCATACTCATAGCCTTCGATCGAGCAATGGCGACCTCAAGGGCCATAGCCTTTGATCCGGCCCCGGAAGCGTAGAGCATCGCTGTTTCTCCCGCAGAATGGCCGACGAGGATATCTGGTTTGACCCCAACGCTAGCCAACAAGTCGACGAGTGCGATCTGCACCATGCAGAGCCCCGGAAGGGTGTGCTCTACTGACCATACAGCGGGAAGCGATGAAGGCAGAGAGCTGTCGAAGAGACCAGTCGTCTTGATTAACGAACGACCAGTTACACTCTCATAAACTTGATCGAGTTCGAGGATGGTGTCCCTGAAAACCTCGGAGGTGGCGAATAAGGACTGACCCATTCGTAAGTGCTGGGGCCCCTGTCCAGTGAAGACAAAGACGACGGGAGGCTGTGCCTTTGGAACGAGTGTAGGGTTAGGAACGGTAATGGCGGTGCCTGGAGTGTAAAGAAAGTGCGTCCTAAAAGGCATCTGCCTCGCCCGGCGACCATGCGTAACGGCTTGGGAGAGGACCTCCGTCGATGGGTCATTCTCGAGAAGGTTGACGAGTGCCGTTGCGATTTCCGACGTGGCCCTCGGGGATAAACCTCCAACTACGAACACCACTGGCTGACTAGGTTGAATTCTGATGTCAGAATAAGTTGGATCTGGTGGTTGTTCCAATACAGCATGCCCGTTTGAGCCGCCTATCCCCGAGCTAGCCAGAGATATCAACGACCTTCCCGTGATCGAACGTGCGCCTAGTGGGACCGGATCCGTGGGTACCTTCAGGCGGTATTTATCCCAAGCAATCTTGGGATTGGGAACGCGTAGGTTCGCGTTGGGTAGGATCGTCCTCTTTTCGAAGATCAGGCAAACCTTCATGAGGGATGCGAAAAATGCCGCAGCCTCGAGGTGACTGTGAAGGCGGAGGGCAGTCAGGGAATCAACTCTGAGGAATTGCCCGGGGGTAATATAAACGCACCCAAGATTCCCCTTGACGCTCCCGACGACAAGGTCATCGCTCCGATGGAAAACTTCTCCGGCTGCGTTCGCTTCAATAGGATCCCCAACTGTTGTGCCTGGGGGTCCGGATGCTGTGTTAAAAGAGCGATACGGTGACTTCTGTCGGAAGCGACAAACCAGTTGCGTGAAGTTCCACATAATCAACTTCACGGGGATCCCGGCCGGCATTCATGAAGGCTTCGCGGATGCACTGTTGTTGTAGTTTCCCGGAGGGCTTGGAAACCGTCGCGTCGGACCCGTTGTTGTTGATGGCAGTGCCCAAAATCTGTCATGGGAACGATGAGGAAGCGGTGAAGGAGGAAGCAAACTCAATCTTACGACGGCATAAATGTGGTCGTTGTCCGCCAACGCTGCCTCGAGTGGTTTGACAACAATGGTAACTGCGCCTTCACCTCGTACGAAGCTGACGGTGGTCGAGGTTAGAAGCAGGGTGGGGGAACAGCGGGATCGACGACATACCCGTCCGCGGCCGAGTCGAAGGGTTTGCATCGGTCTGTAGTAAGAATTCTGTTGTTGGAATAGATGAACCAATCCCACATACTGTGTTTATTGAAGTGAATAGGTGGAGAGCGAGTGAATCCGATCCGGGCTTACTCCATGTTATATTGGCACCCGCAGACGACGGCTGCCTCACAATCCCCGCTCTCAATCGCGCGGATTGCCAAATGCGTTGCAGTGAGAGTGGAACTGCAGGCGGTGTCGAGGTAGAGGGAGGGTCCTGTTATATCAAGAGTGTAGGCTACTCGATTTGCAAGTGTGTGAACTCTCGTTCCGATATTGCGGTGATCGACATGATCCTAGCGCCGGAAACGTCAGATACCCCTGGAGGGAATTGGAGAGGGAAAGGTTTGAAGTTGTCTCACGTGAGCAAGAGCTTCTGTGTTGGTCCCAGCAGCAAAGGAGCCCACTTTACGCCCCCGGTAATCGATGCCAGAATCAAGGAGTGCGAGGAAGGATAGTTCGATCAGCCGACGAGAACTGGCGGTCATAGAGATGGCATCCTTTGCGCTGACTCCGAACTCGACATTATCGAAAACTTGTGTATCTTTGAGGAAGGAACCTGTGGGGTTGGGGATGGCGCCGCTGGACAGTGGTCAACGATCAGGAAGGAACTGAGATCGCACCGTGGAAGATCGACTTACGATAAACCCTCCAGCCTTTCTTGAGGGATGTCTTCGAATGCCTGCTGCTTACGGGACAAGAAATCCCAGAACGTACGGTAGTCCAGATTCTCTGCGGAGCCTGGGCCCGATGGTAGTTGGGCGGCTAGCCCGACCTGTGGGAAGGGAGTGGATCAGGCGCGGGGAGGACAGGATAGCCAGAGGACAAACTATAGCGACGGGCATGCTGGCCAGTAGATGAATCCGGGGCTTCGACGGAGAGAGAGAGGTGGAGGCATGAGTATTGATATAAAACAGCAGAACGCCGGCTACTAGAGGCCGGAAGAATTGAATTTGATTTCCCCACATGCATGTAAGATTTGTGGGATGGTTGATGCATTGGATGGATGCTGATGAGGAACCGACGCGTTGGATAGATTCAGATCAAAATTCGGGGAGAAAGGGGCGTGCAGGCTCGCCCGCCTTACCTTTCTTCGCCTGGTTGCGTGCGCCCCCACCGTATTTTCTGGAACCCGACCCCCTTCTGATCTTCCAACAGTTCCGGGCGTTCGCTAACCCATTACATTCCTTTGCGATTCATTTGGCGCGTCTAGCTGAACTCACTCAGTAAACCCCCATAAGCGGGCCATAGCGCATACATCGTAACCTGGCAATACACTCACCATCCTCGGAATAGCTACCGTTCCCGATGACCGGAGCTGCAAGAACTGACCCACTCCATTTCAGCACACGTGGGCCCGGCCTTCCGTGGTCAGCGAGCTCTAGACCTCGTACCCCGGCAACCCTGTCAGCTCCCGTTCCTCGTCGCGTCGTGGCGGAGGGAGAGGAAGGATGTCGTCGCGGTTGCAGACACAGGGAAAGTATCCACCTTCCCACCCAAGAAGTATGTCACGTGCGCCAGCGCCCCCGGCTTCCCTTGCCCGGCGGGGAAGGAAGCCGCCTTTGTTCCTTTCCACCATCCACGCCGCCGGCCTGACAGCAAGACGGCTGCAACCACAGGGGTCCCCAA
>Ga0307516_10005661_pt1 | contig 14856 bp, 11 predicted proteins | sample 19_EM_MG_FD_203310 | JGI IMG/M metagenome (GOLD analysis project Ga0307516, IMG submission 203310) | Populus trichocarpa ectomycorrhiza microbial communities from riparian zone in the Pacific Northwest, United States - 19_EM | ecosystem: Host-associated > Plants > Roots > Unclassified | place...
ACGGGCAGCCGCAGCACGGGCAGCCGCAGCACGGGCAGCCGCAGCACGGGCAGCCGCAGCACGGACCGCAGCACGGGCAGCCGCAGCACGGACCGCAGCACCAAGGGCCGCCGCGCGCCATGCCCCAGTCGCCCATGTCGCCACACCACGGGCCGCCGCCGGCGCCGCAAAGCCCGTTCCCGGCCCGGCCGAGCCCGCGCACCATGCCGCAGGCGCCCGGCTCGGCACCGGCCGGCGGCGAGGGCGGCCCGTTCCCGGTCGCGCCCTGGCAGAGCACCCAACCGCCGGTCCCACGCCAGGCCACCCAACCGCCGATCACGCCACGCCAGGGCACCCAGCCGCCCGTTCCGCCTCGACCGGGCACGCCGTCGTCGGGCACGCCGTCGTCGGGCACGCCGTCGTCGGGCACGCCGTCGTCGGGCACGCCGTCGTCGGGCACGCCGTCGTCGGACGCGCCGGTTGCGCCATATTCCAGTGGGCAGCCCGCCCCGAATCCGCAGCAGATCTCGCCCGGGCCCACGCCGGAATTCCGGATCATGCCGTCGTCGCAGGGCCCGCCGGCGCCGTTCTATGGTCCGCAGGATGCGCCGCAGTCCGATCGCGATCCGCGGGGCGCCCCGCCTGCGACGCCCGCAGGCTATCGCGATGCCCGGCGCACACCGGACGAACTGGCCGACACCGGCGTGACCCCGCTCGACGCGCCCGCGGCACAGTTCGGGACCCGGCAGCAGCAGGTCCCACCCACGCCGTTCCGCGATCCGCGACCGGCCACGCTGGAAGGTTCCGACCAGCGTCGCGACGCGGTATCGGCGGCGGGCGCCAGCCGGCTCTGGAGTCAGGCGCCGGAGGACGACCCGTTCGCCTTCACCTGGGCGCCGCCGCGTGCGGTGCCGACGGCGGCGGAACAGCCGGCTCGGCCGTTCTCCGGCCCGCCGGCGCACCCGCGACCGGCCGAGTCCGCCGCTCCCTACGAGCCGCACCCCCGCCATAACCCGGGTACGCCCGACCCGCCGCAGAGCTCCGCGCGGTGGGGCGAGTTTGCGGTGCCGCGGGTACCGGTGCAACCGGCCGTACCCGGTGTCGGCTCGCCCGCGGCTTCGACCGGTGCAGCGCGCGAGCAGTCTCCGGAGGAGCCGGTCACCGCGCCGCCGGCCTGGACATCGACCGGCGATGAGCCGGTCACCGCACCCCCGGCGCCGTCGGCCGAGCCCGGCCCGGAGCCGGTATCCGGCGTCTCGGCGCAGGTCTTCGAGGTACCCCCGGCGGAATCGGAGACCTCTGCGCGATCTGAGCCCCCTGCGCAATCCGAGCTCCCCGTACGACCGGAGCCCTCCGCACGACCGGAGCCCCCCGCACGACCGGAGCCACCCGCACGACCGGAGCCACCCGCACGACCGGAGGCCTCGGCGGAACCGGAGGCGCCCAGCGTCGCGACCGAAGCGGGCGATCCGGCCGGGATCGCCGACGCCTCAGCGCCGAGCGATCAATGGGAGGCGCTGCCGAGCGAGCGGTGGGGCGCGGTGGCGAGCCATCGGCCGGGCGTACCACTGTCCGGAGTAGAGCGACCGCCGTGGGTCGCGGAGGCGCTGGAGGCCACCTTCGGGGCGCCCGGCTTCACTGCGGACGTCTTCGCGCCTGCCGCCAGCGATCGATCCCGGGAGAACGAGCACTTCTGGGCCACCGGCGAGGGTACGGCTGCCGAGATCGTGGGCGAGATCGTCACCGGTGAGATCGTCGTCGGTGAGATCACCACCGGCGAGATCATTCGCGCCGAGGTCGTCATTGCCGGGCCACCCACCAGCGTGTTTGCGGCAGTGGAGCCGGACGCACCAGACGCACCAGACGCACCAGACATTCCGGACGCACCGGACGGCGGCCTGGAATCGAGCGATCCGGTCGAGGCGTCGGTCGGTGAGGTTGTCGAGGACTTCGTCGGGGACCAGCCGTCGAATTCCGGCGCCGACCCGGTCGAGGTCTTGGCGACTACCGACGAGAGGGCTAGCGGCGAGGGGGCTAGCGGCGAGGGGGCTAGCGGCGGGGGCGATCCGGGCGTAGCCGACGCTGCGGACGGCCTCGGTGCGGCCGAGCCGGGCGTGGCCGCCGCTGAGGACGCTGCGGACGGCGTCGGTGCGGCCGAGCCGACCGGCGATCAGAGCGTGGACTCGTCGTTGTCGGGATCGGAAGCGATCCGAAGCGCCGACGAGGACACGGCCGCCGAGCACCCGGTCCCCGACCACACTGCTGCTCGCGAGCAGACCGAACCACCGGGCACGACCGACGAGCCACCGACCATCCCCGAAGCCGCCGCGAACGACCACCCGACAAGAGACGACCACCCGAGCGACGATCACCCAAGCGGCGACCAGCCCCACGACGACCCGCCTCACGACGACCAGCCCCACGACGACCAGCCCAGCGAAGCCACCACGGTCGAACATCCGACCACCATCGATGGGGCACCGGCCGGATCAGCGGACGACGCCGCCGCAACGGACACCGGGAGTGCCGATATCGACGCCAGGGCGGTGCGCCCGGACACGTCGGGTGACGACGGGACCAACGGGACGGACGGCCACGGGCTGGGCTGGCTGCTCGAGATGAGCGGGCTCGGCGCGGTCACCGTCGATCCGGAACTCGCGAACCAGGACATCGATCGGCCGGCCGTCGACGTGCCGGTTTGGCCACAGCCCGCCGGCAACGAGCCGGTCAGCGCCAAACCGGTCAGTTCCGCCTCGGTCACCGCGAATCCGATCAGCGGTGGGCCGATCAGCGCAGGCCCAGTCAGCGCTGGGCCGATCAGCGGTGGGCCAATCAGTGCCGGGCCAATCAGTGCCGGGCCAATCAGTGCCGGGCCGGTGAGTGGCGGTGCGCCGACCAAGCCGGACTGGTTCGCGCCCGCCACGGATCCGCGGATGGCGGTTCCAGACGTGGTGCTGGCCGCGCGATCGGGCCACGCCGATGCGCCGGACCAGGGAACCGCGCGGCCCGACGAGGCCGGTCCCCCGCTCGGGAGCGACGACGCCACTCCGGCAGACGACACGACCACGCCCGGAGACGCGACCCCGCCCGGAGACGCGACCCCGCTCGAAGACGCGACCCCGCCCGGAGACGCGACCCCGCTCGGAGACGCGACCCCGCTCGAAGACGCGACCCCGCTCGAAGACGCGACCACGCCCGAAGACGCGACCACGCCCGGAGACGCGACCCAAGCCCGCGACGACAGCCAGATCCGCGCCGAGGACCACACTCGGGCGACCACGAACGGGGACGGCGGCGCGGCAGCGCCTGCCGGTGCGGGCGCGGGGGCAGCCGGCCGGCAGCGGAGTGCCGGGAGTGAGGAGCCGGAGCGCCGGCTGGTGGATCCGGAGCAGGTGCTGTCCACGTACCCATGGCGGTTTGATCCGGAGACGTTGCGCGAGTTGGTCGATGAGCCGGACCAATTGCGGTCGGTGCGGGATCGGTTGACCGACAAGGTGGAGTACGTGGAGCGCGACGCGGTCCGGGCCCGGCTGCTCAGCCTGCGCGCCGTGGTGTCGCGGGTGCTCGGCGATCTGGGGCGGGCGGTGACCGACGGCCGGGATGCGCTCGGACACGCCGAAGCCACCGGTGAGCTGCGGCGGATCGCCATCGCCCGGGCCCGGCTGGCGCACGTGCTGCAGTGGCGGGGCGAGTTCGACGAGGCGGACCGGTTGTATGCGGACGCCGACTCGCCCGAGTTGCCGGATCGGTTGCGGGCCGAGATGCGTGAGCTCGCCGGGCGGTCGGCCTTCGATCAGGGGCGCTATCTCGAGGCGTTCAACGATTTCGAGGAAGCGCTCGACCTGCGCAAGGGCACCGACCCGGAGATGGTGTCGCGGATCGAGGTGGCGCTGGACGCGGTGCTGGCGCGGGTCGCCGATCAGGGCTGGGGGCCGTACCCGCGGACCCGGGACGAGATCCTGCAGAAGCATGAGCCGCCGGCACCGGGTTACGACGAGCGGTCCGGGCTGTGGGGCTATCCGGAGTCAATCTTGCCGTACTTTGTGGACGCCCAGCCGTTCCAGGATGGAGTGGCTTGGGTGCGCCGGCCGAACGTGCCGATGTGGGAGCTGATCAACGAGCGCGGCGATCTGCTGATCGACGCGTCGGCCGGCTATCTGGGCGCGACCGCGTACGCCGAGGGCCTGGCCTGGGTGACCCGGGATCGGGTGGGCGGCTGGTTCGCGATCGACCAGCACAACCGGGTGGTCATTCCGGGCGGGTTCGAGGACGTACGGCCATTCCACCGTGGCGTGGCCCCGGTGCGCCGCGGCGGCTGGGGCGCGATCGACCAGCACGGCCGACTGGTGCTGCAGACCAAATACCGCGGGTTCGCCACCATGCTGGCCGGCGGCCGCAAGGTCGACGGGTTCACCGACGAGGGGCTGGCGGTGATCGACGCCGGTGACCGGTTCGGGCTGGTGGATCGGACCGGGCAACTGATCGTGGCGCCGGTGCACGCGGCGCTGGTGATCCATCCGGTGGCCTTCCTGGTGGCCGACCGGAACGGGCACTGGGGTGCGCTGGACCGCAACGGCGATCCGCTGATCGACTTCAACCACGCCAGCGAGAAATATGTGACGGAGGAGATCGAACGGCTGTTGGTGGACACGCGTCCGGTGCTCTGACGCTGGGTAGGGTCTGTCCATGGAGTTCCGTCATCTCGGCCGTTCCGGCCTACTCGTCAGTGAGATCGCGTACGGCAACTGGATCACCCACGGCTCCCAGGTCGAGGAGGAAGCCGCCGACGCGTGTGTCAAGGCCGCGCTCGATGTGGGCATCACCACGTTCGACACCGCGGACGTCTACGCGGGAACCCGCGCCGAGCAGGTGCTGGGCCGCGCGTTGCAGGGTCAGCGCCGGGAGGGCCTGGAGATCTTCACCAAGGTCTTCTGGCCGACCGGCCCCGGCCCGAACGACCGTAGCCTGTCCCGCAAGCACATCCTGGAATCGATCAACGGCTCGCTGCGCCGGCTGCAGGTCGACTATGTGGACCTTTACCAGGCCCACCGGTACGACTACTCGACGCCGCTCGAGGAGACCATGCAGGCGTTCGCCGACGTGGTGCGGCAGGGCAAGGCGTTGTACATCGGCGTGTCCGAGTGGACCGCCTCGGAAATCCGCGCCGGCTGGGAGATGGCGCAGGATCTGAAGATCCCGTTCGTGTCCAACCAGCCGCAGTATTCGATGCTGTGGCGGGTGATCGAGTCCGAGGTGGTGCCGGTCTCCGAGGAGCTGGGCATCGGGCAGCTGGTCTTCTCACCGATCGCCCAGGGTGTGCTGACCGGCAAGTACCAGCCCGGACAGGCGCCGCCGGCGGGCTCCCGGGCCACCGACGACAAGTCCGGTGCGAACTTCATCTCCCGGCTGCTGACCGATGACGTGCTGAGCGCGGTGCAGCGGCTGGCGCCGCTCGCCGACCAGGCGGGCCTGACCATGGCCCAGCTCGCGGTCGCCTGGGTGTTGCAGAACCCGAACGTCTCGGCCGCGATCATCGGCGCGTCCCGGCCCGAGCAGGTCTACGACAACGCCAAGGCGTCCGGCGTGAAGCTGGACGGCGACCTGCTCAAGGCGGTGGACGAGATCCTCTACTCGATCGCCGAGCGGGACCCGGCCAAGACCGTCAGCCCGGCGCGCCGACCCTGATCAGCGACGGGCCCGGCGATCGGCGTCGAACGCCGGGCCCACTCAGGTCTTGGACCAGAACCGCATCCAGTACAAACCGACCTCGCCCAGCACGGCCGGGATGCCGATCAGGTCGGTGAGCCAGGCGACCAGCCGGAAGAACACAATGTTCACCCGCGACTGCCAGAGCAACACGAACAGCAGGATGAAGCCGTACGGCGCGAACAGGTTGTACGCCCGCTGGTACTGCTCGTTGAGCCACGGCCGGACGATGTTGCCACCGTCCAGTCCGGGCACCGGCAGGAAGTTGAGCAGGCTGGCCATCACCTGCAGGAAGCCCAACGACGCCAGCGCGATCCAGAAGTTCGCGTGCGGACCGCCGAGGTCCTGGCCGAAGTAGCTGATGTCGGCACCGCCGCCCAGCCAGAAGGGCACCGCGAGGAACAGCGCGAACAGCAGGTTGGTGGCCGGCCCGGCCAGGCTGATCAGCGATTCCTGCGCCTTGCTGCGGATGTACTGGTGGTCCACCCAGACCGCGCCGCCGGGCAGGCCGATCCCGCCCAGCACCAACGCGACGATCGGCAGCACGATCGACAGCATCGGGCTGGTGTATTTCAGCGGGTTCAGCCGCAGGTAGCCGCGGTCGGCCACGCCCCGGTCGCCGCACAGGTAGGCGACCAGCGCGTGCGCGTACTCATGCAGACACAGCGAGAGCAGCCAGCCGCACACGACGAACAGGAACACGTCGACCCGGACGTTGCCGAAGGCGGTCCAGGCCATCCAGGCCGCAACGCCGGTCAGCGCGACGATGCCGATGAAGACCGGGCTGGGCACGAACGCGTTCCTCGGCCGCCCGACCGAGACCGGGGCACTCACTCCGGTGGCAGCAGACTCATCGGGTAGTCGACCCGTTCATCCTCGACGAGGACGACCTGGGTGACCCCGGCGGCCGCCAGCTCACGCCACGCCTGGCCGATCCACGACTCGGCGTCCGCCTGGCTGCTGAACGTCTCGGCCGGGCCGGCGACCGGCTGTCCGTCGACGCCCTCGTACCGCCAACTCCACGGCATTCCGCCGCCCCCTCACTTCTGGTCTCGGTGCCGTTCCACCCTACGGCGTCCGCGATAGCGACCCGGCCTTAAGGTACGGGGCATGTCGGTTGATCGGTGGAACACGGTCCTGGTGCTCGGCGGCATCCGGTCCGGCAAGTCCGCGTTCGCCGAGTCGCTGGTGGCGGACGCGGCATCGGTCCGGTACGTCGCCACGGCGCTCGGCGGCGCGGACGACCCGGAGTGGATGAATCGGATCGAGGCGCACCAGCGACGCCGCCCGCAGTCCTGGAGCACCGAGGAGACCGGTGCCGACCCGACCCGGCTGACCACGCTGCTGGCCGACGCGAAACCGGACGAGACGCTGCTGATCGACGACCTCGGCGGATGGATCGCGGCGCTGCTGGAGCCGGCCGTCCAGCCCAACGACGACGTGGCGACCGTGGACGCCCTCGCCGATGCGGTCCGGGACTGCGCGGCCAGGCTGGTCATCGTCAGCCCTGAGGTCGGCCTCTCGCTGGTCGCGGTCACCCCGGTCGGCCGCGCCTTCGCCGACGCCCTAGGTACCGCCAACCAGGCCTTGGCGGCGGCCTGCGACCGGGTCGTTCTGGTCGTCGCCGGCCAGCCCGCCTGGCTCAAAGGTCAACCCCAGTGGGGTACGGCCACCGCCGAGTACCCACCTCAACCATCCCCGGAAGCCCCCGCCACAGCGCCGCAGCCGGCCACCGCGCCGCCCCAGCCGGCCACCCCCGCCACGCCGCCCCAGCCGGTCACACCGGCCACCGTGGCACCGAGCCCGGTCGCGCCGGCGACCGTCATCGTTCCGCCGGTCCGGCCGGAACGGGTGCCCGCCGGCCCGACCGCCGCCACCACCAGCACCACCACAAGCGCCACCACAAGCGCCACCACCAGCGCCACCGACGCGCTCACCGCGCCGACCATGATGCTGCCGCTGGTCTCCTCGGGCGCCGTCATCCAGCCCGGCATGGAACTGCCGATGCCGGACGGCGATGCCGGCCCGGACGCCCGGGACCGCCTGGCCACGCTCGACCTGGCCGGCGCCGGGATCGGCGCGCTCGGCGAGGCCGTCGAGTTCGCCGCCGCCACCCAGGGCAGCACCGTGCCGTACGCCTGGCGGTCGGTCCGGGTGCTGCTGCTGGCCGGCGGCCACGCCGGTGGCGCGTCGGCCGGCTGCGACCCGGCCGAGTCCGAGCGTCGGATCGCCCAGGTGCAGGCCGGCGAGGGCGCGCTGGCCCGGCTGGCCGGTGTGGCCGGCGCCGACATCGCGGTGCTGCGCCTGGCCGAAGCCGGCCCGATGGAGGACGGCCCGGTGATGACCGCCGACGAGGTCGAGGCCGCGCTGCGCCAGGGCTGGCAGCTCGCCGACCAGGCCGGCGAGGACGGCCGGGACGCGCTGATCCTGGGTTCCTGCGGGACCGGCACGGACGCGGCGGCGACCGCGGTGCTGGCCGCGACCACCGGCGCCGAGCCGGCCGCGATCCTGCCCCGGGTGCTGGTCCCCGGCGGCTACTACGACGACCACGCGTGGATGACGCGATGCGCCGCGGTCCGCGACGCGATGCACCGGATCCGGCACGAGTCGCGCGGCGCAAACGACGTGCTGGCCCAGATCGGCGGCGCCGACCTGGCCGTGGCCACCGGCGTGTTGCTGGGTGCCACCGCCCGCCGGATGCCGGTGCTGCTGGACGGCCCGGTCGGTATCGCCGCCGCGCTGATCGCCCGCGACCTGGCCGGCCAGAGCCGGCACTGGTGCCTGCTGCCGGACGCCGGCACGCACGCGCTGGTCCGGCAGGGCGCGGACGTGCTCGGCCTGACCCCGGTGCTGCACCTCGGCCTGGACCTGGGCGAGGGAGCGAACGCGCTGGCCACGCTCCCGCTGCTGCGGGCCGCGATCGGGCTGGCGGCCGAGCTACCGGTGCACCCCGCGCTGCTGGAGACACCCGGCGACGCCGGACTCGACCCGGACGCCGTCGACCTGGACGTCGTGGGCCCGGACGTCGTGGGCCCGGACGTCGTGGGCCCGGACGTCGTGGGCCCGGACGTCGTGGGCCCGGACGTCGTGGGCCCGGACGTCGTGAGCGTTGTCGACCCGGACGACCCGGACGCCGTCAGAGTGGACGCGGCCGCCGGCACCACTGAGCTGTTCGTGCCGAACGACGATGTCGAGGACTTCGCCGAGCCGGAGCCCGACGGCCCGGGGCCGGCCAGCCCGCACCAGCCCAACCCCGGCATCTAGTCGCGGGCCGTGCCGACCCCGCCCCCGGCCCCTCCTCCGGCCCAGGGCTCGACCCCGCCCCGGCCCTCGACCCCGCCCTCAAGCCCAACCCCGCCCTCAGACCCGCCCTCAGGCCCGACCGCGACCTCGACGGCGACCGGTGGCGTGCGGCTCGCGTTCAGCACGCTGACCGTCATCCCGGTCCGGGCCGGGCGGATCGACCGGGCCTCCGCGGCGGTGGCGATGTCCGTTGCCCCGGCGGTCGGAGCGTTGCTCGGCCTGGTCCTGGCGGGCGTCCTGGCCGGCCTCCGTGCGGCGGGCGTCCCGGACCTGGTCGCGGGCGGCGTCACGGTGGCCGCCGCTGCGCTGCTGACCCGCGGGCTACACCTGGATGGGTTGGCGGACACGATCGACGCGCTGGGGTCGTACCGCCGGGGCGAGGCCGCGCTCGACATCATGAAAAAGTCTGATATCGGGCCGTTCGGAGTGGCCGCGATCGGACTCACGCTGCTGATTCAGGCGAGCGCGCTGGCGACGGTCGGCCCGGCCGCCGTCGTCGCCGCCTGGGCCGCCGGCCGGCTCGGGGTCGTGGTCGCCTGTCGGCGCGGCGTACCGGCGGCTCGCTCGGACGGCCTGGGCGCGCTGGTCGCGGGCACGATCCGGACGCCGATCGTGGCCGGGATCGTCGTCGTGGTCGCGGCCGCGGCGATCTGGGCGGTGCCGGACCACCCGTGGCAGGGCCCGGCCGCCGTCGCCGTCGCCGTGCTGGTCGCATTCCTGCTCGTTCGGCACGCGGTGCACCGCTTCGGCGGCATGACCGGCGACGTCATCGGCGCGGCCGTCGAGGTCGCCACCACGGTCGCGCTGATCACGCTAACCGTTGGTTGAGTCGTACTCCTGGACCAGCTTCTTGGTGCGTGGCGGATAACTCGGAGCGTTGGCTTGTCAAGCCGCCCGGGGCGGCCACCCGATGCCACCAATTGGATATCAGCCCCAGAACTCGCCGATGACCCCTGGGCAGGTCGACCACCGGGTGCACCCGCACCCGTACGCGCCGCCGATCCCCAACTCACCGTCACCGACCAACAATGCTCACCAGATAATCCGCCCGCACCCGCATCGACTCCCCGCCCAGATCTCGGACAACCGCGGCGCACCGGCGCACCGCGAACGACCCCCTCGCCGGCACTCCAGGACGCGCCGTGCCGGCAGTCACCAACGGGGCCAGCAACCGCCGCCGAGCGGCACCAAACCTTTCGCACCCACACTCATTTAGGCGTGGCTCACGCCTGAATGGGTGTGGAGCGTCGGGACCTATTGTTCTTTCGCGCGCCACCGCCCCGACTGGATGCTTACGCTCACCGGCCACCGGCCACCGGCCACCGGCCACCGGCCACCCGCCACCCGCCACCCGCCACCCGCGACCGCATGACAGATCACCGCATCGAGTTGCGCGCCACACTCCTTGGGGGCGGTTCGCCGCCAAGGCATCCTCGACCACCCGGCGCAGTTCCGCCGCGACGCCTTCTTCAGGTTGACCCGCACCCAATGCCAACGCCGCTCGAGCCACGCGGTGCGCCGGACCTAGGGAGCGAGAGCAGTGAGCGCGGCTGCTGCGCATTCGTCGTCTTGCCCGGGCACCGTTCCGCCGCTTACCGCCAGCGCACCCAGGATGGTGTCCCCCCGCCGGATGAGCGCCGCGCCGGCGCCCACCAGGATGGGCACCCGCACGGCCCGATCCAGCTGGGCGAAGAAGGCAGGCGAGGACTCCTGCATCTGGCGCAGCACGGCGCCGTCGCGGCGGAAGAGGGCGACGCTGGCCGCTTTGGTCTCGGCGATCTGGGCGGAGAGCGGCGGTGCGCCGTTCATCCGACCGAGGGCCAGTAGATGTCCGCCTTCGTCGACGACCGCCACCGTGACCAGTGCAACTAACGTGGCTGCGCGCTCATGTGCGCCGGTGATGATTGCCTGAGCCTCGTGGAGCGCTAGCGGCATGGTGACCCCTTGAGTTATATGGACAACCGTCCTTGCATGGACGAGCGTATCGTTAGGGAGGCCGCAGCACTAGTACGCGAAGCTGGAATGATCGGGCGATGGACGACACCACCTCGGCAGGTCTCCCTGCTGGCCCTCGTCCGCCCGCCGGCCCTCGCCGCCCCAACGCGCGCGGGCAGGGAGAGCGGCTGCGGGAGGAGATCATTTCCGCGGCCGTGCAGATGCTCGACGATCTAGCGGATGACGAGGCGTTGTCGCTGCGCGCGGTCGCACGCGCGGTATCGATCTCGCCCACCTCGGTTTACCTGTACTTTCCCGATCGCGACGCGCTGGTCGCGGCGACCATGCAGCGCTGCCACGCGGAGATGCTCCAGGCTGCGGATGAGGCCGACGCCGCACATCAGGACCCCGCTCTCGGCTTGCGCGCACGGATCCTGGCGCAGGCCGCCTGGGTGCAGGAGCGTCCCGGCATCTACAAGGTGATGCACGAGAGCAAGGTCGGCATGCCGTTCAAGGAGGTCCTGTTCACCCGCACCACGGCCGCGGTGCAGCGCTGCATGGACGCCGGGGTTGCCTCGCCGGGGGACGCCGCCACCGTCGCACTCGATCTCCGGACGGCCGTGATCGGCATGCTGTCGCTGCGGATCAATGAGCCTGACCTGCCCTGGCCGCCCTTCCCCGAGCAGGCCGATCGATTCCTGGCCAAGCTCGTCGGACTAGCGCCGCCGGCCGGAGAGACGGCAGCCTCGCACGCGAAGTAGCTCTCGCGCCTGCTGCCGAGCGCGGCGACTCAGCGAACGTGGGACGGCACGAACGGCGGCTTGACGATCGTCGCCTCGGCACGGCGGCCGCGGATGTCGACCTCGACCAGGTCGCCGTCGCTCAGGCCGGCCGACGTGTCGAGCAGCGCCAGCGCGATCCCGACCCGTTTCGTGGGCGAGAACGTGCCGCTGGTGGTTTCGCCGATCGCCTGCTGCCCGGCGTACACCGGCATGTGTCCCCGGGGGATGCCCCGCCCGGTGAGTTCGAGTCCGCGCAGCGACCGACGCGGGCCGTCGGTCGTTTCTTTCAGCAGCGCGTCGCGGCCCCAGAACGCGGGCTTCGACCAGCCGACCGCCCAGCCGGACCGGGCCTGCACCGGGGTGATCTCCAGCGACAGGTCCTGGCCGTGCAGCGGATAGCCCATCTCGGTGCGCAGCGTGTCGCGCGCCCCGAGTCCACACGGCTGAGCGCCGGCGGCGATCAGCGCGTCCCACGTCTTGGCCGCGTCGTCCCAGCCGATGACGAGTTCGTAGCCGTGTTCGCCGGTGTATCCGGTGCGGCAGACGACCAGATCCGAGGCATCCACGAAGGACATGTAGTCGAGGTCGGTGGGCAGGCCCAGGGTGGCCAGCAGGTCGGCGGACCGCGGGCCCTGGACGGCCAGTACGGCGTACCGCTGATGCTCGTCGGAGACGGTGACCGACGACGGCGCCGCAGCCGACAGACGGCGCACCACCTCGGCGGTGTTCGCCGCGTTCGGGATCAGGAACACGCGGTCGGGGCCGTAGCGGTAGGCGATCAGGTCGTCCACCACGCCGCCGGTGGCGTCGTCGCAGCACAGTGTGTACTGCGCCTGTCCGGACCGGATCCGGTCGAGATCGTTGCTCAGGCAGGCGTTGACGAAGTCGGCCGAGCCCGGACCGGTCACCTCGGCCTTGCCCAGGTGCGAGACGTCGAAGACGCCGGCCGCGGTACGCACTGCCGCGTGTTCCGCCAGGACGCCGCCGCCCGCGTACTCCAGCGGCATCTCCCAGCCGCCGAACGAGGCGAACTTGGCGCCCAGCGCCTGGTGTCGGTCGTGAAGCGGGGAGCGCAGCATGGGTGTCAACTTACCCGTGACCTTGACTGTGGTTAGAGTCGGCGGGACACCACCAGTCAACCCACCCCGCGGGAGTCGCCCAGGAGGCGTCCCCGACCCCACACGTCCCCGGAGAGCCCGAGTGACTCAGCCCAGTCTCAGCCTGGTCGACACCGACCCTGCCGAATTGGCCGTCGATGCGATCGTCATCGGCCTGCACAGCCAGCCCGACGAAGGCGGCGCGCTGTTGCCGTCGGTCGGCGCGGAGAGTATCGCCGCCGCGTTCGAGGGCCGCCTGACGTCCACCTTGGCGTTGCTCGGCGCGACCGGCGCCCGTGGCGAGGTCACCAAGCTGGCCACGCTGGGCACGATCACCGCGCCGCTGGTCGTGGCCGTGGGGCTCGGCGACGAGCCGTCCGGCTCCGCGCCGGACACCGAGATCCTGCGCCGGGGTACGGGTGCGGCGGTACGCGCGCTGGCCGGCAGCGTCACGGTGGCGCTCGCGCTGCCGCTGCCGGACGACGCCGACGCGCCGGGGGTGCTGCGGGCGATCCTGGAGGGTGCGCTGCTGGGCTCGTACCGGTTCGCCGGCTACAAGACCAAGCCGCAGCCGGTCCGCCGGGACCCGGTGTCCGCGCTGCAGGTGCATGTACCGGACGCGGCCGACGCCGCGGCGCTCTCCGAGGTACGGCGGGCCGAGATCGTCGGCCGCGCCGTCCGGCTCACCCGGGACTGGGTCAACATGGCCCCGAACGAGTTGCGACCGCCGCAGTTCGCGGACGCCGTTCGCGAGGCGGCGGAGGGCACCGGGCTCGAGGTCGAGGTGCTCGACTTCGACGAACTGAAGGCCGGCGGCTACGGCGGGATCGTGGCGGTCGGCCAGGGCTCCGAGGCGCCGCCGCGACTGGTCAAGCTCACCTACACGCCCACCGGGGTGGCGAACCCGAAGCGGGTGGCGCTGGTCGGCAAGGGCATCACGTTCGACACCGGCGGCATCAGCATCAAGCAGGCCGCCGGCATGTGGGAGATGAAGTCGGACATGGCCGGCGCCGCCGCGGTGGGCGCGACGCTGGTCGCGATCGCCGCGCTCAAGCCGCCGGTGGCGGTCAGCGGATATCTGGCGATGGCCGAGAACATGCCGTCCGGCACCGCGTACCGGCCGGGTGACGTGATCACCATGTTCAACGGCAAGCGGGTCGAGGTGCTGAACACCGACGCCGAGGGCCGGATGGTGCTCGGCGACGCGATCGCCCGGGCCTGCGCCGACGGCACCGATTACCTGTTCGAGACGTCCACGCTGACCGGCGGCCAGGTGATCTCGCTGGGCAAACGGATCGCCGGCGTGATGGGTTCGGCCGATGCGTGCGAGCGGGTCAAGGCGGCCGGCGACGCGGTCGGCGAGCCGGCCTGGCCGATGCCGCTGCCGGAGGACGTACGCAAGGGCATGGATTCCGACGTGGCCGACATCAGCCAGACCAACGCCGGTATGGACCGGGCCGGGCACATGCTGCAGGGCGGCGTGTTCCTACGTGAGTTCGTCGAGGAGGGTGTCGACTGGGCGCACATCGACATCGCCGGCCCGTCGTACCACACCGGTGAGCCGTCCGGTTACTGGACGAAGGGCGGCACCGGGGTGCCGGTCCGTACGCTGCTCACGCTCGTCGACGACGTCGCCGCGAACGGCTGATCAGGCCGGCCGGTGCTTCTGCCGCGCGTTGAAGTCGCGCATCCGTTTCGGGTAGCCCATCAGCTTGACGTCGTAGATCGGCATCGACAGCTGGTGGGCGAACCGGCGCGCGTTCTCCGGCGAGTCGATCCGCCGCCGGGTCCATTCGCCGTCGTGTGCCACGAGCAACACCGTGGTCTCGGTCACCGTGGTACGGGGTTCGATGAACGCCTCCACCCCGCGACGGGAGCGGACGAACTCCGCAAGATGGTCAAGATCGGCACGATCTGCCAGGCGACCGCTCGGACGACCCGGCTCTCTCTGCCGCCGGAACCAGGCCACGTGCCACTCCTCACACTCGGGTGCCGCAAGAGTACTTCGACGGCGCACGCCGGGCGGTACCTGGCTGCATTGATCGGTTCCACAA
>Ga0307516_10005662_pt1 | contig 14855 bp, 15 predicted proteins | sample 19_EM_MG_FD_203310 | JGI IMG/M metagenome (GOLD analysis project Ga0307516, IMG submission 203310) | Populus trichocarpa ectomycorrhiza microbial communities from riparian zone in the Pacific Northwest, United States - 19_EM | ecosystem: Host-associated > Plants > Roots > Unclassified | place...
TGGACTGGTCTGCATGCATTGGCCAGATGCAGTATTGTTCCCAGGTCAAGAGCGTGCCTCGCGCAGCAAGCCCAAGGGAATATTTGACCTCACTGTTACAGAATGCACGCAGATACTTGCTGCATTACGTGACACTGGCCCCTTCAGGCTCCATTTCAAGTCGGTTCCAAATAAAATACTTAAGGTTTGATGCTGCGTGGGTGGCTATGAATGCTAATACAAGACCGTGTAGAGGATCTCAAGGATTCCAAAATTCCTGTCATCCTTGGTGCCCCACCATTGTCTGAGTCGACGGCAGCAAAGGGGAAGAGGGTGTTCTACAATGGGAAAATTGATCGTGAAGGACCAGCACGCCTACCTAGTAATCCAGCCAAGACGCACATTAAAAGGCAGGTGGGGGGCGGGAAACAGCCTGCTACCAAGGCAATTGAAGACAGCGACATCGAATCTCTTTCGGACATGGTGCCTACACCTACTCCCATGCAGCCCCGTGCTACCAAGCGGAAAGGAGTGAAAGGATCCGTAACAGATGCTGTGGAAGATCGCAACTCGCCATCACCAATTCCATTGCCCAAAGCTGCGCTCGGCCGAAAGAGGGTAGAGGTTGTCGTCACTAGTCAGAAGGTGCCACGCAAGCTGACAACAAGTAGGCCGACTATGATCACCATTTCCTCTGGATCTGATGATAGCCCCAAAGACACACATGCAGGGAACAGGCATAAGAAGAGCTCTGTGGGCTGCTCTGAAGCCTGCTCGTCAGAGGAGCAAGCTCCCTCTACTCGCAAGCGCAAGGTGAATGGTCCGGACTCGCCGCATGCTATGAAGAGAGCAACACCTGATCAGCCCAGCGACCAACTCTCCAAGTCCAAGGGCACGCACAAATCCTTTCAGACCAGACAGGTGACTAAGAAAACTAGGTTCCGTATTCTCTCACCGCTCAACACCGAGTCATCGGATGAAGGTAAGCTAACAATTGTCGACCCCAAGGATCATGGATTCCAAACGTCAATGACTGCTGGAGCCAAGGACATTCAGCCTGCCACAATTCCGCAGTGTGACAAGCCTTCTGGATGCCTTCATCACGACACACGTAAGTTGTGGTACACTTAATGTGCAAGTTCTTTTGCCTCAATGTGCCCGCCGCAGCACCAGTGCAGTCACAGCACCCTCAAGATGAGGTTGAGAATAGTGAAGCTATTGCTTGTCCACCCTCGACGGAACCTCGTCGCTCGGAAGGTAAATCGTCACTGCTTACAATTAAGCCACCAATCTAATATACCGCCATTCTGTACACTATGAAACATGATCTCGGTACTTCCAGACAAGCCTCCATGTGCTCAGAAGGAAATCATGACCAGCTTACCTCCGGAGGGTCCGCATCACTCAGAAGGTCTGACACTACTCCTTACGAAGCCATTGACTGATGTATTATTTGGTAGGCATGGAATCTGACCCACCTCCACATGATACGCAGAAGGAACAATGTGACGAACGTACGTCATTTCAAGTATCAGTTGTATACCATACTGACCTTCATTTCATAGGAATGGACTCTGACCCACCTCCGAGGGAAGTGCAGAAGGAACAGCACGACAAAGGTATACCATTTCAAGGATGAGCGATGTACTTTCCTGATCAACACTTTGTAGGAATGCAATCTCAGTCTACTGTAAACAAGTCTCAATGTACACAAAATGAAGTAGCAACCAGTTTACCATCGGCAGATCCTCGTGACACAGGTGGTAAGTAACTACCGTGATTTGACCAGGTCTAACAAGCTAATGTATTGTGTAGTATACACGCAATGTGATCCAACTCCAAGTGGAATGTGTAAGGATTGGCCATACATCAAAGCATGCCAGGCTAACGGGTTTATTACATGTCCAATAGCCATGACCTATCAATCTGTGCGTGCACAGTCGGAAGTGGTGACTGGTTGGCCTGCACTCGAGATCATGGAGAGTGGAGTGGGTCTTGTAAAATCACTGGATAACCCTGGTGCACGTAAGTGGTCGCCCTATAGTGTCAGTAGGGATTCCTGATGTCCTGATAGATCTACCTCCACAAGCATCTTGTCTTGGGCCTGGCGGGCGACCAAGGCCATGTCAAGCATATGGAACTGGTCCAAACAATGATCCAGATGAAGTGTTCAATCTACACCGAAGGATGTACCCCTTACTAGATGCGTATGCAACTACAGCGAATCCCATCGACTCTATTTCCCCAGCTTCCCACGGGCTTCTCGCAGCTGAAGAAGGTAACATTGGTGTTCACTCTCGTGTCGCAGAAGCTGTGCAGGAACCGGCAGGCAATGCCTTAGGAGAATCCCATCCAGTTCAAGCACTCTCACCAGGCAACCTCCCTCTTCCTCGCCGTCACTACGCCATGGACAGAGACAATTATTTACCCCACAGCCCACGACTTGATCCAGTGTACCATGATGGCCAATTGAACTACAACGGAAATCCATATCACCTTGGTGGGTGGTATGAACCTTCGGGCAGAGGTCCAGATGGCCGTTACGGTCGCTATCAGCCTCCTTTTATCCTCCCGCCGCCACTCACTTCACATCATTATATGAATATGTACACAAATGACACACCTTACAGAGATCCCACTATGCATCCCCAGCCCAGCACCATTGGATGCGGAAATTATACCAATCCATACCCTGCTTTCCATCTGGCACACATGGCTGAGCATGGCGAAAGCAGCAGTGGCCGCGACCCTCTTCACCAAGAAACTCGACCATTATCACCTGGCACTGAGGCTACTCTGAATGCTCAACCCTCCGGCGGTACCCGCCATCTGGATGGCATTGCGAAAGGACCTGACCAAGCTGTTCCCAAGTAGTGTATGGCTCACATGCAGCAGTGATTGAAGGTTTCATGGAGAGGTTGTGTATTTCCTTCGTGCAGATGAGAAATTACATAGGACATGTCATTCTGTACAGTAAAATGGATGGTTTACAGTGCTGTGTTCTATTAAATACAATATTCTGAGCCTCCGAGTCGTGCGCAGAGAGTCGGCGAACCTCCTGCGATATGCCGGAGGACATGCCCAACTGGCTTCAGTCTCCAGGGGGTATCTGCCCGGTCACAAAATGTTGAGGGAGGCTCACCAAAGAACGTCTGAGTGTTGAGGAGATCCATTGGCGGATTGTAGAACATATGCCAGAGATCACAGAACATCGGGGGAGGCCCACCAAAAAAGCGGTGGGAAATGGCGCAGAGGCTTGCTAATGTCAGAGAATGTTGAGGAGGCTCATCAGATCGAGGATGTCGGAAAATGTTGGGGATGTTCGCCAAGGATCATAGAACGTATGGCAGAGGCTCGCTGGAGAACTCCCCCGTCCATCTTGGGACTTCAGTGGGGATGGCACCGAGGATGGGCATCTCTTAGACACGTTTCGCCCTACCAAAAAACCCCATCAAGACTCGACCGTGGGAAGATCCTAAAACTGGTGCCAAAGGTGACAAAAGGTTACGAGGTACAGCGGATGGCTAAAGACGAGTACAATCAGATGAAGCTCAGCTTCGGAGATGAAGGCTATATTCAATACCTAAAGACGAGTACAATCAGATGAAGCTAAGTAGGATAGTTAGTATAGTACTCGTAGTGAATAATAAATATGGGTCTCACCTCAGCTTTGGAGACGAAGGCTGAGGTGCTCGGGTCAACACATGACAGACTAAATACTGGGCTCGGAGAGCCATGCCAAAGGTGTTGAAAGTTAACCAGCATGTGTTACTGGTACTTCAGCGCGTGACCGCGCGATGCTTACATAAGCATTTCGAGCGCACTATACACAGTAGTTATTTTCATTAGTCCCTCAGTAGCTTGAATATCTACTGAGGGTAAGTAGTCCTTTACACACTCCTTTTTACACTTACTCACTTGTAGTAGTCACTACAGGTACTACTCTAATATTAGTAGCTTGAATATCTACTGAGGTCACTACAGGGTTACCAACTTCCTACCACAGCTTCGTCCTCTAGGTCCACTGCAGCAACCCCCCAACGCACTTTTTTTCAAGAGGTTATGAGCCCCACTCTTGCCTGAAGGAAGAAGCAGACTTGTGGAAAACAGGATTTACCCTTACCTCGAAACGATCAAGTGAAATGGTTCTCGAACTCCCTGAACTCGCGCGAGAAAATCAAAACTGGAAAATTTACCGCGTGCATATCCTTGATAGTGCAGCCGCGGAAGGTGTAGTCAGCCACCTTGCAGGTGCAACACCGAAACCAGTCGATTCGCGCAAACTTGAAGCCTGGAACTGGTCTAATTCAGTGGCTAAGTACATTGTACAGGATGTAATCTCAGATTCACTCCTCGCGCGACTCATGCACCATGAGCTCGCCCACACCCTCTTCAGCCACCTCGCAGCCATCTTTGGCGACCACGAACCCATAGCTATCGAACCGCCAGCGGAACGGAGCGACCAAGACGAACCTCTCTGCGAGGACTCGCACCCCAAGTCGGACAGCGCTTACTCAGCGCGCACCGCATATATTGTCGAAGGAAACAACATCGAAGAAGCCGGCGCAGCCACGCGCATTGCGCACGACACAGATCGGGATAACGACTATATTACTAGTCTAACATCCGAGCTCGAGACGACCGAAATCCACGACAGAAAGCCCAGCGGCACCACGCCGACTGGCATCCCCAATATCCCCAGTACCCCGAGTACAAACACTACAATTATCTACCCTAAAGACCCGCCAAATGCGCCAGATGGAATGTTGAGGGGAGACAACCATGAAACGGCCGAAAACGGAGGGCAGTGGCAGCGCACCGTGCGCAAGGTAAATCGGAACGACGGAATGGCTTCGCCAGCCCCCAATTTGGCAGACAGGACGTCCAGGATGACAACGGGCGACGGCCCAACACCATCTTCGCGAAAACGACCTAAAAATGCTGTGAAACATCAGCGCATGTCAACACGATACATACCTCTGCAAACCGGACGCGCAAACGCCAACGCGCAGCGCTCAAACGGGCAGCCCAAGCCCAAAATCCATTTACCCAGACGGCATAGACCGCCGCTCGACGGGGAGAGATATGGTGTTACCGCAAACGGCTACACACCTAGCTCGAGCGGGCAGTCTATGCCCCAGAAGCGCCTACACACCCCAAACGAGCCGGGAGAGCTCGTTACCGTATCTATCGAGTCGGAGAAGCCACACAGCGGTGGGATACTGCGAGTACGCCTTGCAGGCGTGCGTTGGCACACAGACGACACAAACAGCCCTGGACGCCGAACGGATCTGTCGCATGGCCAAGCGGATGAGCTGAGAGGCTCGGCGGACGCATTGAACGCGTCAAACAACGCTAAACCGGCCGTTATGGGTCACAGGGACAGTGCAGAGACGTACCTGAGTGCTGGAGGCACGAAACGCGCCGTCGACGAGACGGATGGCATCAGGAGCCACGTGGACACGTCAATTGGGCACAGAGACACCCCAAGTGTCGAGCCGGACGCCCTGAACACGTCAAACAATGCTGGAACAGGTGGTATAAGTCATGGTGACGAACCAAACACTTACCTGGGAGCTGGAGGTGCGAAATGCGGTGTAGACGCGATGGACGGCACTGAGAGCCATACGGACGCGTCGAGTGGGCACGGAGACACCCAAAGCGTTCAAACGGACGCGATAACCACTGTAAACGCGCCAGAGATCGTTAGCACACATCCAATCGAGCCCAAACGGCCAAACTCACCTGTTGGAGACGTGAAACGCAGCGTAGACGTGGCGGATGGCCTTGCGAGCCACACGGACACGTCGAGCGGGCACATGGACGCCCCAAGCGTTCGAACAGACGCGTTAACACCTGCGAACGAGCCGCAAACCATCAGAATACGCCCAAACGACTCAAAGTCACAAAACTCACCTATGGAAGCTGCAAGGCAGCGCTCTAATGAGCCAAACACCTGCGGGAACCACGCGAATAGGTCGGGCATACACACGGACATGCAGAGCGTTGCACACGAGACGGAAACACCTATAAATGCGTTGAAAATCGTCAGAACGCGCCCAAACGACCCCAAACCGCCAAACTCACCTTCTGGTGACGCGAAACGCGACGTCGACGAGACGGATGGCCTTGGGGGCCACGCGGACGCATCGGATGGGCAGGCAGACGCCCCAAGCGTCGACATGGACGCGATAAGGCCTGCAAACGCAAGCAAAACCGTCAGTATACGCCAAATCGAGCCAAAATCGCCAAACTTACCTGCTGGGAGCGCAACATCGCGCTCAGACGCGACGGACGGCTTTGGGAGCCACACAGACACGTCGAGCGTATGCACGGACATGCACTGCACTGGAAACGACACGCAAACGGCTACAAACGAAGCGGAAAGCGTTAGAACGCGTCAAAACAGCTCAAAAATGCTAAACTCACCTCATGGACGCGAAATCGCGACGCCCAAGTACATCTATAGATGGAAAAGGGTTAGCATTGGAGACGGAGACATGTACGCACCGCAGAACACGCCGATCGACACTAGAAGTCGAAAAATCGTCTTTGGACGAGTTGAGGGCGGAGTAGAGGCGATTGCACCGAAGGTCGTCGACGAGACGACTGGAAATGGCGATGGCAGGCGGAACGGAGGTGACGGCGGCGTGAACGACACGACTAGCAACGTCAGCGTTGACTCGACGCGAGTCAAGGCAGCGCTGCTGGCTACAGACAGTCAGCAAACGCGCTCACGCCGAATAACACGAAACGACGACTTACCTGTGTCGTCCTGGCCACCCATCCAACCCGCAGACCATCCGTACGGACCCGCTAGACATCAACGTCGACGCGGAAAGCTCAAGATCGAGCGAATAAACGACAAAAGTATCAGCCAAGCGCCAGAAGACGAAGGGATCTACCTGAGACGCGATCCGATCGCGCAGCCACGCGGGGACGACCCGCAACGTTCCTATAGGGTCATTGGACCCAGGCGTCGACGCGGAAGGCTGAAACCGCGACCTACAGACGTCAGTCAAACGCCAGAAGACGAGAAGACTTACCAAGGGCTCCACAAGCCCATACTCCCCCTACCACGCGATGCGGGCGATCCCTCGCGATCCACGCCCATCGGACATCTTCCATACAGCCTTCAGAGCTTGAAGAACAACCTGCAAAAGGTTAGCCGCGACGACAAGAAGTCTAATCGCATCAAATACGCACCTGAGTGCAAACGGATCAACAATGCGCAACGCATCCATCGCGGACACGTGACTTACCAAATCCGGTAATGACATTGCAGTCTCACTCAAACCTTCACATCAAAAGCCTCGGACACTCGAGCAACGGACTACACATTCATTTGGAATCATTAAGTACTCATTTATTTGATACTCTACACTTTCTTGATTTCATTTATCTTTTTTCTACTGTCCCTACTAACACATGCAGTTTAAGGGAGTGTGTTGAAAGTTAACCAGCATGTGTTACTGGTACTTCAGCAGGCCCCCTGAAGCTCCCTCATATGTTCAGCCCAAAAATTGCGGATTTGAGCTTGAAATGTTGACAAAATAGGCTGATGTTCGGCCCTGGATTGTGGATTCCACGTCCAATTCTTAGGCTGAGAGTCTGCCATAAACCTGTCAACTAGTGTCTAAAGACTATTGCATTTGATGGATGTTGGAATAGTGGGTGGTGTGATCAATACCTCCCTTCTTTTCTGTGAGCCATTCACGCCTGTGCCAATCTGCAAGCAGCCTTTCAACAGTGATGGCTACAATACCCCTTCCTGATTTTGTAAAGCTACAAGTACGGAAGATACGAAACATTGAAATCCACCATGAGGATCTCCGTTGCCTCATTGAGCCTGGTCACAAGGTTCCCGGAGCAACAATCAATGCATTCGGTGCAGCTTTACAGGAGTTAGACGAGACCCAGAACTCTGTGGACTATGCAATACTTTCTTCCTATCTCGGGGTGGTTATCTCACAGATCTCATCTGCACGACCTAGTACATATGGGTCGCTTGAAGACCACATCCTCGCTGCAGTAAGTAGAAGTTAGTGCAAATGGCATAAACAGCTTTATACTCACCCAAAACAGTGCACTTCAGGAACTCCACAGGAGCTCCTTAGTTGTACCTGATGGATAGTCCCATTGTGTGGTGGGTCACCCCCCCACTGGGTGCTCGGATGGGCAAATTTTTCAATAAGAGAGATGGGGATATTTGATAGCCTGCCAGAGGCCCATTCAGAAACCTGGGCACAGCCAGTATGAATTCACCATACACTTCATACTTATATATTAACTGAGAATTCTCCCGGCATAATCATAGCTTCTCTTGTCCATCCTTAATGCCGTGCTCGCATACCTAAAACAAGATGTAATATCAGCAGACAATTCTCCATGGAAAAAACTGTGTCTCTCACCTCCGCAACCACACCGTCAATTTGACAACTGGTCATGTGGGCTGTTCATGATGCTGGCAATGCATACCTATGTAAACCACTATGACTTCAGGCTTGTCCAAAGGGATCAAAAGGATTTGATACGTACGAAGGCCCTGGACCTGATCCTACGAATTCCATAAGGATTAATGATAGTTATTACTGGTGTCAATTAACTTAACGAGTCACTGCAATATCTATTCACTTCCAGGGTTTTCCGTGAAGTTAGTATTCATAATGTTCAATGTGATTCAAGTGACGAGCCTGAGATCATTGATGTTGTCTCTGTGAGTGGCAAATCCATAGTGGTCAACTCCAACAGCTTGGGAAGTGGCCCAAATCATTTGACTTCATCCTTGGATGATGTAATGTTAGTCAATACACACTTGCATTTCTATGAGATATCTGAACCTTCTCAATAATAGCCCCAAGCGCAAATATAGTGATGTGGATTCAGACTCTGATCCAGACTTGGAGATCAGTCATCCAGCTACAGTGCATGCACAAAAACATACCAGAGCAGCACGAAAAAAAGCTCTTGAAGAAGACGAATACTGTACTGATGTGCAGCCAAGCCAAGTCCGCTGCCAAGCATGTCACTGCATCATTAAACTGCACTCAGACAGGAGGCGTGAGTATTGTGATACGGACTGGAAGAAGCACAAGACAAGATGTCCCCAGATAACTGGAGAATTGAATAGACGAGTGTGCATCCGCCGTACAGCATCTAATGATGAAGATACTGTAAGACTTTTGATACTCTAAGTACAACAAACTTGCCTAACTCAAATGATATCATATACCAGCCAGCACAAAAAACAAAACTCACACAATTCTTTTCTCGTACATCTGGTGCAAAATCAAAGCCAGTCTTGGCTGTCTCGTCAGAAAGTCTTCACTGGCAGGGCATGGAGAGTAGCGAAACAACATACCATGTAGTTCGCACCAAGGCGGTCAGTGCTCTATTATCTGGCACCAAGATTTCACTGATGATGATCATGACAGACACCCTCCATTGCAACCATCTTTCCACGTGCGGGTCAGTCGAATATGGCACGAGACCAACCATCTGCAAGTGCTGCTATCTCACCAGTAAAGTCGGAGATCAATACCTGCATTCCGGAGATGCCAAAAACAGGCCCTCTTATGACCTGCAAATGTATTCGAGGAAAGTCAGTGGAGGAATATATTTCGACAACACGAACACGCTCCTTAGGTGGGATTTCTATGGATTTGCGAGGCCAGGTCAAACGAGACCTGTTTCCATACAAGCAGTTCACTAAAATGAAAGAATGGACACATGGTGCCGCTTACCTGGAGGCATACAGAGTGAAAGCTGCACAGGACCTCCAATCAAATGATCTCGTGCCAGAGGACCAGTGGACTGATGATGAGAAGCGTATATTTGACCAGACACTGAGGGGATTTGCACGGTGGGAGGTCAATACAGGGCAAAGGGTGGTGCGGGCAACAAGATGTGAGGGAACAACATGTAACGATGATGGAGTTTGTAATCGCTGCAAGGATGTTTTGGCTGATGAAGCATTCAGAAAAGCTATATACAGGGTAAGTGTTTCCCATGGTGTGCGGGATGTTTTTGAATGCGTTGCCAGCAGAAAGGGCTTCTTGCAAAGCTGCCTCTGGAACTGCAATACGAGAAGCAGGTTGCCCGTGCAAAGTACACACCTCATCACTTAACCAGTGCTGATGCACATGCCTTGAATGACAAGCTCAAAGATGCAGTTGTCTTTGATGTGCACACACGCCTTGAGAGAGGGGAAAATGATACCTCCTGCTTCCTTGCATTGTACAAAGTGGCACGTGAAGGCAAACTCACTCAACATCAAACATTTGTGGACCTCTGTGCAGTCTTCGAGGACCGGATTCAACGCTTCAGTGATCAAAACAATCCAAATCTGAAGTATGGTGTCCGATTGTCAGAACCGGTTCCTCCGACGAACTCCGACATGAGTGGAGATAAGTGCGAAGGGTTGTCGATGACAGGCAGAGGAGATGCGGAGGTGTTGAGGACTTTGGCTTCAGCGTATGTGCTGCACCCTTGCGATACCTGCGTCCTCTTATTTCGGAGGACTTAAGGACAGAGTGACAGAGGTCCGACGAAGGTCGGAGTTGCCAGAAGGCAGAGGAGACAGAGGAGAACAGAGGGGAGTTCGCAGGAAGTATTCAAGATGATATTCGAACTGAGGGACAATCCCCTCAGCGTGCGGAGTACTTATACTTTACATCGGATATGTATAGTAACCGAGAAGTGGAGGAGAGACATAGCGGAGACATAGGTAAGAGTCTGCGGATGACAAACGGATGAGTAACATACACGGAACGGAGATCAGTGATAAGCGTAACGGATCAAAAGGTTAACGGGACACAGCTATGAGTAATCAGATCTAATCTAAAACGGGAACAAGGGGAACAGGAATGGAAGCGGAACGGAAGCATACAATAACCGGAGGCGTAAGCGCGGAACTATTTACTAAAAGGAGACAGAGCGTCAACTGTCGGAGCGGAGATGGATACGTAGCGTCGGAGGTGTCCGATTGCGATCGGACTTGAGTCTACAACAGTCTAGAGGCCTTGCGGAGTTACGAGGTGTCACGCGGTCGTGACAGTATCCCCCCTTTAGGGCCTGAACCCTTGAGGGCCTTTGTGCATGTGGACTTCGCGATTTTGGCATTGTTCTGCTGAGATAAGCATTTTGATCGGAGTTCGGAAGTTACTGTGAGCGTGTATAAGAGTGCGCCGCATGTTGTCCGCATTGTTCTTACAACTTGTCCTTCTACTTCATCATGACTTCCCAACACACTACACCTGCCCCCGCCGAGCACCAGCAATGCAACTGGAAGGATGCGGAAGACCACGAACTGGTCACTGATTCGGAGGATGACGAGGCCGACGCGACGGCCAAGTTTGTGGAGCGCAAGCGGAGGGAAGTAGCCAGGAAGGCGGCAGAAGCGGAGCAACGACGGAAGGTCGAGGAGGCACGAGCGGAGGTGCAGAGGAAGAAGGAGGTGAGTAGCGAATATTCTGTTCGCGGTTTAGTATTGACGCAAGGATGTGCGGACAGGCACGCAGAGCCGAAGAGGCTCGTAAAGCGGAGGAGGCAGCAAGAGTCGAGGCAGCGCGCAAGGCAGAGGAGGAGCGACAGGCTGAGCTGGCGAGGGAGTGCGTGGAGGCGGAGAGGCGGGCGAGGGTCGAAGCAGTACAGGAGGTGCATATAGAGCGCCAGAGGCGGGAGTTCGAGGCGAGGAAGGCGCAGGAGCAGCAGCGGAGGTCGCAGGCGCGAGCGGAGGCCATCGCGGCCACCCAAGGTAGTGGAGAGGCGACAGCGGAGCCAGCAGTGGCAAAAGGAGGAAGGCGATTGGCCTGCGTGAGGTGCCGAGAGCATCTCAACAACCCAGTGGGCTGCATAGCCCAGGCGAGCTCGAAGGCGACGGCGTGCGCACGCTGCCAGGCAGCACGCAAGTCGTGCTCGTGGAGCACTGAAGGGAAGGCAGCGGAGTCATCGACGGTGGCTGGGAGCGGAACAGAGGTGGGCGGAGTGGCAGCGCCAAAACAGGCAGCAAGGAGGTGACAGCGGAGCGAGGCGAATACATCGCCAAAAGGAGCCAGCAAGCACAAGAAGGCGCGGAACACGACGGAGGAGGACGAAGCGGATGAAGAGGAGGTGTTCGGGGGTGCCCCGAGCGATGGCAGAGGAGCAGCGCGATGCACTGGGTATGCTTACCCAGACGCTAGTGCAGCTTGCTGAGCGGTTGGGGGCGTCGGAGGCGAGGGAACGAGAGCGGGTGGAGATCGAGAGGGAATGCCTCGAATTGGAGTGCAAGAGGCTGGAGTTGGAGAGGAGGCGCGCCGCGATGGAGGAGAAGCGAACGACGGACATGGACCATATCAGCATGGCCATGCGTCGCCAGTTCGTTGAAGGGTCATCGTCGGGGACGACGCGGAGGGAAATCGCAGCGGCGGAGCAAGAGGAGGAGAAGGGGGCGGACGGAGACGACGAGGACGGGATGGCGGATGCGGAGGGTGAGGAGGATTAGCGGACTACATACATATTTTTCTTTTTGTACTACTATTTGAATGAATTGTTCTGGAACTGAAGTGGGAAGGAGTATCGGAGTGAGTTCGGAGGTGGCGGAATGACTTAGGCAGATTTGTGCAGACCAGGCTTGCCTGGGTACTTGTGATGGAAGTCTTCGACGAGCTCCGACGCATGGTCGAGCTCAGTGGCAAGGAGCCACGATGTTTCTTCATCTGTACCGGAGTAGCCAGCCCAGCGGACTAGGTAGAGGAGTTGGCAGTGGTGTCTTCTGCGGTCGATCTTTGAGTCTAGAATTTCTTCGACTTCATACTCGACTTCTCCATCGACTTCGATCGGAGGTGGCGGAGATTGGACGCGGTTGGGAATACTGCTCTGGAGGGAGGTCTCGAGTTGAGACACGTGGAATACAGGGTGCACGGACTTCATGGTGTCGGGGAGTCGGAGTGTGAAGGAGAGCGATCCAGGCTTAGCTATTATTTTGAAGGGTCCAAAATTCTTGTCGGAGAGCTTCTTGGAGGGGCGTGTAGACCTGAAGTATTTTGCTTTCACGTAGACTTGATCACCTATTTTAAAATCCGGCGGAGTTGATCTTTTCGCATCTGTGGGGCCTTGGTAGCGCTGTTGCGCAAGGGCCATCTCAGAGTGGAGGAACTGATGGAGTTCCTTGAGGTCGGAGGTATATTCTTGAGCGCAGGAGGAACTGAGGCCCAAGTCGGAGTTGACTGTGATGTCGGGGTGGTAGCCTTTGTTGGCGAAGAAGGGAGAGACACCAGTGGTTGCGCTAGGGGAGTTATTAAAAGCAAACTCCGCAAGTGGGAGGAGTTCGGCCCAATTGTCTTGTTGGTAGTTACAGTAGATTCGGAGGTATTGTTCGAGAGTTTGGTTCGTCCGCTTGGTTTGACCATCTCCTTCTGGGTGATAACCAGAGGTGAAATGCAGGGTCATTCCGAGTGCTTTTCCGAGTGAGCGGAAGAAGTGGGAGACGAACTCCGAACCTCTGTCGGAGGTGACATGGGTGGGTACTCCGTGTTTGGAAAACACATGCGCGACGAAGAGCTTGGCAAGCTCAGGGGAACTGATGGTGTCGTAGGTCAGAATGAATATTCCTTGCTTCGAGAGGTGGTCCATGACGACTAGGATGGAGGTGAATCCATCAGAGGAGGGTAGTTGCTCAATGAAGTCCATGGATATGGAATGCCATGGGCGAGCGGGGATCGGAAGTTGTTTTAATAGGCCGTAGGGCCTGTGCCTAGGGACCTTAGCACGTCCGCAGGATGTGCAGGAACTTACATAGTCTTTTACGAAGGTGCGGACACCTGGCCAGGTATATTCCCAGCGGACTAGTTCCAAAGTGCGGTTCTGGCTGAAGTGGCCGGAGAGCGGATGGTCGTGCTTGTAGCGGAGGACTCTGAGGCGGAGATCATTGGTATCCGGCACGTAGATCCTATCATCCAGGCGGAGCAAGCCAGCGGAGTCCGTTGACCACTGAGAATCGGATGAGTCGGACTTGTGGCTGAGCACGACGGGATCGGAAGGGAGGGCTGCAAGAATGTCTTTATGGAGTTGTTCCACATCGACGAGGATGGCAGCGTGGATTGCTGGAGCGAGGAGAATGGTTGCCCTAAGGGAGGACGCGAGTTGTTCTTGGGTGAACATGGGTCGGAGATTGTGTGGGTTGATCCGAGCATAGTCCCTATCCCCCTCTTTTGGGTAGACGTCCCAGCGTCTAGTGAGGGCATCAGGTTTAGCTCCGAGGCGTCCAGGGCGGAAGTGGATGGTGAGGTTGAACTGGGAGAGGTACTCCGACCAGCGGGCTTGACGGCAAGTCAAGACCTTGGAGCTGGAGAAGTATTCCAAGTTTTTGTGGTCAGTGACCACATCAACCGGAGTGGCGGAGCCCTCAAGGTAGTGTCGCCAGTGCTTAAAGGCCTCGAAGATGGCCAAAAGCTCCTTGTCATGGGTGTCGTAATTTAGCTCCGGAGCGGACAGAGTGCGCGAGTAGTACGCGACAGGGCGGAGGACCTCGTCAGAGCCAGTGATGGAAAGGATTCCAGCGATGGCGTAGTCCGAAGCATCGGTCTCCACAGTTAGCAGAGCGTCAGGGACCCAGTGGGTAAGGATAGGAGCGGAGGTGAAGGCCTTCTTCAGGAGGTTAAAGGCGGAGCGACAGTCCTCACCAAAATTCCAAGGAATGTTTTTGCGGGTAAGCCGCGTGAGAGGTACGACGATGTCGGAGTAATTGAAAATGAAACGACGGTAGAAGTTCGCAAAACCGAGGAAGGACTGGATGTCCTTCACCTTGCGGGGTTCTGGCCAGTCGGAGATGGCTTTGACTTTGTCGGCGGACATGGAAAGGCCATCGGGGGAGAGGCAGAAGCCCAGGTATTCGG
>Ga0307516_10005663_pt1 | contig 14854 bp, 22 predicted proteins | sample 19_EM_MG_FD_203310 | JGI IMG/M metagenome (GOLD analysis project Ga0307516, IMG submission 203310) | Populus trichocarpa ectomycorrhiza microbial communities from riparian zone in the Pacific Northwest, United States - 19_EM | ecosystem: Host-associated > Plants > Roots > Unclassified | place...
GGAACGATGAAGTCTTGTGTGTATTGTCTTGTCTTAGAGAGAAAGGCAGGAAAAGTGAAAAGTCTGAATACACGTATATGACGTGATTCTACACGTGACAAAGCAGAACGAGTGAGATATTGCAACATACATATTACTATTCATGCCTACGGGATCACAGTCAACAAGCGGAAGCGATGAGTGATCCGACGCACTATTAGACGATCATTGCAGTGCACAAACCATTAGGATAGCCAATGGCAAGTATTCTGGCGTGCAAACCAATAGGATCTCCATCAAGAAGTGGAAACAATGAGCTATCTGACAACCTATTCCATGAGAATTGCAGCACGTAAACCGTTGGGATAGCTGTCAATGAGTGGAAGTGATGAGTGATCTGACGCCCTATTCGATGAGCATTGCAGTGCACAAACCGTTGCGATAGCTGTCAGCAAGTATTGCAGCCCACAAACTGATGAGATCGCTGTTAACAAGCAGAAGCAATGAGCTATCCGACGCGCTATTCGACGAGCATTATGGTGGGCAAACCATTGACCTAGCCATCGACAAGCGGAAGCAATGAGAAAGCCCATGACTACTGGGTGGTATGGTGTTGGACGTAAGCCGAAGGTCATAACCGCCAGCAGGTATGGTGTTGGACGCAAGCCAAAGCCCATAACCACCGAATGGGGTGGTGAGGCAGGAGTGCAAGCCTGAGCCTGCTGCTGCCACAACGTGTAGTGGTCTTGTGGGTGCCCACAATGAAGCACACTACGAGTGGGAATTTGTGGTAAAAGCGCACGCTGAGGCAGGACTGGCAAGAAGGTGGTGATCAGTGGCTGGCAGACAGAACCGGGGTCGTGTTGTAGCCAAGGTATGTGTTGGTGTGGACTTGCAGACATTTCATGGTCAAAACCATACCCACAAGTTTTGAGGGGAGTGTCTGTTCGCATTGACGCAATACGAGAACGGCGAACAATCTTGGTATTCTAATGCTCCAGCCCAATGCAGAGAAAAAGTAGATGTTTTAGAGCATGAAGGCAATAGAGAAGGAAGAATTTTGGTCATGAGGCCACCATAGGTGAACTCTGCTGGCCGTGGGGAAGTGGTGTTGTGCCAGTCAGTGGTGAGTTGGGGAGTCAAGTGAGGATAATAGATTGGGTGAAGGAGAATCTTCAGACTAGCCAGGGTTCCCAATAGTCAGTCCTGCCTGCCAGTTTTATCAGCCACTAGCATATAGTCCAGTCCAGGGCAGAGATTTCTTGGACTATTCCCAATAATCCATGAATCCCGAAGGACTAGACTTTGAAATAGAGCCCTAGTCCAGACTACCACTAGTGTGTAGTCCAGTCCCAGGCTATGATTCCTAGGACTAGCCCTTATAGTCCATGAATCCTGAAGCCTAGTCCAGACTACCACTAGTATTACTTAATTGTTCGTGTATACCCCTGCAACCGGATTACTACATTTGAGGAAATTTTTGATGACCAGTAGCAGTATGCACAAAAGTAGAAGTTGCTTCACAGGATCAAAGTCATCAAATTTCCGGTTGTATCAGACCACCGCAACCTCCGATCTTCAATCTCAGGACGGTCAGTTTCTAAGATTTTCGGATGGGTTCGAGAACGGGAACAGAACAGGGAATGGGAATGGAACTGGGAATGGGAAATGTGAGCGGGAGCGGGGAACAGGAGCAGGAGTGGGGAGTGGGAGCGGGAGTGGGAGCAGTAGCAAGTAAACGTCGACGTGATGAGTGCCAGACATGAGAGCCAGACAGGACCGAGCAATACTGGAGGAACGTCGTCGGAGAAGACAGAGAAGCCGGAGAAGCCGGAAAAGCCAGAGAAGACTTATTGACTGAGTATACATGGTAAGATAACAAGAGGTTGCATGAGAGAGAAAAGAAGAAGAGCAGACCACATACCAAAGAGCTCTCCTTATATACATGTGTACCCACACCTGTACTCATACCCACGTAATATCATGAACCTGGAGTGACAGGCTCCTTGGCCCCGACGCCGGTACCACTCTGACCCATGTCACCCTGTGGCTCCTCCTCGTTTCTGCTGCCACAGCCGCGGTCATCCTCCGGGCTTAGGCGCCTCGACCGATCTCCGCCATATCACTCCAGTAGCGATATCCCCAACCGCTGGCCAGTCTAGACCTCTCTCCTTTGTCTCCATTATGTTACTTGTGCGTCCTTCTCCTGTCATCGTTATGTATGTCATTTCCTGTTGATTATGCTTGTACGTCCTTTCTCCTGTCCGCTACGTTTGTTGTCTCCTGTTGATCAAGCTTGCACGTCCTGTTCCCTGTTCCTTACCTTTACTGCTTGCGCGTCTTTTCTCCTGTCCGCTACGTTTGTTGTCTCCCATTGATTGAGCTTGCGCGTCCTTCTCCCATGTTCGTTACGAGTATTGTTTTCCCTTGATTAAGTTGTACGTCAGTCTTCCTTTCCTTTACTGTTACTGCTTGCGCATCCTTTCTCCTGTTGCCGTGAGTAGAGTATTGGCTGCGCAGCGGCCGAGTGCGATCATTTGTTTTCCTTGGGCGCAGCGATTGAGTCATGATGTTAGACGGAGGAACTGTGTCAGTCTTGCAGGCAAGCTGTGATTCCACAGAGGGAAGGAAAAGTATAAAGGAAGGGTGCGGTAGCTAGTCTGGAGATTCTTCTCCACGCAATATATTACCTATACACCTGGACCTACCTTCACACATCTCTGAGGGGTGTGATGAAACCAGCACCGGGATCTCGGATGACTTGACCCGATGACTACCGGCTCATCCGGCAGCGCGACAAAGTGATCCGGGATCGCCTACGACGAACAACATCGAGATACGATTATCTATCTACCTTGACCTACCTTCACACATCTCTGAGGGGCGTGACGAAACCAGCAATGGGATATCGGATCCGCCTATGACCACCGGGTAATCCGGCAGTGCGACGAAGTAATCTGGGATCGCCTACGACAAACGACATCGAGATATGATTATCTATCTACCTTGACCTACCTTCATATATCTCTGAGAGGCGTGACAAGAGCAGCGCTGGGATCTCGGATCATTCGCGCTGATGATCACCGGGTCATCCGGCAGCACGATGAGTGATCCGAGACCACCTATAAGGGACCCGTAACACCGCTGCACATACCGGGCCGCACCAGACAGAACGGAAGACCTCCGCGTATGCCGCACTGGGCGAAATGGAAGACCGCCGTGCATGCCACCCCGGGCGGAAAGCAAGAACGCCACGCATGCCACGCCAAGTAGAATGGAAGACCGTCGCGCATGCCATGCTGGGTAGAACAGAAGACCGCCACACGTACCGAAGGCTGCACCGGACAGGACGGAAGACCGCCGGATATGAGGGAAGTCTGCCACACATACCGCAGGCCACGCCAGGCAGGAAGGAAGATGACAACGACGATGCCATGCCAGGTATGAAGAAAGATGACAACAACGATACCACGCCGAGTATGAAGGAGGACGAGCACGATGAGTCAGTGGGAATCACTTGCACCAAACGACACCGAGACACGAGTAGCGATCCGAGATCGCTCAAGAAAAATGAGAGAATGATACCATGCTACATTAAAGACCACTGGGTGGCAGTGTCGTTGTCACGAAGGACTTTGGAAGAAGTACAAGTGGCAATGTAGCATGCGAGGCGAAGCACCTGGTACAATGAAGAACAGCAGACAATCAGAGAGGGGTATTCGGCAATGGATGTTTGTGGTTGACCTACCAATGCAACTGGTGATTTTGACGACTATTTAGTATGCCACGTGAAGCGTGGTTAGGAGCCCCTGAAAAGGTGAGGCTGGCAATTAGTATCTGAATTCTTGCAACCAGGTTGCCAAGCCGCTTCTGTGTTAGCACTAATCGGTCGCCTGTGGCAGTAACCACCAACCTTAGGTTGCCCAGAGAGACAAGCTCAGATGAACCGAAGTTGCAGGTGGATGTTATCAGCTTTTACTGGGGCTCGCATGTCGGATTGCTCGTCGGATTGCACGTCTCTCTTCTCACACTCATCGACACCTTTCCCTGCGGCTCCCTCGTCGAATTACTCGTCGGATTGCACGTCTGCTTTCATACCCTCGTTGACGGCTTTCACTGTGACTCCTTCATCGGATTACTTGTCGGATAGGACATCCGCTTGTTTGTGAGTACTCTTTTCTTCCAGTTGGCTATGGCTTCACTGACGTTTTGTGCGCTGCAGTTCTGGTCGATGGCTGTTCCTACGATCCGCACACCATGCTTATCGAATTGCATCTGATTGCTGGGCGTCTCTTTTCTTACACTCATTGATGGCTTTGGCGGCGGCTTGCTCGTCAGATTACTCGTCGGATTGCGCGTCATTTTTCTTACACTCGTTGACAGCTTTCGCTGCGGCTCGCTCATCGGTTTGCTTGTCCGAGTGCGCATCTCATTTCTTTCACACATCGACGGCTTTGGCAGCGGCTTGCTCGTCGGATTACTTGTCACTTTTCTTACACTGGTCGACTGCTTTTGTATTGGCTCACCCGTCGGATTACTCATTGATGGCTTTCGCTGGGGCTCGCTAGTCGGATTACACGTCGGAGTGCCCGTCTCTTTTTTTTCACCTGTCGACGGCTTTTGTGGCGGCTCGCTCCTTACTCTTCGGAGAGGACATCCGCTTGTTTGTGAGTTCTCTTATCTTCCGATTGCCTATGGCTTCACTGACGTTTTGCACACTGCTGTTCTTGTCGATGGCTGTCCCTACAATCCGCACGCCGTTCTTATCGAATTGTGACTGTTTGCTGCATGTCTGCTTTCTTACACTTGTCGACAGCTTTCGGGGTAGCTCGCTCGTGAAATTACTAGTTGGATTACTGGTCAGATTGCGTGTCAGTATTCTTGTACTTGTCAACGGCTTTCGTGGTGGCTTTCGCGGCGGCTCACTCGCCAGATTACTCGTAGGATTTCTCATCACTTTTCTTACACTCATTGACGAGTTTCCCGGCATCTCGCTCATCAGTTAATCGTCGGATTGCTCGTCTGAGTATGCGTCTCTTTTCTTGCACCCGTCGACGCCTTTCGCGGCGGCTGGCTCTTCAGATTAGTTTTCGAATTACTCGTCGGATTACCCGTCGGATTGCGTGTCACTTTTCTTACACTCGTCGATGGCTTTCGCGGTGGCTGGCTCGTCAGATTACTTTTTGGATTACTTGTCGAATTACTTGTCCGATTGCGTATCACTTTTCTTATACTCGTCAATGGCTTTCATGACGGCTCGCCCAACGGATTACTCGTTGGATACAACATCCGCTCATTTGTGAGTACGCATTTCTTCTTATTGGCTATGGCTTCACTGACGTTTCGCACGCCGCAGTTCTTGGCCATAGCTTTTCCTACAATCCGCAAGACGTGCTTATCGAATTGTATCGGATTGCTGCGCGTTTCTTATATTATGCTCATTGATAGCTTTCCTGATGTCTCGCTTGTCGGTTTACTCGTCGGTTTACTCGTCGGATTGTGCGTCACCTTTCTCACACTCGTCGACCGCTTTCCTGGTGGCTCGCTCGTCGGATTACTTGTCGGATTGCACGTCCCTTTTCTCACACTCGTCGATGGCTTTCGCGGTGGCTGGCTCGTCAGATTACTTTTCGGATTACTCGTCGGATTACCCGTCGGATTGCGCGTCACCTTTCTCACACTCGTCGACCGCTTTCCCGGTGGCTCGCTCGTCGGATTACTTGTCGGATTGCACGTCCCTTTTCTCACACTCATCGATGGCTTTCGCGGCAGCTCGCTCGTCGCATTACTCTTCAGATTGGCATCTCTTTTCTTACACTCATCGATGGCTTTCGCTGCGGTTCGCTCGTTGGATTACTCGTTGGATTGCGTGTCCCTTTTCTCACACTCGTCGACGGCTTTTATGGCGTCTTGCTCGTCGGATTACTTTTCGGATTGCACATCTGTTTTCTCACACTCATCGACGGCTTTCGCGGCTGCTGGCTCGTCCGATTACTCGTCGGATTGCGCGTCACTATTCTTACACTCGTCGCCGGCTTTCGCTGCGGCACGTTCGTCGGATTACTCGTTGGATTGCGTGTCTGTTTTCTCACACTCATCGACAGCTTTCGCGGATGCTGGGTCATCCGGTTACTCGTCGGATTGCGTGTCACTATTCTTACACTTGTTGGCGGCTTTCGCGGCGGCTCGTTCGTCATATTACTCATCGGATTACTTGTCGGATTGCAGGTCACACTTGTTTCACTCGTCGACGGCTTTTGCTGCGGCTCGCCCGTCGGATTACTCGTCGGATTGCACGTCTCTCTTTTCACACTCGTCGACACCTTTCCCAGCGGCTTGCTTGTCGGAATACTTGTCGGATTGCCGATTACCTTTCTTCCGCTCGTCGTCGGCTATCCTACCAGTTTACACACCGCAATGCTCGTCGCATTGTGCATCATCTTTCTCATCGTTTCCGCTCGTCGACGGCTATTCCGTCGGTTTGCGGGCCGCAATACTTGCCGACAGCTATCCCAACAGTTTGTGCGCTGCAATATTCATCGAATAGCGCGTCGGATCTCATCGCTTCCAGTCGTCGACGGCTATCTTATGGGTTTGCACACCATTATGCTCGTTGAATAGCGCATTCTATTTCTCATTGCTTCCGCTCATCGACGGCTATGACCATGGTTTGCACACTGGAATGCTAGTTGAATAGCACGTCGGATCTCATCGCTTCTGATCGTCAACGGCTATCCCATCGGTTTGCGCGCCGCTATACTTCCCGACGGCTATCCCAATGGTTTGCACGCCACCTTGCTCGTCGAATAGCGCGTCGGATCTCATCGCTTCCGGTCGTCGACGGCCATCCCGTCGGTTTGCGCACCACAATACTTGCCGACGGCTATCCCAACGGTTTGCACACTGCAATGCTCATCGAATAGTGTGTTGCATCTCATCGCTTCCACTCGCCAACATCTATCCCAACGGTTTTGCACGCCACGATGCTCATTGAATAGCGCGTCGGATCTCATCTCTTCCGCTCGTCGATGGCTATCCTGTCGGTTTGGGCACTGGAATACTTGCCGACGGCTATTCCAACGGTTTGCATGCCGCAATGCTCGTCGAATAGCAGGTTGGATCTGATCGCTTCCGCTCATCGACGGCTATCCCATTGGTTTACGCGCCACAAAACTTGCCAACGGCTATCACCACGGTTTGCGCGCTGCAAATCTCGTCGAATAGCGAGTCGGATCGCTCATCGCTTCTACTCGTCGACGGCTATCCTGTCGGTTTGCACACCGCAATACTTGGCGACGGCTATTACAACGGTTTGCACGCCACAATGCTCGTCAAATAGCGCGTTGGATCTGAACGCTTCCGCTCGTCGACAGCTATCCCGTCGGTTTGCATGCCGCAATACCTGCCGACAGCTAGTCCCAACGGTTTGCACGTCGCAAAGCTCATCGAATAGCGCGTTGGATAGCTTATCGCTTCCACTCGTCGACAGCTATCCTGTTGGTTTGCGCGCCGCAATACTTGCCGACGGCGATCACAACGGTTTGCACACCGCAATACTTGTCAATGGCGATCACAACGGTTTGCCCACCGCAATACTTGTCGAAGGCTATCCCAACGGTTTGAGTGCCGCAATACTTGTCGACGGCTATCCTAATGGTTTCTGCGCCGCAATATTTGTCTATAGCTATCACAACGGTTCTCCCCAGCAACGCTTGTTGAATAGCGCATCGAATGGCTCAATACTTCGGCTCCCTAACAGCTATCGCGTCGGTTTACGCGCCGCAACGCTCATTGAATAGCGCGTCAGATGGCTCAATGCTTCCACTCGTCGACGGCTATCCTGTCGGTTTGCGCATCGCAATACTTGTTGATGGCTATCCCAACGGTCTGCGCGCCACATTACGTGTCGATAGCTATCACAACGGTTTGTCCGCTGCAACACTTGTTGAATAGCACATCGGATGGCTCAATGCTTCCGCTCCCCAATGGCAATCGCATCGGTTTACGGGCCGCAAAGCTCGTCGAATAGCATATCGGATGGCCTAATGCTTCCGCTCGTCGGCTGCAATCACAGCGGTTTGCATGCCGAAATACTTGTCAACAGCTATCCTATCGGTTTGCGTACCGCAATCATCGTCGAATTGCTAATCGTATTTCCATTTTTATTTCTTGTAGACGGCTCTCCCAACTGCTGGCTTATCCGATTGCACATATGTGTGAATGTAATTTCTAATGCAAGGTTGGGGTGATAATTTATGATGCTCAATCCGCGTGCCAAACGATTAGTTTTAAAACGAGTGATTTTACATGAGGCCTGCCTAGTGATATTTTATGATGATATATCAGCGTGATTTTTCATGCTGTTTATGCAGAGTGATATTTCTTGTTTTCAAAATGGTGCGATTTTTTAGGTTTCCTGAATTGAGGCATTTATATTGTTTAAGTGTAAGTTTTTTTGATTAAATAAATTTTTGTATGCCATCTACCATAAAAATTTGCAACAGTGTTTTCTGCGCGCCACACTACTTGTCGACGGCTATCCCAATGGTTTGCACGCCGCAATACTTGTCGTCCGCTATCCCAATGGTTTACGTGCCGTAATGATCGTCGAACAGTGCATTGGATGGCTCAACGCTTCCGCTCGTCGACAGCTATCCTGTCGGTTTGCGCGCCGCAATACTTGTCGATGGCGATCACAATGGTTTGCACGCTGAAATACTTGTTGCTGGCTATCCCAATGGTTTGTGCGCTGCAATACTTGTTGAAGGTTATCCCAACTGTTTGCGCACTGCAATACTTGTCGCTGGCTATCCCAATGGTTTGCGCACCGCAATACTTGTCGAAGGTTATCCCAACTGTTTGTGCGCCGCAATAATTGTCGATAGCTATCACAACGGTTTGTCCGCAGCAATACTTGTCGACGGCGATCACAACGGTTTGTACGCCGCATTGCTTGTCGATGGCAATCACAACGGTTTGAATGCCACAATACTTGTCGACAGCGATCACAACGGTTTACGCGCCGCAATACTTGTCGAAGGCTATCACAACGGTTTACACGCCGCAATACTTGTCGAAGGCTATCCCAACGGATTGCGCACCGCAATACTTGTCGATAGCTATCACAACGGTTTGTCTGCAGCAACGCTTGTTGAACAGCGCATCGGATGGCTCAATGCTTCCACTCGTTGATGGCTATCCCGTCGCTGTGCGCGGCGCAATACTTGTCGATGGCAATCGCGTCGGTTTGCACGCCGTAATACTTGTCGATGGCTATCCGAACAGTTTCTGTGCCGCAATACTTGTAGCCGGCTATCCCCTTGGTTTACATGCCACAATGCTTGTCGACGGTGTGCAAAACGGTTTGCGTGCCGCAATACTTGTCGACGGCTATCCCAATGCTTTGGGTGCCGCAATACTTGTCGCTGGCTATCTCAATGGTTTGCGCGACGCAATACTTGTCGACGGCTATCCCAACGCTTTGGGTACTGCAATACTTGTCGCTGGCTATCTCACTGGTTTGCGTGCCGCAATACTTGTCGAAAGTTATCCCAACGGTTTGCCCACCCCAATACTTGTCGACGGTGATCATAACGGTTTGTGCGCCGCAATACTTGTCGATGGCTATCCCAACTGTCTGCGCGCTGCAATACTTGCCGATGGTGATCACAACGGTTTACGCGCCGCAATACTTGTCGATGACTTTCCCAACTGTCTGCGCGCTGCAATACTTGCCGATGGCAATCACAACAGTTTGTGCACCGCAATACTTGTCGACAGTGATCCCAACGGTTTGCCCACTGCAATACTTGTCGAAGCCTATCCTAATGGTTTGTGCGTCGCAATACTTGTCGACAGCTATTACAACGGATTGTCCGCCGCAAAGCTTGTTGAATAGCGCATCGGAGGGCTCAATGCTTCCGCTCCCTGACAGCAATCGCGTCGGTTCACGGGCTACAACGCTCGTCCAATAGTGCATCAGATGGCTCCCAGATGACCGCAGATATCATCACAAAGAGCCTTCCACGGGAGACCCACTGGAAGCATGAATTCCGTTGCTTAATCTTTTCACCGACCTGGAGGACCGCTCTTTATATATACATGCACATCCAATCCATTACCCATCACCGGCTCGTTTAGATCCTTTGTTGGCAACTTGCCACCTCCGGTCTAGATGTCACCGGCCGCCTTCGCCACCTCTGGACCTAGATGTCACCAGGCCTAGATGTTGCTGGGCCTGGTCGCCGGGCCTGGATGTCACTGGTGGCCATTTGCCACCCGTGCTACCCGATGCCTACCGCGCGTGCATCTGCTCACAGCGGTCTAGGCAGGCCTCAGTGGGGCCTCGTTGGGCGATCGATATATCTGGCAGGCTCAATACTTCCGCTCATCGGCTGCAATCACAACGGTTTGCGCTTCAAAATACCTGTCGACAGCTATCCCATCGGTTTATGCACCGCAAACATCATCGAATTGCTAATCGCAGTTCTGTTTTTATTTCTTGTAGAGCGCTTTCCCACTTGCTGGCTTATCTGATTGCACATAGGTGTGAATCTAATTCCTAATGCAAGGTTGGGGTGATAATTTATGATACACAATCCCCGTAACAAACGATTAGTTTTTAAACGAGTAATTTCACCTGAGGCCCACCTAGTGATATTTTATGATGATATATGAGCGTGATTTTTCATGCTGTTTATGCAGAGTGATATATCTTGTTTTCAAAATGGTGTGATTTTTCAAGTTTCCTGAATTGAGGCATATGTATTGTTTAAGTGGAAGTTTTTTTCATTAAATAAATGTTCGTATGCCATCTACCATAAAGATTTGCAGCAGTGTTTTCACTTTCAATTAGATTCAGTATGGTATAATAAACAATAGTTCGGTTATGGTAACCCATGTCTCAGCTGTTGAATTGTAATGGGGCAGGGTCAGGCTTGGCTCCAGGTAGCGGCCAGGCAGGGTCGGGAACTGGGAGGGGAACAAGGAGGGGAATGGGGCCGAGAACAAGGTCGGGAACTGGGCATGGAATGAGGAGGAGAACTGGACAGAGAACAAGGAGGGGAACCAGACCGAGGACCAGGACGGGAAACGGGCTCGGAACGAGAAGGAGAACTGGACAGAGAACAAGGAGAGCAACCGGGCCAAGGACCAGGACGAGAACCAGGCACGGAATGAGGACGAGGACAGGCACAAGGACAAGGACAGGAGAAAGGACAGGAACTGAGAACGGGCGATTGAACACATCAGGAAAAAAAAAAATTGTGTCCACTGCGTCCGGAGGCACTAGACGCTCGAGACGCAGTGGACAAAACCTTGCTACTCCGGACATAGCGCGCTAGGGCACCGTGCGTCGGGACGCAACACGCCAAGGCACCTGCACCCGGACGTAGCTGCCACAGTACCTTGCGTCTGGACGCAGAGTGTCAAGGCATCTGCCTTCTGGACGAGGAGTGTCAGGGCATTTGCCATCGGACGTAGTATGTTCCTTACAGACGGAGAGTGTCAAGGCAAATGTCGTCCGGACGACACATGCCACGGCATCTGGCTTCTGGACGAGGAGTGTCATCCGGACGCAGCGCGTGTCTTACAGACGCAGAGTGTCATGGCAAATGTCGTCCGGACGATGCGTGCCACGCCATCTGCCTTCCGGACGAGGAGTGTCAGGGCATTTGCCATCCGGACGCAGCGCGTTTCTTACAGACGGAGACTGTCAAGGCAAATTTCTTCCGGACGCAGAGTGTCACGGCAAATGTCATACGGACGACGCATGCCACGGCATCTGCCTTCTGGACACGGAGTGTCAGGGCATTAGCCATCCGGACGCAGCATGTTTCTTACAGACGGAGACTGTCAAGGCAAATTTCTTCCGGACGCAGAGTGTCAAGGCAAATGTCATCCGGACGACGCATGCCACAGCATCTGCCTTCTGGACGCGGAGTGTCAGGGTATTTGCCATCCGGACGCAGCGCGTTTCTTACAGACGGAGACTGTCAAGGCAAATTTCTTCTGGATGCAGAGTGTCAAGGCAATTGTCGTCCGGACGGTGCTTGCCACAGCATCTGCCTTCCGGACGAGGAGTGTCAGTACATTTCAGTTCTGGACGCAGAGTGTGAAGGCAAATGTCGTCCAGATGACGCATGCCACGGTATCTGACTTCTGGACGCGGAGTATCAGGGCATTTGCCATCCGGACGCAGCGCGTTCCTTACAGACAGAGACTGTCAAGGCAAATTTCTTCCGGACGCCGAGTGTCAAGGCAAATGTCGTCCAGACGACGCGTGCCACAGCATCTGCCTTCTGGACGCGGAGTGTCAGGATATTTGCCATCCAGACACAGCCGTGTCTTACAGACGCAGTGTGGCAAGGCAAATAGGATACAGACGAGGCTTACGATGGCACACCACACATAGGTAATAGAGCGGTCACGGTGGTAGCATTCAGACGCGACTGTTAGGGCACGGTACATTGCAGCGAAGACTAGCAAACACGCATTTGGTTCCTGGCATTGTTCATTACATCTAATCTACTTCTATATACCACGTCAGCGTAGATAGCATCGCTCTGCGTGATAGAAACAAAAGCTGTTTGCAGGATGAGACACGACGCAATGAGAACATCAATGAAGTGGATACCAATGAGGATGCTGGCCGCAAGGACGATAGCAAGTAAGACGCTGTGAGAAGATCGACGAGCTTCATGAGATTGTTAGCACAGCTCTCAAAGGGACAGACTGTGGGAAGTTGTACAATACGACGCGATAAGTACAATGTCGATGACGATGGTGGTGTGGATGCCGGCGGCAAGGACGATAGCAAGTAAGACGCGGCGAGAAGATCGACGAGCATCATGAGATTGTTAGCGCTGCTCTGAAAGGGACAGACAGTGGGAAGTACAATACGATGCGACAAGTACAATGTCGATGAGGATGGCGGTGTGGATGCCGGCGGCAAGGACGATAGCAAGTAAGACGTGGCGAGAAGATCGACGAGCTTCATGAGATTGTTAGTGCAGCTCTCAAAGGGACAGACAGTCGGAAGTTGTAGAATACGACGTGACGAGTACGATGTCGATGAGGATGGCAGTGAGGAGGATGCTGGTGGCAAGGAAGATAGCAAGTAAGACGCGGCGAGAAGATCGACGAGCTTCATGAGATTGTTAGCGCAGCTCTCAAAGGGACAGACAGCGGGAAGTTGTACAATACGACGCGAGGAGTACGATGTCGATGAGGATAGCAGTGAGGAGGATGCCGGCAGCAAGGACGATGGTGCAAGTAAGACGCGGTGAGAAGATCGACGAGCTTCGTGAGATTGTTAGCGCAGCTCTCACAGTGACAGACAGTGGGAAGTTGTACAATACGACGTGACGAGTACAATGTCGATGAGGATGGCGGTGAGGAGGATGCCGGCGGCAAGGAGGATGGTGCAAGTAAGACGCGGTGAGAAGATCGACGAGCTTTGTGAGATTGTTAGCGCAGCTCTCACAGTGACAGACAGTGGGAAGTTGTACAATACGACGTGACGAGTACAATGTCGATGAGGATGGCGGTGAGGAGGATGCCGGCAGCAAGGACGATGGTGCAAGTAAGACGTGGCGAGAAGATCGATGAGCTTCATGAGATTGTTAGCGCAGCTCTCACAGTGACAGACAGTGGGAAGTTGTACAATACGACGTGACGAGTACAATGTGGATGAGGATGGCGGTGAGGAGGATGCCGGCAGCGTGGATGATAGCAAGTATGACGCTACGAGTGCTATGGTGGCGCGTACGATGAAAGCAGAAGAAAAAAGAGGTGGAATTGCGGCCCGTGCCGTCGTATTTAGCAAGCCGAGCAGTGGTATGTAAGGAAGCCGAGCGGTGGTAAGTGCGCCGAGCTGCGGTAAGCGAGCCAAACCATACGAAAGCGCTGGCACTAGCAAACGCTTGGCACCTTGCAAGTTACATGAGAAATCACTCGCAATGCTCGAAACCTGCGTGTTGTAATATCTCACTCGTTGCTTAGTCATGGCGGGCAGGCATAGACCTGCCCCTATATTTTCCTTTCTCTCGAGGCTTCAGCCTTACTTAGACAATACACACGTTCATCACTTTCAACAGGTTATGAGCCCGGACCAGTGCTTTATCCAAAAACCACTGCAAAAATAACCTCACACCACGAATAACCTCGATCCTCTATTACTTTCCGCAACACACTTGCCTATTGCCCAACATGGTTGAAATGTACAAATCGATGTACGGATCCTTCGAGAAACTCTCCTTGGACAACTATGACACCTGGAAACCGTGCATTTCAACAATTCTCTCAGCAATGCTTGCCCTCAACATTGTCACAGGCGAAGAAGTCGAAGACGATCTCCCTATCGGAAACTCCATCGCAAACATCGCCAAACGCGAAAGCTCCGAGAAGCGACAAGCTCTAGCCACCACCGCAATCCTGCTCTCCTGCACCCCCGAGGTCAGAATCCACCTATCCGGCATTACCGATGCGAAAGCAATGTGGGATATGCTCACGGAGCAACTAAACAGCTCATCCTCATTTGGCCGACGAGTCACAATCGGCAAAAATTTCTCCAATGCCCGTCCAAAGGCCGGTGAGAGTATCGCAGTATATCTCTCACGTCTGAACGACATGCGAGTTCAACTTGCTGGGACGGAAGGAGCTATACCTGACGAGAGGTTTCTGTACCACATTTACCTTACAGCTTCGGAGGAGTACCAACCAATGCTCGACATGATGCAGAAATGGCCGGTGGGTATGGCTACTATTGCATCTGTATCTGAAGCTCTCCGAGATGCCGAGCAGAACAAACTGGCCCGGAAGGCCAATGAAGATGGAGTATCTGGCACAGTACTATTTGCTCGTAGAAGAGGAGGAA
>Ga0307516_10005665_pt1 | contig 14852 bp, 18 predicted proteins | sample 19_EM_MG_FD_203310 | JGI IMG/M metagenome (GOLD analysis project Ga0307516, IMG submission 203310) | Populus trichocarpa ectomycorrhiza microbial communities from riparian zone in the Pacific Northwest, United States - 19_EM | ecosystem: Host-associated > Plants > Roots > Unclassified | place...
GCCCTGTGTGAGGCAGGTGGAGGAACAGTGCGTACCGCGGTGATCATGTTGCCTATACGCCCTGGTGGTATCAACCGTTACCGCTACTGGAACGGGTCTCCCGCGCCCGGCGACACCGTCGAAACCTTTGCTCGCCATTGTCGGACGATCACTCGATTGGAAGGGAGTTGTTACCGCAGGAACCCTCCCTCCCGGTGGTTGGGGTTATGTGCGCCTCGGCGAACAAATGCTCGGAACTGGCTCTCGGTTATTCCTCATCCGCCGCCAAACACCGTTACGACTCTCTGGTTAAGGCCCTGTTATACTACCTTTCGTCTATTCATCAGACCCAGCTCCCGCACCCTCTCTCCCCATACCCGTCGCATCCGCCACCCCTGCTCACCTCAACGTCCGTCAGTTTCGAGTACTGTTGTTTCCACACGTCCCTCGGTTCCTACTTAACTGTACGCCCTTCCTCTCAGTACGTCCGTGGCCCCTACCTATATCCATCTGCCTTGCGATATTAGGCGTCCTTGCTGTTATTCGGTTTTCAGTCTTGGGTTTTTCACGAGCTCAACCCTTCTTCCGGTGTGTTTAAACCCCACCCCCGCACCCCCATATGGCCCCTCCTGCAAGGGATCCGCTCAAGTGTAAACCGTTCCCGATGTTCGTTCTTGATCTTCGTTTGCATGATTCACTCCGCATGGGTCGTTCGTTAACCTTTTCGCCCTTGCCTTCTCCTAACCTGTCTCTGGGAGTACGAACGTCCTCGCTCTGACCCATTCTACTGTATACGCGTCGTGCAACTATGTAACCTCTGCACAAGACGGAATAGCATTTGTTGGACAAGAGTAATCGGTTGGAATTATTGTTGGAATCGCCCGAAAACGAGACATGCATGCCTGCATCATGGTCTGGGTACCCCGCTGGATGGGGTGGCCAATTTACGATCTTGCCCCCCAGAGGACGCCCTCCGGGAAGAAACTCTACGGTTTCTCAAAAAGTAGCGAGACGCGCAAACGAGAAACTTTCTCACATTACCCCGGGGCGTCTTGTAATCTGCTCTCCATCGCGGGGCATTCGCGGCTTCAATCCCACCTTTTATCGGTTTTGTCCGACATCTGAACGAATACTTATCCGCCCGTACGCGTCGCAGACAATCTCCACCTGCATTTGAACACCGAGCCGCCTCATTGCTCATTTTGTTTATTTGCCCCCTACGGTGGGGGTATAAAACTCAAGCGTGCGTTTGCGATCTTCGCTGACCCACTCGTTTAGCTTTCGACCATGCTCCCGTTCTATAAGAACACCACCCCGTCTTCGACCGATCGCGTATCGCTCCCATCACCACCCCACAATCCATCCTCGAGATCATCAACGACCACGAGGATAAAACGGACCACTCCATTGTCCTCTTCTCCAGGCACCGGGAGCATCGAAGGTCGTCCGCGCGTCGACTCCATTGGATCCACTTCCCGCACTCCGTCTCCGTCTTCCATAAATTCGCTCCCGTACAGCCGGTCACCTTCCAGAGGGAGCGGTTCTCGCACACCCGACCCAGCCAACAGCTGGTGGGACAGTCGTGAATTTCCCGCTCGGCCGTGGGTTGAACAGCCGAGAAGCAAGGAAACTGTCCCCCCGACGCAATCAGAGAGGTGGGTAGTCACCCGCCAGGTATGTGATCCTCGTTCGTGACGACGTTCTAATATTGATCCGTTCGTGTTAGCGGGTTGCATCTGCTGCGGCTTCAGTGCTCGGTACAAGGGGTGACGTGGCACATGAACTGTTGCAAATCTGTGTAGGTTTCCTCGGGTTTGCCCCAATACCAGGGCTGGAACCCGCCGCATGCGCAATCCTCGAGATGTGGGACACCCTACAACGAGTCGATGTGAATTTCCCTTGCTTTTCCTGTGCTTTACCTACTTACCCATTTTGTGACAGACGGACCGGTTAGCGTGCCTTCGTTTGATGGAACGGTGCGCAGACATCTTGCTATCAATTCGTGAAGAGATCCACGAAACGGGAAACTACGTCGGGATCGAGTTGCAAGAGCAGATCACGAAATTAGTCGAGTACGTTCACAGACCCAGCTTACAATCTGTTGCTCATAGTGCTCCAAATAGGGCATTTGCCCGTGTCCAAGCTCTTCTGCAGAAACATACAAACCTCCCGTTCATCCAACGGTATTTGAAACGGGATGACATCCTTCAAGCCATCCAAGCGTGTGATGCGGAACTCACTAGTACCCTTGATGTATTCAGCGTAGGTCTCGAATCTCTCGCTCGGGTCAATCCTAATAGTTTCCCTCTGGACAGCTCCCCATCCAAGTCCGTATGCTGCGCCAGATCCACGACTCAGGCAAACAGCGGAAAGCGGCAGTGGAGGCCCTCGTAGCCGCAATGAAGGGTGGAATCCAACCGCGCGCCATGTTAATTGAACCTGCTACGTCCGCAACCACTGCTCTCGTCAGCCCCCAACCCACGGATAGGAAGCCCACATTTAGAGACCACATGGCCTCACTCAATCACAGTGAGGTCGGAGCCCTCCTCCAAAGCTGTCGGGAGCGCCAGAACGGACAAGACTTGGCCCACGACGTGGAGGATCTAAGACGGGTCATGCAAACCGTGTTGCGGTCCGGTGGCGATGCTGAGATGATTGACGTTCTCCAAATCAGCCGACGTGAGGTACCGGAGGCTATCAAGGCACTCCAACGCGCCCTTGAGGGGGAAATCAACCGGGAGCAAGATCCTGGAAGCTCTCACGGCGAGGAGCGTTACACGGACAGCGCTAGAGCTCGAGCTTCGAGGGACGCTCTCAATCGGGAGTTTTTGGAGAACGGGATCGAGGCTTTGGTGAGGATGAGCGGTCACACTGAGTTTTCCTTACCCGCCCGGACCATCACGAAATGGGAGGTTGACCGCGAAGAAAGGATCGGGATCGGCTTCTTCTCGGATGTGTATAAGGGGTCATGGAAAGGGATTGCCGTCGCGATCAAGACACTCGTTCCAACAGCTCCACGGGAGCTTTTCGTCCGCGAGGCGGAGGTTTGGAAGTCTCTTTCACATCCGAACGTTCTCGAGCTCTTCGGGGCTTCGTCGACCACTGCAGAGCCTCCTTGGTTCTTCGTCAGCCCGTACATGAAACACGGTAGTTTGGTCAAGTACCTCAAGAACGTGGAACACCACTCCCAGGCCAACCCCTTGAAGATGATTTATGAGGTGGCGTTAGGGATGGCTTACCTACATGAAAGAGGTGTATTGCATGGTGACCTCAAGGTAAGACAGTGTATTCGAGTTTCTGTCAACTGAAGTAGGGCGATCAATAGGCTGCGAACGTTCTTGTCGATGACGAAGTTCGCTGTGTCGTATCCGATTTTGGCCAAAGCAAAATGGAGTCTGAGGTCCGGCGTATCAGTGGACAATCCCCTCCCCGTATGTCTCCGACCGTGGGTGCACCAACCAATAAACCTGACCACCCTCGTACAGATGGGTCTATCCGGTGGCAGGCTCCAGAGCTGATGGCGGGCGGTAATAGCAAATTCCTCCCGCCTATGGATGTCTACGCGTTTGCGATTTGTTGCGTTGAGATTCTCACCAACGGCAGGTTGCCTTGGCCATCGCTCGACGATGATGCTGTCAGGGACCTGGTTTTGAGTGCGTTTGCTTTCACTTTGTTTCTGGTGTTCACTAATCTCCGGCCGTCCACCCTCCGTAGAGGAAAATAAAAGACCGGATATCCCGAACAGTCACCCGTGGACTGGGGAGCTCACCAAATTCATTGCAATGTGTTGGCAGCAGCAGCCCTCTTTTCGCCCGAAGTTTTCCAGAGTCGTTGCCGGTCTCGAGGTTACCGGGCAGAAGTATGACGTGTCCATTCAGCACATGTCTCCGGACCGTAAAATCATGGAAAGCGAAAGCCCTTCCGTGGACACCGGCCCCTCGCTGCTTGACTTGATCCCCGATGTGGAGGAGGAATACACCCGCATCAGATTGGATTCACCCCAACTTCTAGACGACGAGGTTCTCGAGAATACCAAGGCTGAACGACGTTACAGGATGCTACTCCAACATGAGTTCCACCCATCACGTACGTGTCTTTTCATCCCAATATCATCCTGAAACCCCGACGTGATGACTGTATAGTGACTTTGCCGTTGTGGTCGCCTTCCGTCGTCAAAATTGGTTCCGTCGGATATTTGCGTAAACCGGAAGGGGAATTTGTTACCCTATTCAACGCGTTCGACCCACCGCAAACTTCGGGTGGGGTGCTCGGTGATATGGCGAACCTCTCTGGTTATGGGCGTGTCAGCAAAGGGTCTCAACGACAAGATAAGCGGAGCCGTACGCAAAAGGGCCTTGACGCTCTTCAGAGCTGGTATTCCTCGAAGATACTGTGTGTAAATTCCCCTGTGAAGACTAAACCTATCTCACAGCTGGGTGTAGGGATGACGCCGTCAACCGACGATATTCGTTCGACGTCAGGGCTAACCGCAGGACCGCATTCCTGTGTGTCGAGTCGACGGTGTACGATTATGTTGAGGAACTGTCTGCCTCTAAGAGGTGGTTCAAGGCCAATGTTGATGAAATCTTGAGGTTGTATGGCAGAGTTCATTCGATCACCAAAGAAGAACTATTCCTGGGTATGGGGGACTGTATTTAACCTGTGCTGGAGCGCTTACCACTTCTCTTGACAGTCATTGGGACGGTTCGGGCCCCAGACTACGCTTTGTTCGTTAGTAGCAACCACCCTGACGGCCAGGTACGTGAGAACCTTTGGGGTGCCCACAAAGGTAACCAAACTCCTACAATTAGGTACACTTCGAAGTGTTCGCTTCGCCCCAGAACGGTAGGCCTTGGGGTAAATTTACCACGTCGACCAAAATGCCCCCATCGACCCTCGATGGTTCCCGTTCTCTGGATGAGGAATCCATGTACCCATTCCGCTACGAAGCGAAAGTTTCGGAAACATCCGACAGCGAGTGGCATTCGTTACTCCTTGCCCGGCTTCGGTTTAAACCAGATGCGACTGACCCCACATCGCTCTGATACTCACCACAGTTCAGACCTCCGTTGACATCCTCCACACATTTGCTTGGATTCAGAAAATGTATTTCGTCGGGGAAGCGCTGTTTGTTTGTAGTTGTCTTCGAGCAGATGTCAATGTACTATTTCTCATCGGTTTACCATCACGGTGACCGCGTGGAATCATAAGAGACTGGATTGTTCTATGGATAGATGCCCCGATTTGAATGATTTACCAGAGCAGCTTCTCAGTATCACAATGATGTGGTATTATACAATTGTGCAACCTATCAGAATAGCTATGACACCTGCCCTGGTGCTAATCCTCAACCAACTCCCTGGGAATTGTACACATAAAGTGCACAATTGTGACCTAGTTCCCCAGCCCTATACCTGGCCCAGGTGCAGTCAGAGTTTCTATCCATTCACATTCTCAGACACCTGCAGTCATCCCCTTCAAACATTCCTTGGTTAAAATACAGGGACAAAAAGCAGGGATACAGGTGAAAGTAGAACTGCACAGCCCTGCAAAGTAGATAGTATCAGGACAAAGTTATGGTTGCACAGAATATAAAAAGAACCTAAGCAATATTCTACAGTGCAAGCCCAGGGGTTGCTGGTGAGAGTAGTTTCCACAGGTGGCCAGGGGTGGAGGAGGGAGATAGGAAATGTTCAGGAAAAGGGTGGAGCTCAATGATCATGGGCATTTGTTGCTGGTTACCCACCAAAACTAGAAAATTGCCTTTCCATCTCCTATTTGACCTATCCTTTGTCCTCCAGCTTGGGGGTAACCACAAGTGTTTACACCCACTCAGATCTACAACCCAATCATACCCAATTCTGTAGTATCCATGAAACTCAGAATGATGCCAAACCTGTGACCCCATGCCCTCCAAGCACTCTGTAATCATACTAACTGTATGTCCATCCATCTTGAATACTGTAAGATGGGAAGGAGAGGATTGAGGCTGAGGATGTGCATCCCAGAAGACATGGAGATGATACCCATCTGGTGAGAACTGAATGGTGGTGACCACACCAATCAGCTTGTATTCAACAAGCATTGCCTGAGCTGTTATGTCGTATAAGAAAACTGTCTTCCTAGCAGTGAAGGCAATCTTAGAGCAATCATTGGATAGTACCAGGTTCTCTACCGATTCCATGTATCGATGGCTGGTATAATAGCTGCCACCACTAGTCACCCTCCCCCCCACTTCCAGATCCCATGTGATAAGCCCATGCCCACTTGCTACAAAGATAGTGTTGTTAACAATCCCAAAGTCCTGAATTTCCACATCTGTATGGATAGACCATTGTAGGGCGCCTGAAAGGGAGTCATGGACTGTAATAACACCATTCCTTTGTTGTGCAGTTGCAATGTACGCTCCATCCATGGAACATGCTAGCAAATCATCTAAATGTAGATTGAGGGGCCTAAAGCTGTCAGAGGACAGAGGTGTGGGAGAATCATCTGGACATAACAGTTGGATTCCTTCCGGACCCCAAGTTACAATTGAGATCATAGTGGGTGAGAACAAAAACTTGTCAAATGGCAATCTGGGTTGGAGGGTACTCCAAGGCACATAGCCAGTGGGTGTGTTTCTCCATATGCAGATGCTATGCTTGTACTCCAGTGTTTCACACATGAAGAAGCTCCCATCAGGAGAAAACTGTCCTTGTGGTACATAGAGTGGTTGTGGAGATTTAGTACAGAGGAGGAATTTTGAGCCCAGGATATCAAGTATTATAACTGTTGTTTTGGTGACAAATGATGCATGGAAGGAAGCTGAGCAGAAGGAGAAACCCCCACCAAGGGGTAGCACAGGAAATGACTTGACTGTGAGATGCGGATGGTCTGAGGCCAGCTGGAACTCCTGGATGTTGACTGTAAGTTCACCATCAGTTTCAAAACTTGTGGCAAACTGCAGACATCCATCATGGGTCCACTGTGAACCCAGCTGATGGGTGTTTGGCAGTTGGAGTTGACCCTTGTGTAACATTATTCCATTGAATCCATCATATGCAAAGAAGTGCTGCCCATTGATAAGGGTTATTGTCCCTTGGTTCCCAGAGAATACAATATTTCCGGTGGTCCCACTTTTGAGATGGCTAATAACAATACCTGTTTGGGTGTCCCAAACAAGCATGCCTGAGAGAGGTGCCCTGGACATAGGATGAGTATGGATCTGGATCCAGCTAGTAGTTCTCTCACCTAAGAGCTTCAGTGGAACTGTAGGTACCAGCCAGCAGGCATCCATCAGGTGAATAGGCAAGTGATTCAACTCTAGATGTTTCATGAGACTTGAGGGTAGATAGTCTCTCCAGGGTATTTGAATCCTGGATTGTCACACTACCCACAGAACCTGTGGCAATGAATTTACCACATGGTGACCAAACACAACAACAATCAGTCCCAGCTCCAGTGCTAGCTGTACATGAATCCCATGAGGAAGGGACTCCTGTCACAACCCTTGCAGTCAGGGAACCAATCTGTTGGTTGTATAACCTCCAGATGATTGATGACCGAGGGGCCAACTGAAGTGCAGAATGATAGATGTGTGGTGCTGACTGGCTAATGACCTCAAAAAAATCAGTTACAAAGCGGTGGCAGTCTGTGACAAGATCCAGAAGAGGGTTGATGTCCATGGAGGCAGTAGTAATCTGACCTCAAGTTGAGTTTGATGAAACCAGAAGTTGAGCTATCAATTTGAACACACCTCATTCAACCATTTTGCAGTTGTGGTTAATGCACTTGCAGCTTCACCCACAGCACCAGTAACACTCAAAACCTCTAACCAGAGGATGAATTTCTCCTCCAGAAAACCATGTAGTGCAGAAACCACATCTGTAGTCAAGTATGTTGTCCCAATGAGATGCTTGTACCATGATCTACATGCACACTCCAGTGCTCCAAGGATCCCACTTTTTTCAATCCTCTCTGGTAAATTGCTGACATCAGAATTTAGGGCATAGTCAGGGATTGAGCACATATTTCTCTTCAGTGACCTATCCATGAGCTTGAGGCATTTGAGGGCAAGCTCAAGATGATAGCCAGGGGAGATGTAAAACCGTGTGTCAATACAACGGGTGGAGTCTGTGATGAAGTCGGGGAAGGACCTGTGAAATGGTTGAATGGGGTGATCACCATTATCATGTAGCACTAGCAAGGATTGGATTGATTCCAGGAGGGCCACAACCACATTGTAGTCAATGTCCATCAGTGTGGCAATCACAGATGGTGAGAGGGGGTTTGCAGTGAGGATCACAGCACTAAGGATAGAACGGATCATGGCCTCATCCTCAGCATCAGTTTCATTTTTTGGGAAGGCTGTGTGTAAGATTGACATGTAGAGGGAGTCAAGACTGTGATATGTCTTTAATGATGTCTGTCCTTCATGGGCCATGCTCCCTGGAGATCTCATGATGATATTAAGTCGGTCTGAGGGAAGCCTGAACTTGTGTTTGAGGAAGTTGATTGTTGCCACAGCATATACAAAAAACCCAGCAGCTCTTTGACAAAGAAAGTCAAGGTGAGCATCTGTTGGCCAACCCTGGGGTCTGCGGGCAAGCTTTGGTAATTCATGTTTGAAGAAACAACGAATGTCATCATCAATGGCATGAGGTTCTACATTGTGAAGAATGAAGACATTTGTCACACCCTTCAACAGTGGGCCACGGAATCCAGTGATGATGTGTGTTTCTGGTCTGCTGGTGATGAAGAACTTGACTCCTGGAATCTTGGAGACTGACTGTCCCAGTACAAGGAGGATAGCAGATTCTGGGTCTTCATCCCTGCACTCATCAAGGCCATCAATTACAATCACAGTTGAAATGCCCCTGGACCAGTGGAGTGGATCAACAAGAAACCTCTGTATTTGATCCTGAAGTGATTCATGGACAATGTCTGGATTGGATCGGAGGAGAGGGATGAGTGAAGATCTGAAACTTGGGTACTTTTGGGCAAGCTGGAATGCCAATGTGGGGAAGATGAGTTTGAGGTTGCTGCGATCTTCAACACCCCTTGAGCAGAAGAATGAGGCACCCAAAAAGCCCTGGGCAAACATCCTCTCTCCAATTGTTTGTGCAATGGCAGATTTCCCAGTCCCAGCAAGCCCATTAAGCCAGAAGACAGGAGGCCCCTCAGGATCCTTGGCCCAATGCTCAATCTCAGTCAGGACAGTCCATCGTGTTCCCTTTAAACACCCATTTCGATCACCATGGCAGTAAGCTGCTCCACTGGCACGGCGACAGGTGTTCAGAACGGAGGATGTGACTATAAATCCCACATTAGCCCTCTTTCACTTTCATTCAAGAATGATCTAACCTTCATCCTGTTCAACAATTAGGCATGGTTGCAACTAACTGGTTCAATGACTCACAATCAGTTCAAGACCCAGGCTATGTATGACTTCCTGTTTTGCAGTCTATACAAATATCATCTCAGTAAGGGGATGGTAGGGACTACTTAAGATCAAGGCTGACCTGGTAATCTGAGAGAGCATCTCGAATTTGATCTATGAGATCAGACACAACCCGGACATCCTCCTCATTTCCCACATAATCTGTGGCTCCAACGCGGACCAGCACCGCCTGAAGTTCACACTTGATTCCCTCAAGGGCACTAGAAAATTATCAGTGCAGGGCCAAACGACGGAGGCCGAAGCGACCAACATCAATGCATCTGTGTGATCAGCAATTCCCTGCATATCATCCATGTCCTTAACATCCTCCCCTAATCCCAGCTTCTCCAACCGTTCGAGGACAGTCTCAATCCTCTGTTTTGTTCCAGCTGGCTTCTGCTGGCGCATCAGGCAAGTGTTTCAACAGGTGGATGGGGTCAAACCTCATGCGGTCCCAGGAACATGTCAAAGGAAACCTTGGTATTGTGTCAGTCCTGGGATCAAGCGCGGGCCAACGACCTTACCGCTATTTTTCGAATCTGGTTATGCATTGACTGTTGTTGTGAGAGCTGTTCCACGCGTGTTATCTAACTTAAGGTAACGTCATACATTTTTCACCCACCTGATAGCCCAGGATCGCGTTCCGGAGTTCGTCAACAAGGCTGATCGCCTCTTGAGAATCTTTCGCCTTGTCGAGGAATCCAACCACTGTTTTCTTGTCCAATATGTCCTGTGACCGCTTTTCGATGTCCTCTAAGGCTCTAAACACGAGATTAAACCAGGTGACCAAGCGAACACGACAGAGCTCACCTGGAGAGTTCTGTCCGTCTTTCCTTCTCCTCAGGATCGATATCGCTCGCGGCTGTTGCGAGGATACTTTTCAGCTTCTCCAGCCACGGGAGAAGTTGTTCGGCCTTCTCTTTGACATCTTTGTATTGCTAGAAGATCGTCAGCGATGGATGGGGGCGGTGTGGGTGACCTGACTTCGTAATGTTTAATGACCGCGCTGACTCCGCCCAAAGCCGACTTGAGAGGAGGAAACCAGTCGGAACTTTCCTTCGCTACGTCCAAGAGAACCTTAGCGCAGTCCCCCACCCTCTGCACCTTCTCTGCTGATTATCAGGGCTTTCGAAACCAGGGCGTAATCGGATGTGCTCACTGGAGGCCAGAGCTCCTTTAAAAAACTTTGGCATGAGATATTTCCCGACCGATGGGTACGATCTCAAGGGAGGAAGGAAGGAGGTTGTGTGTCGGAAGGTAAACCGAAACACGAGGCGCTCGTTTCCACTCCGCGACAAGCTGGGCGCTAAGATACGTCGCCGCTCGAATCCTCCTTGTACATCCCACTCGGCCCGCTTGCGTTTCATTTCGTAGGCACCCTACCTTTTTGATGGTTGTCAAATGCCAATATTTGTTGGGGGACAGTACTTGCTGCTGTTGGCTTTCGTGCGTCTGACAGTGTCAACCTGAAATCGCCTCGGATTGACACTGGAGCAGGTTCAGCACATTCCAACAACGATTATCAACACAAAGGAGCGGGAGGTAAACGATCCCAAACAGAAGCATCGATATCATTCAAAATCCAGAGTAGTAACACGCGTATGTAAGGTGATATAAAACCATGACGAATCCTCACTTCCGAAAGAAAATAAATCTCCCAGAGAGGTCCTCACTTCTCAATCACCAATGGTCTTCATTGTAGGCCCTTCACCAGAACCGGTTAACAGCGTGGGGGTAATTTGTGTTTGGGCTGTCCGGGCAGAAAGAGGCCGATGTAGTATAAATCGTGCTGGGAGAAAAATACAGGCGGGGAAGCAAACGACGCGGACACGTCGTGATCTTTGAAACGACAATTCAGGAGCGGGGGGGTTGCGCCGAAGCGCGTCCATAGTACGACCTCGCAGCGATGAGGTGGAGGCCGTTTGTGGGAACGGTGTGCATTGAGGGTGGAGTGAAGAAGGAAAAAATTCAGCCGATCACCGACGCCTGCCTGCGAAACTTCCCACGATCGCAACACCCCCCCCTGTGTCCAACCTGCAGCCATCGTCGTCTGGTCACCTCTGCAATTCCAAACAGACGCTCGTAATCACAATCTCAGAAAAGTTTCCAAGAAAATGTAAGTCCTTATTCTTATTGTAATTCTTCTTCTCTTTCTAACATCTTGTCTGGTCAACGGAAAGAGTCTGCACTGGGAGGTGTGGACACGCGAGGGTAAGGGATGAGGAATGAGGGAGATCGAGTGAGTGAAGTGGAGGAGCCGAAACCAAAAATGGGGAGGGTGATGTCCAGAAGTGGCGCGGGTGCGGCGTATGATGCGAGGAGGAACGAGGCCGGAATGAGCGGAAGAGGGCGAGTGGTAGTGGTGAAGTAAAGTGTGCTCAGCGTCAGGAAAAATAAATAGCAGTAACCGAAAAATGTATTGGAGAATGGAAAAAGAAATAAACGACGACAAGAGGAAAGAAGGGTGGGCAACGAATGACGACGACGGCACAACTGAACAATTGCCAATTTGACGAGGACCACGACGAACGTCACGCCGCGCTGTACAAGAACAGGTTGTTTGTTGCAGCGATCTAAAGAATAAAGGTGAATATCCGCAGTACAACCGCATCCAAACGATGGGATGAGACGTACTGCAATAGTGCTCTCCTTCGGATGCCAACTCGCGTGCAGGATCTTCTTGTTGAAGTCCAACGTCTCCATCTGCATCGCGTCCCGCAGCCCCCTCGTCCCGTTCTTCGCTCCCAGTTTGTTCCCAGGGAGGGGTCCACCAATCTTCTTTGCCTTGAACGCAGATTTGTCCGCTTGCAAAACAACATCACTCAGCGAGTCCACATCAAATATTCGGAAGTAGTTGTGGTACGAGCCCGTAAGCACGTGCCTGAACGTAGCTCGTATCAGATTCAACTAGACGGTCTCCAAGACAGGTTACTCACGAATCTGTGCCCGACCAGGTACACTCGAACTTGTCGAAGATGCAATCGTTCTCGTACAGATCGCACAGTTTTCCCCTCAGGTGATCGTGGATGGGGATCGTCTTCACCGGCCTCGAGTCCATATTGATGTCCCAAATCTTGAGCGACAGGTAGTCCCTCGACAAGATGTACCTCCCATCGTGGCTGAATTTGACGTCAGAGATCGAAGAAATGATCTCGGAGAAGAATGATCGGTTAGTTGGATCCTCTTCTTCCTCGAAGCCTAGAAATGAAGGGTGGGGATTGAGTGTTCGGTATTGATATGAAAACAATTCTAGTATTTTTGTTTTCAGTTAATCGATGAATAAAATGACCCACTCTTCGCATGGCGATCACAAAGCGCCGCGTCACGCATGTCAGCGAGTTTGATGTTGCTCTTCGAGCTCGAGTACATGAAAAGGTTACAGTGGGTGGGATGGAACTCGGAGGAGGTGATAACTTCAGTCAGCTCCTCCATGTTCACGGGTTTGATGTCGACGATATCTATGGACCCACCATAAGAGGCGATCGCGGGCGGGAAGGTGGCTCCACTCACTAAAGCTCTGGTCGCTAATGTTCAAGTTCCAGAGGTTTATCCGAAGATCATCGGCGGAGATGTAGGTTTCTTGATCGGAATTGACAGAGATTGAGTGGATATGGTATGCGTGAGCGTTGGCGTAAACCTTGCGGGGAACGGCGGCGATGATGTTGTCTTGCTGCGTCATCTTTGGCAACCGGAGATGTAAGGGGGATAACGGTGTCGGTAGGCTTCTTTGGCCATCCCAATGATTAGATTCCGACACAACTCGCAGGGACTTTTCGAAGACCTTCCACAGTTTGATGGTCTTGTCTAGGAAAACGATCAAAGATAAGCACCCCTACCGATCCTTCCGAGGAAACTGGACAGCACGCCGACCAAACGCGCACCGTTGGTGGATAGCAAAAAGTGAGCGGCGTTCTGCCGTTTGCACCACTTGATCTTGTTAATCTTCTCCTCGATCTCGAGCGACTTGAGATAATCGAACTCGGGTTCATGTGATTGGAACTCCGTGTAAAACTTGTATTCGCAGCTCTTCTTCTACAAGAGGGGAAGAAGGAAAGGAACAGTTTCAGCGATGCGATCCAGTCCGCTCGCGGAAAGGCGGATGGACGGAGGAAGAGGAGAAGGCGGACCTGTTCGTTACGCTCAAACAGAACGACTCGTCCTCCCTTGTCTCCAGTCGCGAGATAGTTACCCGTCGAATCGAATTCGACGGTCGAAATGACATCGGCTGCACCCAGCACCTACGCAGTGAGCGACATTCGGCGGGGGAGATGGAAGCGAACAACCCGACCTTCTGTGATATCCTCGACCTCTCCCTTGTCTCCGAAGCACTGAGCGAATCGCCAGCCGCCCGAAGAGTCCGAATCCATGACTTATCTCAGGGTGAAAGCTTGACAGGAACTCAGAGAGAAGGGGCGTGGTCGACGTTCGGTGAGATGGCGTGGAAGCAAATACCAAGGATGAGGTGAGTGCGAATCTAACGATGTCAGTCGGTCTGTGGTGGGCATGCCCGATTAGGCAGGTCCTGTTTGGTTCTATTTGGCCCCCGTGGCTGATCCTCATCCCGGCTGGATCTGGCTTCGACACCGCGCTCGTTCAAGCAAACCACCACCACCGTTCATTCCCCCTCCGCTCACCAAATGGCCATCGCACCAATCACCGGAAAACTCAGGAAACGTTTCTGGGTGGATGTCACCACCGCTCTCGGCCTCGGCGTCGGTGCCGGATACGCCTACTGGTTCGTGTTTTCCGACACCCGTCTTTCACCGAGTTGAAGTATGCTGACCGAACGCGCTCTAGGTATGGGGTTCACCTCAAGAGCTGTAAGCCAAAACACCCGCCATATCCATCCTTCGACAAGTACACTGACTTCACTCCCTTTTTAGTCCAAAAGCAGGAAGAATTCTACTACAAGCTGGAACAAGCCAAGCAGGCCGAGTCATGATTACCCTCTTACTTCGGTATAGAAATCAGTCCCTTAGTTGGTATACACGCGCTGCCCGCACAATGGTCGTCGTGCGATAAACAAACAAATTAAGTCAGGGGGAAAACGTGAAGAACACGCCAGTAAAAATGGTCATGATATGCCGAACTGTTTGAGCCGGTCGCACGCCTCTAACGGCTCCCTGTCAATCGCCCTGACCTTCTCCCAGTCGGTCCCAATCCCAAATATCCCAATCAAGTCCTCCTTCCGCCGATTTTTCCGGTCAATTGCGAGTTGACACTGCCCGATGAGGTCCCGGGTGAACGTCTTCTCGACGTTGTCCTCGAATTTTGATAGTTGCGGTCCTCTCCGTGTGTCGTCTCTGGCAATTTCCGCCGCGATGGGATGTGACATGAACTCCTGGCTGTTGACGTGGTATTTCACCCCAAGGGGAGCCGTTGTCCGTTCGATATTGTACCGTGTTGATGGCGTGAACGTGAATCGCGGATCCGGTGTGGGGGGTGTGCTGAG
>Ga0307516_10005666_pt1 | contig 14847 bp, 14 predicted proteins | sample 19_EM_MG_FD_203310 | JGI IMG/M metagenome (GOLD analysis project Ga0307516, IMG submission 203310) | Populus trichocarpa ectomycorrhiza microbial communities from riparian zone in the Pacific Northwest, United States - 19_EM | ecosystem: Host-associated > Plants > Roots > Unclassified | place...
GTCTCTTGTATCTCTTATTTTCTAAAATTATAAAAATTAAATTCAAAATTATTTCCAAGATAAATTGAGTATTATTAAACCCTATTCATAAGTTGAAGCAAAATCTGAGTTAATTCTAATTTTTTTTAAATAAAAATATATGTTATTAACATGAAAAACTTTTTTTTGAAAAAAATCAATAATTATTTTGTAAAAAACATTAAAAATAATTTAATTATATTTTATTTAGATTTTGATCTTATCACATCACATGTTTTTAGGTGAACTCTAATTTTTAATTGTGTTAAATTATATTAATTTATTCCTCTATTTTCTTAACTTAAGCCAGTCCACGTTGCTAGATCCTAAATAAACTGTTCTCAATCTAAATTTTATAACTAAAAATACATTTATTTTATGTTTTTCTGTAACTTCAATAAATCATTTTTTATCAATTATTTATGTAATAATAACCCAACTCAACCTAACAAATTACAAAAAAAAGAAAAAAGGCAGCGAGGCGTAGGGCCACTGACAATAGGTTCAGGGGAATTTCTACTTCACTACTGAATTTCAAATAAAAAACTGCTCATTATCTAAAAGTCTACTCGTTTCCGTAACAAGACTGTCAAGAACTTAGCTTTAGCTAGCTGTTAAAGGCACGCATTTCGATTTTTCAACCAGTCTCTATTAATTTATATTTTTAGCAGCCCTTCAGTCATCATCACCAGTTCCTCAAAAGGTCCGTGAGCGAACAGAGTTCTAAAAAAAATTCGATGGCAGACAATTCCCGCTTCGACCATGATCTTGTTCTTGCTCACAAATTCCCCGAGGTATGTCTGCTTTCTGCTTTCTTTCGCTATGATATCTCTCCAAGGTTTTCGACTGAATTTAATTTGTTATTTGGTTGCATATATTCCCGGTGGATTGGCAGACAACATTTACATACACCGAAAGGTAGAGAGAGAGATGTCTTGACATATTCAATCCCATCCTCTATTTTTTTGGGGTTTTTTTATTAATCGAATTTAAAAGGGAAAATTTTTACCTGTTTTTTGAGCAGAGATGCAGCGGTCTATGCCTTGGGTGTCGGAGCTTGTGGTCGGAATGCGATTGATTCGGATGAGCTGAAATATGTTTATCATGAAAATGGGCAGCAATTTGTTCAGGTAAATTTAAAATCTTTGGTCTGAATGGTAGTTTTTTTATTTTACTATGAAATTATTTAATAAAGAGAGGAGAATTTAATGTCTTGTATTTGGATTTATAGGTTTTGCCAACATTTGCTGCCTTATTTTCACTGGGATCATTGACAAATGGCAGTATTGATTTGCCAGGCTTACAGTAAGTAGTGACAGAATCTAAGAGTGTGAAACTTGCTCTCGAATGTTTTGTTTGTTAATGTTCTTTTAAGCCATTCGGGTCTTCTAAAGTTCATTGGAAATGAATTAGTATCTGCGTGAACACATGTGATGGCCATTTCTGGTTTTCCTGGTTTCCAGATATGATCCGCGTCTTCTGTTGCATGGACAACAATATATACAGATTTACAAGCCATTTCCTTCGAGTGCATCTGTAAGTCTTCTTTTTGAAGCGCTTATGCTGCCTGAAACACTTCATGCTTAATTTTGATAATTGTACTGTACTGGTGGTTTCTCGTCTTCCTTTGATTACTTGCGGAGTGTCAATTACATGGTTTTTTGTAGATTTGGATTTGTTTTCTCTAGTCTATTTTCGTTTTGTAACTTATTTTCATCCCCGATGCAGCTAATTAATAAAGTAACTATTTTCGTTTTGTAACTTATTTTCATCCCCGATGCAGCTAATTAATAAAGTAACTATTTTCGTTTTGTAACTTATTTTCATCCCTGATGCAGCTAATTAATAAAGTGAGTCTTGCCGGGTTGCATGACAAAGGTTTGTATTCACTGGCAGAAAATCTTTTGATTGAACAACGCACTGGAGATTATGTTTTTATTTCAAGTACGAATGAGTAGTCTCAGGGTGGAATTTTGTTACATGAATAATGACCGGGAAAACCTAGATAAAAGTCAGAATCTCACAATTTGTAATGAGTATCCCATTTGACAGTTCACCTCTTTTATGAAACATTGAAGCATGATGGTTGAGGCTGGACTGTGATTACTGTTTTCCTCTCTTGATACAAATTTTAGGTAAAGCAGCTATTCTCGAGCTGGAAACCAAAAGTTATGAGAAACAATCTGGTGAATTATTGTGTATGAACAGGTGATCTCATTTTTTCTAAAAAATATCTGATCCCTTGCTGCCATGCTATTGAGTCTGATGGGATTATAATATTTCACTCTCCAGATCAACTATTTATCTCCGGGGTGCTGGAGGCTTCTCAAACTCATCCCATCCGTATTCCTATTCCAACTACCCAGTGAACCAGGCTGCTGCTCCGAAAATTCCTAAAAGCCAACCTTTTGCAGTATTCGAGGATTGTACTCAACCATCTCAGGCATGTAGTGCAGATCCATAGTTGTTGTGCCTTATCAATTGTTTCACTATCTTCCTATATGAGTTATAATTAAAAATAATAATAATAAATAGATAGATAAAACTGAAGTTTTGGGAACATGTGATGTAGGAAACTCTAAAATGACTTCTCTGTTTAGATTGTGAACACAAGATACTTACATTCTTCAGTATGTCTCGTATTGTTTTGTAGGCATTGCTGTATAGGCTATCTGGTGATTACAATCCTCTGCATTCAGATCCCATGATTGCTGAAGTTGCCGGGTTCGTATCCCTCTCAATATTTATTTTTATTTCTTGGGTTCATGTGCTTTTCCAACCATGTTTTCATAGCATCAGGAGTCAGAGTTGGTGAGAGGGGATCATTTTTTCCTCCTTAATCACTTACCATTGATTATTTTAAGGAGACATCTTTTTTTATTGGTCACGGATCAGAATACTGTATTCATCAACTCGATATCTCTAATGCTTTTTGCATTTTCATTCTTCAAATTCATTTGATATCTCAGAGTACAATAGGGCTTAACCACACATACACCATGTGAATTTTGCTCCATTTCTGCTGTGTGAATTGGTTTAAGCTCTGATTAATTTTGACTGCTTTCCTTTTCTGGTCTTTACAGTAGCAATTGCTTACACATCTCTTACACATCTCTCTGGCATCCTAAGCTGTATTGATGCCCAATCCAATCTTGTTTCTTTTTTACATGTTGAAGATTCTCGCGTCCAATATTGCATGGATTGTGCTCACTTGGATTTGCAGTTAGGGCAGTCATCAAATGCATCTGCAGAGGGGATGCAAACATCATCAAGACCATATCAGGCCGGTTCCTTTTGCATGTGTACCCTGGCGAAACTTTGATCACTGAAATGTGGCTTGAAGGTTCAAGGTAAAACTGCATGTTCTGCCATAACCCAGTATTGTTTATTCAACATCAAGTATAATGCGTTCCTTTCACTCAAGTAACTGAAATTGGTTCTTCAGGGTCATTTATCAGGCAAAGGTGAAGGAAAGAAACCGGGCAGTGTTATCTGGTTTTGTAGACCTCCGTCATGTGACCCCATCACTGTAAATTCATTTGATATACATTGAACGAGCTGTATGGTTCTCGTGTATGGTTTGAATAATTGTTTTTAGACATAGCTGCTGCGATAAAGAATGTAATCAAATAAAAGCTTCTCAACTTGTATTGATTTGACTCATGAACAGCAGCCTCATTTGCATTTACATCTCCTTCTATTTCCAATGAACTGATTCATCAATGTCATTCTTCACCGTGCCTCGGCACCAACGACTTCACGAGGATGGAACTCCGATGTCTCTTGTCTGCTAGAACACTGTAGCTGGCTGTTTTATTAAACAGAGAAGGGTGGAAATAGATGATACTATCACCACAAAATTATTAGCTCAGCACTCTGTCCACCATATATTTTTTTTATGTTGGAAATTTAATTTAACATGTCGTCAATCACTCTGATAATGGTAAGAACATAAGATAACTTCAGCAGGCGGATAATTACTTCACGGATTAACGGGTGGTAATATTGCTAGGTCAATCAATTCCGTTATAAAATTTGGTTTAGGTTTTATAACCGTGATATATAAAAGTGATTAGTATTGTTTTTTAAAGTGTTTTTTATTTAGAAATATATTAAAATAATATTATTTTATTTTTAAAAATATATTAATTTAAACCAAATAAAAAATAAATAAAAAATGCGAAAACAAAAATAAACCATCCCTATATATATACTGCTAAACAAACCTGGTTCTGCCACGTGGCCGTTCGGTGATTTGATCTGACGGCTGAATAAAGTTCAGCCCGCTTTCTAAATAAAGCTTACCCTGCTCTCACAAACACCTCACTATTACCTTTTCACTCTTCGCTTTTTTTTATCAACAGAATCCAGAGAGCGGAGAGTAGCGAAAGTGAGACTGCCGCCAAGAGAAGAAAGAGCTCGTTTAAAATGTCTAGCGAGACTGAAGCTGCGCAATTTAGCAACGGCACCGATGCGGTGCAAGTTATCTCTCCAAACGATGATCACCGCGTCACCCCCGGCGACGATGAGAGACGGCACCTCAACGACGCCGTTCGTTCTTTGCCTTCTCACGCTGTCAAAGACCTGCTCTCCGCTGGGGTTCGTACTTTCATCTAAAAATCTCCTCACTTACCCTTAATTTGGGTTTCCTCTATAAAAGAATTATGTTCCTCACAAGATTTTATTATGATTTAGGTGTGTATAAGATGCATATTTAGACTGTTTGGGATCAGTGATCATGCTTATTTTCGCTCCTCTTTATCGCCTTCGGTGATGTGTAATATTCTCGGAGAGGGAGATTCAAGTAGTTCTGAATCTATGGAATCAGAACTCAAACCCGAAGTGTGCAGAATTTGTTTAGGTATCTTACAATTTATTTATCGCGATGAAAAAGAAATGCTGGTGAAAAGAAAGAATGGTGATGAGTTAGCTGCATCAATTGCTGAGCTAATAAGGCAAGAAGGACATCAAATTGATGGTTTTTCTCTTGAAGTTTCAATACCGCCTATTATCTTCGAAAATGAACAAGCTGTTAGGTAAGATTTTTAATTTTTAAACCCTAAAAAAGGCACTAAAAATGTTGATATTTATTTATTTTGAAATTATAACAGTCATGTTATAAATGCATGTAAAGTTGTTTGGATTTATCTGCGTTGTAGATTGTACATGAAAAAGAAGTATGGATCGGAGCTTTGGTTCCAAGAAAGGCTTTCTGAATGCATTTCTACAAAGGATGCCTTGAAGTTTGCGATTGTGAATCCCCTTGAAATAATATTGGTAAGTTGAACTTGGCATTTTTGTAATACCGTGAATATGAATTAGACGGTGCGGTGATCTCTATACGCCGATCCCCTTCATTTAATACAATTACTGTTAATTTGTCAAGTTTGTTCGTGTATTACCCAGTAATAGGTTTGTTTACTTGTTTTTTTAATTATGGTAATTAGCTAATTGATTGATCCTATCAATCCATTCTCGCAATAGTGGTGTAGACTTGCTAACGTAGGGGATTCTTTCTTATTTGATAATGATAGTTATAGGGATCGGATTTTTTTCACAGTTAGAAACTGTAAAATGTAATGAAACTCTTGCTTTTATATCCTATTGTTCATGAATTCTTTTTCCTTATGAAAATTCCTATAAAATCTTGACTGTCATGATGCATTGAATGAAGCAGAGTTTTGAAAAGATGAGGATGTACTTTTACTGCAGACTGAAAATTGTTTTAGCTCAATTAGTCTTTAATTATGTTGAAGCTTTGCAGGATGTTAAATCTGGCCCAAGCTATGTCCGCATCCGTTTGACATACACTGAAACTAAGCCATCAATCATACCTTCGAAATCAGTAGACAGGAATGGGGGTTCGAAGAGAAGAAAAACAGGCATGCAAGTTTGTTTACATGTAAATGAAATGTTGTTTAGTTGTAAATGGCCATTTCTGCCTTGGTCAACCGCTGCAGTTAATCCTTTAATATTTTCTATACTTGTCTTCATAATGATGATTCCCTGTTTACCTGAAACCCAATGCTTCTGGCTCAGAATTTTGTACATTTTAAATGCACAACAACTGTAATAATAGTGAACAATCATTTGGCAGTGATGCTCTTCAGCGAATTGTAGCCCCTGGATTAATAATTTCAACACCTTTTTACTTCATCTCCTTTTAGAATTTCTATATCTATACAATATGACATGCTTAACACGTGTAAAAAAATTGGTGTCTGAACTGATATTCTTTATAGTCCACACACTTTCTAAAGCACTGTGATGTCAACAGTTCAACTTATAAGCTTCATTTTTCTGGTCAGTCTATTAGTTGAGGTTTGGATGCTCATGTAACTTGATCTATTTATGCAGGGACAAACAATGGTTTGGACACTGTTCATGTTGAGTTAGTGGGGAATGGAACTGGTTGTTGTGATTTATCATTGGGTCAAGGAAGTCCTGCCTCTGGAAGGTCTTCTACTGGTTTGGCTGAACATGAATCTTCTGAATGCTCCAACTTCCCTCTAGAGAGGGTAATGTTCTTCCCCATTTTATCCTGCAGTCTCAACTTCAATGGGGATTGGTCTGGTTACTTGCCCATAGTCAATTTAATGATATTGAAACTTCTATGCACTTAATTTTGAAATTCATGGTTGTTAAAATCTCAAGTGAAAAAATGGGATTACCTGGTCCGCCCAGAATTAGATCTACAAAGAATTTGGAGAATGCTCTACCTTTTTAGCGTTTTTGCATGAGATGGCTGCTTCATAGTCTTGAACCCTGCACCCTTGTGTTTGGAAGTGAAACTTTGAAATCCTTAGCAGTTTATTTTATTTTGAAGGTTGAAATTATTAAACATTAGCAATTTCACTCTTGAGCGTGTCTTGTCTGAATTTTTATGGTAGAATTTATTGTCTGTGTGAACTAGGTTATTTTTCTGCCATTGCTGGCTTAGATGTGGTGGTGGTGCTTATTGGGCTTGGATATCTGTCTTTCCAGGTCAATGAACCCTGCCACTTGGTTTTCCTATGCTACAGGACACCTATCTATTTTGGTGGGAGATATCTGAAGGTTAGTTGACTGTTATCGGAAATTTGTTAGAAAGACTTAACTGAGCATCTCAGTATTTGAGTTACTGAAGGAATTTTTTTTTACATTGCTTTCGTAAGGAAACAACCTTTTGCACTGGTGAGGATGACACGGCATCTTAAAAATAAACTTTACATCTTTTACAGTTAGCCATGGAGAGCATAAGAAATTGATGAGCTGAAAAGTCAATTTTAGTTGTATTAACAAGGAAATAATGGAATGAGTTAGGAAGCTCTCATGTCGCCATTTTGAGTTTACTATTGCATGTCACATCATGATGCCACTTGTAATCAAAAGGACTTTACGTGATATTGCAAGGGAAAGTGAAACATTTAACATGTTTAAAAGATGAAATATTCTATGTGAGGTACGATATTTGACACGGAAAATCATCAGTTATACTGATTTATCATTAAATTATGTGCAATCACGTGATTGCTATACATATTGCAGTTCTCTAGAAATGTGAGTCAAACTCGTTGGATCATTGATGATGAAAGAATGGGAGAAGCATCCATTGAGGTACTGCCTACTTCTGCCAATGGACGTTACCATCCTTTTTGTTAGTATGACATGATGAGTGAGAGCTAACAGTTCTTCTGCTATTCTATAGGAGATAATAGGTGGCAACATTCTTCCAATGTGTCAAGGTGACAGTTACAAGTTTCATGCTGCTGGTAGAGAGGATATCGATGTACCTAAGATCTGCTCTTGTAATTGTGCACTTGAATTCAACAAATATTGTTCTAATCTATGAAGCTTCTGTTCCCAGGTTCGGATGTTGGGTTCAGGCAGGCCTTTCCTGGTAGAGGTACAAAATGCACGCGAGGTCCCATCTGAGGCTCTGGTAAAAGAAATAGAAACAAGGATGAATAACTTGGGGAATAAATTGGTGAGCTTATTACCAAATCTGTGCTTGTCCTCCCCCTTTTGTTTTGTTTTTCCATTTTTCATGTTATTCCACGTCTTATGCTATGCTGTAGGTAGGGGTGAAAAATCTTAGTCTAGTAACCAGTCATAGCTGGGACTTGATGCGTGAAGGGGAAGCAGAAAAGCAGGTTTTTTTCACCTCCTTTTGGCTTTTGTATCTGACTTTGATTGTTTGTACTTCATGATTTGAGATAAAAGTGTTAGATACAGTTAGAAAATTAAAGCCCTAATATTAGCATCACATGTATTTCATGTAGAAGCAATATTCTGCACTGGTATGGATTTCACGACCACTTGAGGATGAAGACTTGCAGTGTATAGCTTCACACAAAGATTTGGTAAGTTATATGGGATCTTTGTTTTGTATTGCATTGAAGCTTTTAATACGTGTTATGAACCTTTGCATCGGGCAGATTTGGTATTAAAATATTTTATTGTCTTAATCCTTTTGCCAGGTTTCTGGTAGAGATTTCTTTCTAGTCATCTGATGTGCTCCATTATTTGGTTCTTTTATTCTTGGACAGCAAATTTTGCAGAGAACCCCAGTAAGGGTGCTTCACCGCCGGAGTCCGCTAGAACGCGGGAAGATTATACATTGGTTAGAGTCTCTCCCATTATGTGGCATGATGTTATTCTTGTCGATCTGTGTTTACATTCACAATGGCTAACAGGCTATCTCCTCTCATTTCCTATTATAGGATGAAAATTGAGCAGATCACTGGTAGCTCTCAATATTTTCTTTTGCATCTATGTACCCAGGTAAAATAATTGAAACCATACCATAATTCTCTTTCCATATACCATCCTAATAGATCTCGTTTTGAAGTGTTTGGTTTCATAGTGATAAATGAAACTAGGAATAAAACACTACAGATTGTGGTAGATTGGTAGTCTAAGAAATTAGAGATGTAGACGTGATGATGCAAATATAATTGTAAAAGTATTATGTAGAATAATGGCCCAGGATTGAATGACCTCTTCGCTACCTGACTGCTTTGAGGTCTGTGGAAAGTAATTCTCAAACCTGTATCTAGCAAAGTGGCGCTAATGATGATGCTTGAATCACAGGCTGGCACGTATATCAAAGAATTTGTTCACGGGGATCTAGGACGTACCCATCCAAGGTATGAGAAAACAAACAATTTATCATTTCATCTACTGTTGCAGCTCAACTGTTAGAGTCTCATAACCTTGTATAGTGATTATCTTATTGATGGGAATGATGCCTAGGTTTACTTTGAGAAATCTCGTATATTTCATATTTAGTGGCTTGGTTGTCATAGACGTAGACTGGCACAACTTCCATGTATAGTTCAGCACAGCACTGCTATTTACTTGAGTAGTATTCAACTTACCAGAGCTGTCGGTGTAGTAATATTTGTGATAGTAGAATCATTGAATTTGTTGATTAATTGACAAATCAAATATTTTTTTAAAAAAAACAAAAAGGTAAAGAGGTCGATAAAAAAAGGTTCTGTTTCCGTGCTTATTTCTTTTTTTCCCGTCAGTTTAAAACAACTTTCTTACCTTTGGCAGCATTGGATCGATTCTAAGATGCAGAGCAGAGATACTACAACTTGATGTTACCGACGTGAAAATGGATTGTTTTTTGGCTGAATAAGATTCTTACGTTTATTTTGAGGTTTTTTAATTGACTATTTTCTGATTTGCAATATTTTGGAAATATCTTTATCTTAAGTTATGAGTGCCTGGGTCTTTTTTATTCCGTACCCGTCCATGCAACATGGAGTGGTCATCTCTTATGAGTTTATTGCTCTATCCCTGGCCCGATTGAGAGTTTGCAAGAGTTAATATAGATTAACTCGGGTGAATTTAAAAGGTCATTTTAAGTTTATTTTTAAGCTGAAACGATGTGTCTCATTGAGTTTTGGTAAAACCAACTCTCATTGAGTTTTGGTTGGGTCTTAAATTGACTTGATTGAGTCAACTTCCAACTTATTGCGGTTAACTTGTATATCACTGGTTCTATTTCACGGTAGAAGAGTCACCTATGCACCCGCTCGTGCAAAAACCAACCCATTTTATGCGAGCAAAGAATCACAAAATGGGGTTATTTTAGGACTCGGGCTCGGTAATCAGAACTTACAATGTCACTGTTGCAAAACCCTCATAAAAGCATGATTAATTTGGAGAAATGGGTGTTGTCCTTTTCAGGTAATAAATGTTCATTTCAGAATTTGAAAAAAAGAGAGAGCTGCGACGACAATATCTATTGATCATTTAGATCTTTCTATCAAATGTAGGTGCTCCTTTTACATCCAAATCCGATCTTACTCGTTCCAAGAAGCATCCAACATCCTTGCCATGAAGCTATACGTATCAGCGGCTTCATCGATCTGTGGATAAACTGCCGAATGTCAATAGTCCGATCCCTTTTCTATATATCATTGTTCAGTCTAACAGGCCCCAAAATCTTGTGCTATAATTACCTTTTTTTTAGTTGGGCGTCCAGCTCCATGTCCAGCCTTACACTCAATGCGACCTATGATTGGATTTGTCTGAGGACTATTCTCCAAACTCGTGCACAAAATATATTGCATGGTCTGAAGAAACAAGTCGGACAGATTTTGAGAAGGGCAGTATAAATGAAAGCAGATATGATACAAAATGAATGATGGATAAGACATATGACAGCCCCCGACTTAATGAACATTTACTGTTTTGAGAACTTACAGCCAGCAGCTTCAGAGAGTGTAATGGCACAACTCGATCATCATGATCAGCAGTCAATAGCATGGTGGGTGGGTACTGTGAAGGTTGTTCGGGATGTTGTTCCCATGGTCTGCGGACATTATGCAGCGGCGAGTACCTGAGTAAGGAAAACATGAAGGTTAAAACAAGATGCAGTGTCCAGATGTTCACTGAGACTTATCTTTGCAAGATTGGGAATATGTGATGGTGCCAAGCAGAGAATTCAGCTTACACAAAAAAGCTCATTAACAACCAGCAAGCTCTAAGATGCTATATAATGCCTTAGTTAAGTTGCTGAACGAATACACTCAGAGAGAGGCTGGTGGTTCCATGGAAATAGTAGAGTGAACAAAGTTCACAATCACCACCTTTGCTGTGCACTTTAAGAAAGATGGCAATCAAACTCGCTAAGATATGGTTTAATTTGGCGATAATAAGCAAGAGCGTCTACTTTGTGCTGCCACCGGTGGTTCCTAGAAGACAGGCAACTGTTATGGATCCAACCTTGCAGTGTTGGACCCGGGCTTTTAAACCAAACCTAACTGTAAACAAGGCTTTTAGAACAAGAAGATGCCACTAGATTCTTATACTGAATTCAACTCACTCACTTGATTAGCCAATCGAACTCTTCCTTCTTGTCTGAACAGCCATAGTCAGAAGTCCATGCATGACCTAAAAAACAAAATTCAGCTAAAAATCAATATATAGACGGTGGTTATTGCTTATTAGAGCCAAAGGAAGTCAGCTACCTATGGTAAACTTGTGAAATCGCAGCATGTCCATAACACCAACATGAGCCAGAGCACAACCAAAGAGGTCGGGTCGCTACCACATAAATGTAATAAACACAATTAATACAGATTAAAATAAGTGGCGAAACTAAAATATAATCAGGCAAATGAATAGACTTTCCACCTGATTTATGCAAGCCCCAACAAGCAGCCCGCCGTTGCTTCCACCTTCAATGCACAACTTCTTTGGTTGGGTATAACCAGCAGATACGAGGTATTCAGCAGCTGAAATGAAGTCATCAAAGCAATTCTGCTTTCTTGCAAGTGAGCCCGCTTTATGCCATTCCTCACCATATTCTCCACCACCACGAATATTTGCAATGCAGACAACAGAACCTAAATGCCTTGTCAGAACAATTCGACTGACACTAAATGATGGTGTAATACTAATGTTAAATCCACCATAGGCATATAACAAACATGGGTGTGACCCATCCAACGTTATATTCTTCTTGGCCACAATAAACATAGGAATCCTGGTACCATCCTTGCTAGGCACAAAAACCTGAAATGAAAGCACCCAGTCAAGTAGGAAACAAATACCAACGTTTGTACATAGCGAGGACAGGAAAGGTGTATCTGTTAAATTTAATTTTCAGAAAAAAAATATCACTAAAGCTCCGCCAGAAAAAGAAGAGGAGAGAGAAAAGGAGAGCATCAACTAAATAGAACAGTATAGACACTTTCAAAAATTATTCCTCCGCCCCCTTGGGGACACACTAGTAAAAAAGAAATAAGATTATTCCTAGAAAACATTTTGTAATTTAAACTTTAAATTGATCTAGTGATAATATCAAAACACCATTTAATGCTACAAAAACAAAAATGGCGAATAGTTACCTGATTCACTTGGAACTCTGTGCGATTGAATCCTGGCACACTAATTTCACGGAATATCTTCACATCCGGAACCTCAGTGTCTAAATTGCATTGATATATTATATGAGAGGTGAGAAAGCTAGTAAACTCAATAAATACTGTACTATCCTCTCGCCGTGTAGATATCCCAGTAACCGAGCCAATATCAATTGGTAACCGATGCAGCAGAGATCCTGTTTTCAAATCCCTTATTTGTAGAACATGCTTCACATCATTCAAGTAACTCACAATCATTTTATCACCATGAACAGCATATGCCGATTCAAGAACATCTTTTTCAGATTCAGGGACGACGTCTATCCAACTACTCGGCTCCTTCAAATCTACCCGGACTATTTTATACTTAGGGGCATCTTTATTAGTCAAGAAAGTAAACAATGTGCCATCATTTGCAATTTCATGATACTTTGCATCAAAGTTATCAACAAGCTTAATAAATGGGAGCAGGCTATTTCCTCCTTTAAAACCTTCAAGGCCATCAGAAAATGCAGACATATCACAGTAGTATACTTTGTTGACAGGATCACAGCTCTCTTCAATATATAAGAGAAGATACTGCAGAATAACATGTAAATGATGTCATCTTGGAAGAAATTCAAACAAAAATGCTTTCTTCATTCTAGTCACGTGACAAAAATGAAGTAAATAAACATTCACAATACCTTTCCATCATCAGTCACACCAGCTTCGAACATGTATTTGGGGTTTTCCAGATCTCTCCAACACAGTATATCTTCAGATTGATCCGTACCCAAGAAATGGTAGTAAAGCTCATGATAAAGGTTGGAATTAGTCTCCGTCCCAGCATCTAAGTTTTCTCCCTCTCTGAACAACAAATTTAATTTTTCTTTCAATCTAAAAACCATGAGGGTTCAATTATATTATCTACTAACATCGCTCAAACAATCAGGAATCCAAAATTATTCAACAGATTCATTCTTCATTCATCTCTCATTACTTATAACTAAAAAAATACAAGCTAGTTACTCTTTCTGGTCAATTAGAGTTCCCCAAATATCACTTGAAACTGTTATGTCTTGATCAACTACACTCAAGCAGCATTTTACTTGAAATTTCAAGGACACACAAAATGTTTACATACTTGGGATTTGGATAACGGCAATAGAAAAATCCTTTGCCGTCATGCGTCCAACTAACACCGGTAAACTTAACCTGCATCATCAAATAACATTTAAAACAATAAACTCAGCCACCAACACAACCAAAATCAAAATTTATCTAGGAATGGAAACAAAGCCTCACCCAATTTAAGGTATCAGCCTCGACTATCTTATCCTCCACGCGCATGACTTTGATTGTAACCCAATCACTCCCACTCGTACTAAGCCCATAAGCCAAGTACTTAGCATCCTCACTAACCGAAAGCGTTTCAGAATTCAATGACACCGTCCCATCCTCACTCAGCCCATTTGGATCAAGCAAAACATCTGGCTCTCCCTCTAAACTATCCTGTAACCAGCCACAAAACATCAACACCAAGAATTTTTTTTAGGAAAAAAACATTGAAGACATCTTCTAGCTCGTAAAACCTGCACATAGAGGACGTTTTGTGCTTGAAGCCCAGTATTATGAAAGTAAAAATACTTGTTCCCTCGCTTAAACGGCGCGTCATATCGCGGGTGATCAAATAACTTCGTGATTTTCTCACGAAGTTTTTCTCTTGTATCGCATGCATTTAACACTGATTCTGTCAATTTTACTTGCTCCTGGACAAACCCTTTTACCTCCTCTGCGTCAGGATCTTCAAGCCTGCCAAGCCAAATACATTAATTAGTTTCTCGTGGATTAAGCTTTTTGCTCGGAATGGATTCGATTTTTTGGCAAGAATTTAATTACCATCGATAAGGATCTGCGATTTTTACACCGTGGTAATCATCAATTACAGCGTCGTCTCGGCGAGCGATTGGATACTGTAAAGGTTTGTCAAGAGCTGAGAGGGAACCCATTGGTCTTGGTCTTTGACGAGGACAGACCTCGGAATTGAAGACGTTTCTTCTTTGAGGTTGCTGTTTGGTTACGCGAAGGAGAGAATAGGAGAGAGGGGGACTTCGTAGAATGAGATTTTGGAGGTGGCGCGTAAAGAGGGAGGTGAGATTCGAGGGAGAAATAAATAAGGGGAAAGCGTGGTGTGCGAGTGAGAACGTTGCCGTTTGGTTTGGAACTTGAAGGAGGTGAGCCATTTGAGGATTGTCTGTAAACGATAGCACCACTCCATTCTCCATTTTGCTATATTAACCTTGTGGAGGATAATTTAAACTCGACCTGTGAGTTAATTTGATGATTTGATTTGGAAGGGTTTTTTATTTAATTGTAGTAGATGTTCAATAGGTGAAACTCGAGTTACCTGATATATAATTTTGTTGCTCGATTAATTTGATTTTATCAAGTTAATTTTCAATAATTTTATTTGAATTTTTTTTTT
>Ga0307516_10005667_pt1 | contig 14845 bp, 21 predicted proteins | sample 19_EM_MG_FD_203310 | JGI IMG/M metagenome (GOLD analysis project Ga0307516, IMG submission 203310) | Populus trichocarpa ectomycorrhiza microbial communities from riparian zone in the Pacific Northwest, United States - 19_EM | ecosystem: Host-associated > Plants > Roots > Unclassified | place...
GGCCCCCCTTCCATCCCTATCCCCAACATCGACCACGACCACGACCACGACCACCTTCACCCCCAGCTCCAGCGCCGTCCAACAATGACAACGACCATCCTCACCCCCAGCTCCAGCGCCATCCAACGACGACAACCACCACCATGATGACCACTCCCACATTGTCCGATGACAGCCCCACCCCCATCCCATCCCCAGTGTCGTCCACGACGACAACCACCCTCACCCTCAACTCTTGTTGTTGATATCAGGTACGTACCATCACCATGGAGTGTCCACTAACAAACAACACAACAACCCTCACTGTCAATGATCACACCACCACCTGTTGTAAGTCCCTACTGCCACTCATGCCAGCCAATATTAATTTGATAATAGTGATCTATTAATTTGATGGTAATATATTGATAAATACATTCCATGTACCACTGTAAAGCATTGTACTATCCATTATTAGTCTGTCTAATATAAATATTTGATTGGCTGACAACCTGATCTACTGCACATAATATGATAGTCCAAAGATTTGAGCATATGCTAAGCTGGAATCTCTGATATTCTGGTTTACTGAGTGGCCCAGTATCTGAGCTTACTGATTTTCTGACAATCTGATATGGTCTGAAGGTATGGGAATCTGAGGATATGCTAAGTTGAAATCTCTGAAGTTCTGATATATTTCTGGGTGTCTGGATGTCTGAGATTTCTGCACACATGATCATCTGAAAAGGTGCTGGTCTGACCTGGTCTGAAGATCTGGGGGCCAGACAACATACTGAGTCAAAACCTCTGGTATTCTGATCTTCTGAGTGTCTGACATTTCTGCACACATGATCTTCTGACAAACTGGCAATCTGACCTTCATGAAGGTCTGGATCTGAGAAAATGCTGACCTGAACTTCATCTGGTTAGCTGCTGGACTTCTATGTCTTATTTTCTGTGTAGCTAGTAGTCTTATTGGCTGAAATGTCTGATAGCCTGAAAGTCTACCTGACTGGATGGTTTTAAAAGAATTATTGACTGGGTGTCTGGCTAACTGCTGGTCTTATATGTCTTATTTCCTGTTCAGCCAGAAGGCTTATTAGCTGATATGTCTGAAATGTATTATGGCCTGTGAAACTAGTAATCTGACTAGCTGACATGTCTGAAAGTCTGAGGGTCTACCTGACTGAGTGTTCTTATATGTCTCATTTCCTGTCCAACTAGAAGTCTTATGAGCTGATATGTCTAAAATGTATTATGGCCTGTGAAACTAGTAATCTGACTAGCTGACATGTCTGAAAGCCTGAGGGTCTACCTGACTGAGTGTTCTTATATGTCTTATTTCCTATCCAGATAGAGGTCTTATCAGCTGACATGTCTGAAATCCTGAAGGTCTGGCTGTCTGACTGTCTGATTGTCTGAAATGGTCTGACTGGCTGATGTGACTTATTTATCTGAACTGTCTGATTCCAGACACCCCAGACACTGTAAGTCAGCTCAGACAAATTGTCATGTTGCTGATGTTGTGCAGTAACCCTTACTCTGTACAGGCCTGTAGAGTAAATTGCTGTTTTGCTGATGTTGAGTGAATTAAGATGGTTGAAAACTAAGTACAGGCAGTAAAGTTATTTGTACTGTTGGCTTGTACAAGTACTTCTGGAAGAGTTTGGGACAGTCTGAGACAGCTGGAACAGCCTGGGACAAGTACTGGAACAGTCTGTCCAGTGCTAGCCAGTTAGGTACCTTGCTGGAAGAGCTGGGGTTCTGGGAGAGCTGTCCAGTACTGTCCAGTACTGGACAGGGGAGGGTTGGTTTGCTGATGTATTTGTGTGACCCTAGGAAACATTATTAGAGTGTATCACTGGCGAGTTTCTTACCTACCTCTTCATCCAACCCATGCTTTAGGAAATTTCTGCATTCCAGAAGCTTCCTTGTGGTATTGGCGTTGACATGGTGGCAGTTTTGAGCGTCCCACTTGTAGCGCTCACGGACGTAGGTGTGGGCTTTCTTCTTGAGGGCAGACCGCTGTAGAGACAGTCCTGTCTCTAGGTGTGTAGATTGGTAGTACTGATACTGGACTCTTACCTTAGCTATGTAAGCTTGTACTTAGCTTACTAAGCAATAACTCTCTCTTCACTGTACATCTTTGAGCTCAGTCATGGAGTGACTGAACCAGCCTTCCACTCTCTAGTTTCCTAGTCTCCTTAGTCCTTGGGAGCCTTTCCAGACCTCCAGAAGCCCCTGGGTTGAATGCACCTCATCTGAGGTAGCAGCCACCCAAACACATTGTTATCTTTTCACCGCCAATTACCGAGGTCTTCCCAGAGCTGAAAAATATTAGATCGTGTTCACTATTGGTTTGTATCTTGACACATACTAGCTTTGTTATACCGGATGTATATTCGGGCCACCATCCTTTATGAACCACCATCATTGTCCATCAGTCTTGGTTCTTATAAGTGAATACGACAGACCTTGAGGAATCAGTAGGCCTCGTGACCGACGTTCAGCAATTGCTTCGTTCATATATTTGGTAGCCTTGCAGTTGAAGTCCACATGCAGTGGAAACAAGTTGACCGAGGCAATGTCGCAATGAGAAATTTGTTTTGCACACTCTATAATGTCATGAACTGGTGGGGTGTAAAATTGAAGCTGGGAAAGATCAGAGTTCCCCTCAGGCATGACACCCGAGGCAACAGACGCAGCAGCAGGCTTGGACTGGGTGGGACTGGGACTGACATCAGCAAGAGACACCTGGCTAGTTGGTGGAGGATGAAGGCATGCAGAAATCGGGGTTTCTAAATCATCCACATCATCAATAGCAGTACGATGGGCAGAACAGGAAGTTTCAGAAGTCTGTTGGTTGTGTACGGCCAGAAGTTGCAGGTTGTCAGGGAGACGAGGACCACGATTTTGCTGGCGATGCCCAGCAACAACATCTTCAATTTCTCCTGACCAAATTATCAGGACAATGTATCAACCACAGATAAGCTTACTTTGAGTAGATACGGGTTGAACAGAATACTCCTCCTCAAGTTGGCTGCCATGCCCAGCATCCCCAACTTGACGTCCGATTTATTGCAGTTAATAGGAAAAACAGCGTTGGTACTCACTTGGATTGTGCACAGCTGACCCTGTAATTTCATCGGCACTGTTTTGGGACCTTTCATCAAAGGGCTGGCCATTGTCTTCATCTTGGTCTATTCCATCATAATCAGTAGCGAACATGGTATGAGGTTTGGATATGGTGGAGGGGAGTTGAGCGAATGTCTGGGTCCGACGCAGTCCCACAGGGTGTGGGGGAGGAGAATGGGAGTTATCGTCGCGAGTAGAACGCGGAACTTGAGTGAGTGGTGCAGAAGGCTGATCAGAGGGGAGGTGGACACGAGAATTCCATGGAGGAGCATCTGAGGAATGGTTTGCAGCAGCTGCAAGCATATGGAGGTGTGATGACCGTCTTGGGGGGAGGCCATCCATATCAGCTGTTCCATAGCCATTGTTGGACCCACATTTGGACATGGCGCACGAGGTCGGTGCTGTAGAACCTCCATGCGACACAGGGGGTGAAAAGACCGATGAGCTGTGGGAAGACGGAAAGGAAGAACTTTGAGACCCAATGGACTGGGTACTGCCGGTTGAAGTGGTAGCCTGAGAAGGAAATCTGAAACCAAACAATTGACTGGCCTGAGAGAGTGTGAATGTTGGTTGAATATGGGAGCCTTGCATAGGTGATGGTAATGCTGACTGCGGCACCCATGGTGGAATTTGGCTAGGCTCGTCATCGTTGGGACAGTGATTGGGAGCCATGGGGTTGACTTTTTGACCCTGCGTAGCCATGTCAAGGTTGCACCTTGACAGGTGCGAATGTTTTGCGGTTTGAAGACGCTCGAGATTCTTGAGCTGCTGGAGCTGCCCGCCATTACCTTTCCCTGCGTGTGAAGAGTGCCTTGTTTGTCCACCGAGTTCTGTATCTGTTGCAAAAACTTGTCAGCGTGTCATGTAAAAGTTGAGTTAAATTTTCGTGGAATTCACCAGCTGGAGGCGAAGGTTCTGAATCAAAAGGCTGCACAGCTCTCTGGTGCTTCGCCTGTGACGAGACAGCATCGTCTTCAACAGCGAACTGAGAGTTGGCAGCGGTTTGGCTACTCTGTTTGTGCTTGGGAGGCATGAGGGAGTCAACAATCAGAAGAAGAAAGATTGAGCCTATTTGAGTAAAATGGTGTTCAGTCCGGATATCACACCTCGCAGCGAACTCATGGTCCATCATACTGCAACAACAGTACGTACTTTGTACAATGTAGGTAAATCGGTCAATGATAGCAAATGAATGAGTAGTACGATTCAATTCAATTGTAATGCAAAGTGAGCTAGCGGTGCCTACCAGGATTACATGCAGAGCGTCGGGGCACGGAACCAGTGCTCTGGCCTCTCCGATTGTGAAGAACGTGGTTCGAGGCAGTGCAAAATGATAAGTTGGGTGGACAGGATGAGGAAGCACCGTGAGAAGATGATCATTGGCACTTTTGTGGAAAATCAAGGTCATCCAGGTCTTCAGCGTCTTCACGAGTACTATGGTGACAAGCTAGGCCTGAGTCCACGCTATAAAAGCCCAGACCCACAGAAGGTCGGTAAGGGGCGGGCCTGGGCAACATAGGGGGGAGAGTTGATATGTTCAGCGGATATGAGGATGATATGGACTCCGATGACTCATGTGGGGCATCAGTGGGGAGGAAATTTACTTCACTTACCAAATCGGCCGAATTAGACTTGGTTTCATAGTGGTCCGCGTGTGGTTTGGAATCATCACCATTGTCCCCTTCCTGATCTACAGGAATCCATGCACCTGGGCTGAGATGCAGGAGAGTTTTGATGATTGCGCTAATGAACATGTCATGCGTAAAATCTACCTTGCGGTGGACATTGTCATTGTTGTCAGTGGAGAGGGGTAGGATGATATCCTTTCGTAGGCGTGTCAGAAGGGGGATGATGGGTTGGAAGTACAATGAAATGTGACAGAGGATAAAAGGTTTCCAAGTGAGATCTGACTGGATGGTAATGGTCTTGAGTACGCTCGGCTCAAAAGTGTTGAAATATTTGTCGAAACATTGCACAAGATCTTTGTTGCACTTTGGCTCGTTTGGCCTGTTGAACAGGACGCATATACCGACAAGAATGTAGAAGATGGACTCCAGATCATGGCTTTGATCATGTATAACTGGCTGTCCGGCGCCAGCCATAACAAGTTGTGCTGACATCCATGACCAGGTTCCCTAGGTTTGGTGATTATTGTAAGCTATGTGATGCACAAGAAAGGATGGACTTACAGTACGATAAAGTGGGGACATATCAATTGTGTTGCACAGATCATTCCCCGTGCCAGGGCCCATGTTGAGCACAATATTGTCTTCCTTGGTCAGGTCTGATATTGGGGTCAAGGAAGTTATTGCATTTGTTGAATGAACAGGCATGATGGGGATGCAGTTACTAGGTTCAACAAGGTGGTCGAACTCTGCTGGTATTTCAACTGGCGATGTGGGAGGATGTGCGCCATCAGGAAGCTGGTCAGTCCCTGAGTCAGTGGCAGTGGTGATACACTCGGCTCCCGGGACCACATAACCCCAATCACCAAGCAGTCCGCACCGCTTGAGATGGCTTATTTTGGCACACAAGGCATCTTGCTCATGCCTGGACTGGCCAGAAATCTTCTGTATGAATTCCCGATGATCACTTCTATGGGTCGCGAATGTGAGGAAAAGATTGACGAGGCTGATATCACGGTGCAAAATGCCTGCATTCTTGAAGGCTCACTTATGAGCTATCAACAATTCAATGAGCACAGTAAACCCATAGATGATAATCTTACTCACCGACAACATAATCAAGGAAAGCAACCAGAAGTTCTCCCAGACAAGAGAATTTGGTGATGAGGTCGCCGATGGGCTGCGTGATGATCTGAGACAGGACTCGGAGGTAATAGGGACTTGTCTTGTGCTTGCTAAGGAATGCTCGAAGGAAGTGAGTCGAGTTGTTGACAAGCACATCGGTAATGGTCGAGGGGTAGGGTGCTTGGACCTGCTTCTTGTGAATTAGTGTTGGGATACCTTCAATGTTATGCGCATTCAGGATTGACAGTATCATCCCCTCCATATACTTCCGGAGCGGATCGATCCATGAATCTTTCACAACCACCCGCCTGAGTTGCATGGTACCCTCCTCTGTCATCATGCCTTCCCAGACCATTGTCCCTTGACCACATAGATTGTCCGAAATGAAAAGTATTTTTGTGAGCTCAACCATATAGGTGGTGGTACCCTTTGTCAAGCACCTACGATCTCCACCTTGCTTCTGGGTGCTACTCCAACAAAAAGGAGGACAAGTCTGATGGGAGGAGGTACAACTCCGAAAGGAGGAGATGCAAGTCCAATGCAGAGGAGGACAAGTCCTATGGGGGAGGAGTTCAGCACCTGAAGAAGAGGAAGGAAGACGTAGGGGGTGAGGGCATCGGCTTCAGCTTATGTGCTGCGCCCTTGGACAGGCTCAGCCCTCGTATTTCGGAGGAGTGGAGTTACGACAGAGGAGGAGGAGGAGGAGTAGGAGTAGGAGTAGGAGTTGAGTCGGAGGAGGAACTTAGAGTCAGGCAGAAGCAAGATGAAGATGAGGACGGGGCTTTGTTGATATTCGTACTAAGGTATGAGGAAATACACAGAGACTTATATACTAACTGAAAGGACAGGATCCTTGTGATAAACACAAGACATGTGAAAGACGGAGTAGGAGAAACACATGAGAGGAGGAAACACATGAAAGGGGTAAACACATGGAAGGAGTAAGTAGCAACAGGGTGACAAGTAAGTGACAGGAAGGAAACAGGGTATGTACCTGAAGGTATGACAGAAGTGGGCCAGACAGACCAGAGGAACAGAGTAGGAGTTCGGAGGAGAAACATCGGAGTTGGTAGGAGATATGTCAGAGCTAATAGGAGATACGTCGGAGTTGGTAGGAGATGCGTCGGAGCAAATAGGAGATATGTCAGAGTTGGTAGAAGAGACGTCGGAGCAAAGAGGAGATGCATCGGAGCAAGTAGGAGATGTGTCGGAGTTGGCATGGATGTGACACCCTTCTTGATTTTCAACTCTTTTATGTGAACCACCTTGCCATCACGTTCCATCAGAAACCAGTTGATTGAGATGTCAAACCCAAGAATGTTATTGGGGGCAGAAGTGATACCGATGAGAATGCGTAAGAATTCATGTGGACAACAATTGATGTCATAGCCGCAAGTGGATACTGACCCGCCGCGATCAAAACGGTGAGGAATATCTCCGATCCAAGGATGTGGATACATGGAGTAGTGTGTCGGCCATCTTGTGCATACAGCAGGCAAGATGCCTTCCCGGCTGTTTCAATGTAAGATGACTTCTCATTGTCCTTTCCACCACAATTCTTCACCTCAGCAAAGCTTGCAAGGTGTCTCCAGTCAAATTTCCCCCCAGGAGAGAGCCAACATGATAGGTCAGGTTTTCTCGTTGCATCCCCTCCACCCAAGGGGTGGGTGGCAGAATCTGTGGTCCATGTCCTGTAGTAGTAGATCAGTAATTTGTCAGAAAACAATAGTTACTGTCACTCACCTGACTGTAACTGTTGAAGTTGCGTTATTAACCGCCTTGATCACAGTGTTGAAAAAGAGCACAAGAGAGGTCTTGTGTGCTGCGGGAGCTTTTGCATCAAGCTCAGGAGCATCAAGCCAATGGCCTGTCGCCATCGTGACCTTTTCTTTTGACTTTCCTTTGGAAGAACTGGAGACAGAGGCATGACTCGGGGGGCCTTTGACATATAGCCCGTGCACGATGCAGTGTTTGAGGATCTGGTCCATCACGAAGTGTTCCGATTTATCCTCAACCAGCTCTCCCTTCAATTTCAGGAACAGAACTTCATCTGGAAAAAGAAAGTTCAGCAGTTTGTTGCTATCGTCCTCTGAGAGTTCCCAGTGCGTTTTGCAGGTGTCATTTTCGACCATGGTATCCATAGTGGCCTGGAACCAATCACTTTTGCACCTCAAAGATGGAGGTACGCAAGCAAGCTTCAGACACGTCAGATCTATGACAAATGATAAGTGAGTGCCAACTTACATGCATCAGGTTGAATGGGGTCCTGTGGGTAACAAGTGGCTGGCAAAAAGAAATAAGCACTGAGACATTGCTCATTAAGGTAATGTTCTTATTTACTTGGCCTCTCTGCGGTGTTTTTGGGCTACTGGTTGACATCAGAAGACTGTCCATCGCAGGGAGATGAGTGTGGTGAGGGGATAGCGACAAAGGGGGACTACTGAAATTGGCTCTTATCTATATTCAATCTGTCACATCACTGATGGGGCATCGTGATATTTTTCTCATATGCAAAAACAAATACAAAGTAACCAATGATGTAAAACTGTTTAAGCTGAACATAGCGCGTAGTAAAATTCCTTCGACCAGTATTTGTTCAAATGGAACTTGTTGCTCAGTTCATAGCTACTCAAATTTGTCAGACAAGAATGTGCCCCAGAGCCAAAGTTTGGGACCAGATGAGCTGGAGAGTGGATGTGAGCTAGAGGGATTACCTCGCCAACTTGTTGGCCATTCACCCTGACTGCCCGCCTGAGCATATGCATGCCGGTCACTGGACTGACACCGGTAGGATTCGAGATGTGGAAGTGTTGGATATAAGCGAGGAACACATCTGAGCGTGGGAGACAGAAAATCATCCGCAATTGAGAAACAGAATGATCTGTTAGCCCACTTTTTGGCCAGTCACTCTGAGAGTGCAAACTTATGATGACCGAATCATACCGGCCGTAAGGATTTGTGGTCGACAATGGGATGGCAAGCAGGGTCTGAGGTGGTAGTGGAACCTTGTCATGGTATGATAGTTGTTGCAAATGTACTTTGTGCCAGATCTGGAGATTTTCGATGCCATGTTGACCCTGGAAACACACATCTCTGTTTGCAAAAGTGATGATAGTATCCTTGAGATTGGGTAGTTGATATGCGATGGCAGCTTCATCAACACTTAGCCATAACAATGGTTTGGTGGCAAGATGGAAACCGGTTGTTGACGTGGCAAATGTCTGATAGGGTTTTGGAGCAGAAGGTTTTGCACCAAGGATGAGGGAGGCAGAGATGGAGAAGTAGTCAGGGAATTGACGAGTTGAGGTGGAATACTCAGAAAGATGGATGGTTTCGGCATCTGGTTTGTGTTGTTCGTCAGAATCAGAATCAGAGTCCCCGTCGCCATTGTTTGCATGGTCCATAGTGCGTTGCTCGATGTAGGTTGCTAAGTCAAAACAGAAACACTTATCTAGCCGGTCCAGGTGCTGCATGATCTGGCTGTAGTAGTTTTGATTATTGCCCGAGCGAGCTGGAACCTTGATCTCTTCAACGTGGGCGTGTTCCGTGACATCGGCAGACCACTGCATCACAGCTCCCAATTGACGAATGCTTGGGACTACGCTCTGGAGGAGCTTGAGTTTAGGTATCTGCCAGTGAGCTCTTGCACCCTGACATACAATTGCCTCCTTGTTATCATGGAACTCCTGTAGGGCACTGGCAACCCTTTCGAGGGACTGAGTAGTGAACGACGGTGCTGTGCAAGATATCGTAAATCAAGGAGCATGCAAATAGCTATGAGGAACTGGCGTGGGACAGATCCATTTACAGCGGCTATGATATAGCGCTGGACCACGCGATGGTCACGACCGGTGACCTGTTTAAGCTTCAAGATACCTTTGCTGAATGATCGATAGCCAATGAGAGTCTGGATAAGACTGAAGTGAAAATCTAGCTCGGTGGCCCCCGTCGCAGAGATACACCACTGGATGTCATGGTCCCAAAACATCCGATGGAAGTGGTGCAGCACTTTGGGGTTCAAAAAGAAAGATGGATCCAATAATGCCCAGCCAATCCAACACAGCTTGACAATGCCATTCAGCTGAAACTGTTTGATGGCCTTCAGAAAGTCTTTGTAGTCCATTGGCGAATGTTGTGAACACACAGTACGGATGGCAGTGATCGTATTCTCTGCAGTACAAGGGGGATGGTGGTATGTGTCACCAAATTCCTTCACAGTAGCGGTTGTCATAGGAGAAGCCTTAGAGCCAGTCCCTGCCAGGAGACTTTTCCTCCGGTGTGTCCGCAATCCACGCAACTAACGGGGTGAAACAATAACGTAGATTACCCCTTGGGTCACTCATCATAATCCCCATGGAGGCGGCAGTCTTGAGAGGCGACAGGACAATATTGAGAGCTTGGTGGACAAGCCGGTCTTGGAGTAAACTACGAACCCAAGTGGTCTTGTGCATGAACTTGGTGATGGGAAGTAGCGCGAGAAGGAGATAAGTGTGGAGAGAAGTTTTGCTGCGGAGGCGTGTGTCGATGTTGGCAAGACTGATCAAGACCGGATGGGCCATACGGTTGCCACTCATAACCAAAATATTAGTCTTATCAGATGATAAGACTACTCCAAGCAGAGTGGTGCCCATCGGTAGCACCTCCTGAGTGTTAGCCATGTCATCATTTAGTAAAGCAAGCCCAATCAAAGTTGAATCACATACCTGCATGCTCCAGGCATGATCCCCACTCAACCACTCATCATATACACAACAGATTTTTGCCGTGCATGTCCACACCCTTCTGGGGACAAACGATGTGTGACTTGAAAAGTGGATGGCTGAGGAGCGATTGAAGGCACTCAATTGGGTTGTGGTAGAAAACTCAGGGTGGTTGCTTTGTGGGATATTCTGTTGGCAGTGTTTCACATAACCACCGTGGACCAGATGGTAGTGTTTCAGCATGCATCCTGAGCTCTTTTGCAGAGCGAAATGACAATGAAATGCTCTTGATCTACAGGGCGGTAAGACTTGAAACACCCTGAAAGTCGCTACTTACAATCTCAAGAGACAGGAGACTGTCAATCGCAGCCATGCTAAGATGAGACTGCAGGAGCCACGAAGCGAAGGCCCACTCCTGTCATGATGCCCAAGGGAAGTAAATATTCTGCCATTGCTGCTCCACATATTGATCATTTCTGAATCGACTCATAAATGTCTCTCCTCCAGGAAACGTTTCCGCACACCCTTGGTATGTCTCAACAAATCTTGCAGCGCCAGGGAGTTGCCCACGTTCGCCACCAATGGAGTTATTGAAGGGAAGGAAGGGATCATCATGATCAGGAGGGGGAGGATCGTTGTGATCAAGAAAGGCAGGGCTGTCGTGATCAGGAAGGGGAGGGAAGGTATCATCGGTGGGAGGCATGTCAACGTTGTCTTGCAAGTAATTGGCATCACGAATATCAATGTCCTGCACAGTAGGATATGTTTCCCTGTTGAAGAAGTCCTCAGCGGAACTGCCAGGATTGATCAAACCTGATATGTCTTCGGTTAGAGAATGGTAGCATGAACTTGTGGGTTGATTCATGTGCTGAAGGATGTTGGTTGCCATGCAAAATTTCTTGCCACACCGAGGGCAGCTAATGTTCTTCAGTTGTCCAAGCGTAGTTTTCTTTCGAGGCATCCGTCAATAGCCAGGGAAGTCAGTCGGTCAAAGAGACTTGAATCCTACAGTTTGAAGACCATAATACGTACTGGGAGAAGTAGTAGTAGGGTGACTCAAACATGATCGCTTACTTGTACATAATTGGTGTAGACTTATCTTTGAACCACACTTTTAATGCTGCTGCTAAGTACATACTACTACCCTACCCAAGTTGTGCCTAACCACCACCATGGATGCATCTACCAACCTCGACTTGGACGCTCGTAGCCAGGATTGTCACCCACAGCTTGGTCAGTGTGCTGACCATTTTCACTTCCCCTCACTTGCTGAACTCCACAAAATGCCTATATCTCCCATGTGCAGTACTGGGCTTTTTCGCATGGCAGGCCCTTTAAACAAGCGTCCTTGTATGTCATCGATTGAACCTGACAAACAATCTGAATCATTACTAGATGCAGAGATCAGTGATCATCAATGGCTAAGTATAATATTGGTGTACTAACTTTTCTTCCAATAGCCTGAGTGAGCAGCAAGACCGTACGTACGCCATATTCCTCCTCCATGCAACAGTATGGAGGCTTACCTCCTCCTGGAGGCTGCTTGAAGTGACCATCAAATATCACTTATGCGGAAGGACCTCGCCTATGAAATCATGCATCGCAACACCATCACTCTGCAATTCAATCAGATCATGCTTGAGCGGGCGGAGAGAGATCTACATGCAGCGGACGAACTCGTTGGTTGCATCCACTTGACCATCAGAGAAAGCAGCCATTCACCTATGTTGGAGTATGTGATGCAAGAACCTTTGGCCCGCTGTCACTCTCAACCTGGCAGCAAGTTTTGTTTTTCATTTCTCACTCCTTCACTTCTGATTGATCTGCCAGCGTCTGCTCTCGACGTCATCTTGGATTAGTATATAGTACAGTACTATAGGATGTTCGACTCGTGTGAGATGTACTATTTCATACTACAGTCTGGTACTGCTGTAACTACTGGAGTCACCCAAATGAGGCTGTGTGAATCTAGGCTAGACTGGGCTGGGCTTCGCGCTCGGCTAAAGTGTCAGAAATCCTGGGATGTCGGCTAACCAAAAGGGTTGGTTTGCTGATGCGGGGAGAGGGTAAGGAGAAAGGGAGGAAGGGAAAAGGAAAAGAAAAGAAAAGAAAAAGAGAAACTAATTAAATAAGGAGTCGAGTGGGGGCAGAGGATGTGAGTGTCAGGTGAATGGTGTGTCTGACATTGCTAGCTTCCATTGGGAAGCATAGGCTTGTTGCGGAGCGCAGATTGGGCTCTTGGAGCTTAAGTATGTAGGCTTGAAGCGGGTGGTCTGTTCACTGTTGGTGACTGCGCAGTTTTCAGTGCCATGTTAAGTACGTGTAATATACCTCACCGAATGTCATTTTCAATCGTGTTGTTTCATTGATGAAACATAGAAGATGCGCTCTCGCGTTGGGGTGAGCGAGTAGATGAGCTACGTGGTAAACTTTCCAGCCAACATCCTGTTCTAGTATAAACCTCTCTCTGTTGTATCTTGGGCATACAAACAGGAAGTGGTGTACCAATTCAGGCATAGAATCACTGCACTGGAGGCAGTTAGGGGAGTCGCTGCATTTGAAGTGGAACAAGTGTTTGTTGAGAGGCGCATGGCCCATTCTGAGCTGTGTGTAGAGGCCAGCTTGCCGTTTGCATAGGGAGCCCGTAAGTTTCATGAATGCTCTTGAGGGGAGCATGGGGTCGATTGTGGAGAGGTGGGGGAAGTGGGTTGAGATTGACCACTCGTCTTTCCAGAGCTTCTTTAGCATTGCATTGTGGTGTTGCTTGAGTGCAGGGATACTGTGTGGCAGCTGCTTCCATAGTGCGATGGGTAGCTTGTGCTTCGGGCTTGAGTTGGCTGCTCCCCTCACCACCAACTTTGCTTCCCTGTCTGCTACTTCGTTGCCCTCAACATCTTTGTGTCCCACTATCCACCTGACTGTCACATCCTCCCTGCTGCTGTCCTTCTTCTCGTGTAGATGGCACATAAGGTTTCTAAAGTGGAGGAGAAGGTAGTGGCCTGATTTAGCTGTCAGGTTCTGTTACGACCATGTCCAACTCCGGGTCTTATCCAGTCACTCCGGTCGCATTGCAGTACTCTAGCCCAACTCTGGTCGCTCACAGTTACTCCAGTCATGGTCGCGCAGATATACTTCCGTTAGGTATGACCCTTGGTCTAATCCCTATTCAGTCCTTACTACACCTCACTGTCCACCCTGCCTTGATGTGAGTTCTCTGTGTACCTGTTGTATCCTTTGCCTTGTATCATTTTCACCGGACCTGACTTTATTTTACCCAGACCTGACCTAGTCCTTACTCCGGTTGTTCCTTGTCTGCCTTTAAGGCTGTTTACTTGTCACCGTAAATACTCGTCCCTAGTTCTTCCTTAGTATAAGTACTCTGTAGTTTATTCTGTATACCTCAGTCTGAAATCAACCATAGTCATCTACTCCTGTTCTTGTCCATCTCCGTCTCTGTCTCTGTCTCCCCCTCTTGACCGGAACCTACGCAAGGGATCAACGCTCGTTGTCCTTAGTCGTTGAATCCAAGCGGTCGCCAACTCTGGCCAGACTAAATCTCTTGTCCAGCCCTCTGCCCTCCTCCTTCGTCCATCTTCGTCCGGACTTGACAGGTTCTCACCTGATCTAATAACTGCTTGATTGTCGACTAGTATCATTGCCGGGAAGCTTGTTTCAGGTCTTGTTAGCAGGAGGTGCGCTGCTAGAATTAGGCCTACTGCCTCTGTCTCGAACACCGTGTGGTGTTCTGCGCTGCCTAGGTGGTAGTGGAGAGTTGCGACATGGGTGTAGTCGACGTATAGAACTGCAGATGCGCCTATAAGTCCGTCAGTGCATGAACCATCCGTGAATATGAGTGTTCGATCTCTCAGCTGCCTGAAGTCCTCAAGGGACATTTCTTTGTTCTCCACATTGTATGTTTTAAATGGGGGGCGTGTGCCTGGCTTGATGGCATGCAGGAGGATGGTTTCGTTGCGTTCCAGGTGAACTCCCAGTGTGTGTATGAGTTTGTGAAGTGCCGAGCGGTGCCTCTTTACATCCTTTTTCTCTATTCTTCTGATGTGCGGCTTGAGGGGGTGGGCATCTGGGAGACTGGACAGATGGAGTGCTGACCAGAAGAGGACCTGTTGAAACATTAAGTGGGCTGGTAGTAGGTTAGCATGGTTGATTGGTAAGGGAGTGAGTCATCAGCTGAGTAATATATCAAAAATGCAAAAGGGATAGAGTAATACTGATGACATGAGAGCATCAGTAAGCAAGGGATGAGTCACTGCACAGCAGAAG
>Ga0307516_10005668_pt1 | contig 14840 bp, 3 predicted proteins | sample 19_EM_MG_FD_203310 | JGI IMG/M metagenome (GOLD analysis project Ga0307516, IMG submission 203310) | Populus trichocarpa ectomycorrhiza microbial communities from riparian zone in the Pacific Northwest, United States - 19_EM | ecosystem: Host-associated > Plants > Roots > Unclassified | place...
AAAAGAAAAGATGTAAAGATAGAACAAGTACCTACTAAAGAGAATCTTCTAGATCCTTTTACTAAGCCACTTATATCCTTTTACTAAGCCACTGTCCTAGTAAAAGCATTATTGTTAAGTAGAGCAATATGATATTTAATACATGAGTAATTGATTTTAGTGTAAGTGGAAGATTGTTAGTGTATATATCTTGTAGCCAATTAGTTGGCAATATATTTAATTTATTAATAAAAATATATTTATCTTTAATATTAATCAAATATTTGATTAATGAATCTAGAGTAAAGATAAGTCATTGGGATAAAAATGCTTTGCAAAGAAAATTATAAAGTTGTTATAATTATGTTATTCCTATTACATTAAAGAATTGTTAGTAAATGTTATTGGTTAATGCTATATTAAGACTGGATATTAATTATAGTTGTTGAGAATAGTACATATTATGTTTTTTTTCTTTTATGAAAGGAAGCAGTTGTTCTCATAAGTTGAGATATGAGGGATACCTCGAAATAATATGTAGATGCATGTCAGATGACATGTACTCTGAACTGACCCACATGAGAATTTTATATGGAGAGATCACATGTATCTATGGAAAGGCTCACATGACAGTTGTGTAAGTGATCCTTATACTTGAGATCACTAAGTTATCTTATATAATGAATGTTATGCTTTGATCTTACTACACGCTGTTCTAATCAAGGGTAAAAAAACAAGCAAATATTGGGTATAAGAAGAACTATATGAAGGTATTTGAGTAATCAAGAGAGGATTTATCATCGTAGGTGAATTAGAAAAAATATTTCATTTGTTCTCAAATAGTATTGATTGTAAATTCTTGCACTAGGTGAAATGAGATTTGAAAAGAGTTTCAAATCTTATTCAAAAAATCAATGACTATGTTATTGATAACAAACATGATTTGACAGAGTGGACACACTTCATGCTATAATGTCTAAATAAGAACATTGTTGATAAATGGATAATAATTACATTAAAAAATTGATCACTAAAAGATTAAGTTAAATCACTTATGACTTTTCTAATATTTAGGGGATCATGATAGGTTGATAGACATTGTACTTGATCTTCAAATATAAATCAATCAATTGTTGAATTAACAATAAATTAATTTATTTAATCCTATTTTATTTAGGATTGTGATTTATATTTGGACCAACTTATTAGGGAACCTAATGGGTCACACATATAAGAACCATTGGTTAGAAATTAAAATGAGATGATTAATCATATGTGACTTGATTGCAAATAAATTTTAGAAATTGAGGACTAGAATGTAATTATACAGGGAATTACAATTTTAGACCTATAAAAATTAAGTAGAGAATTGATTGAATAAATTTCTAAAATTGTCATGAAATAGTATATGTGATATTATTCAGGGGACAAATTGATATGTTGTTGTTTATAGAATTTTTCAAGTTTCTCTTTAAATAGAATGTCATGCCTCGTATTTCCTGTATAGAAACTACGTAAGTTTCAGAATACTTGAAAAACACAAAAGAAAAGAGCTAGCACTCAAAGACATAATAATCGCTCTCTCTTAAAAGGGTGTAGGAAATTTCTCACTGGTGGTTCGTGTAGATTACTGTTAGAGACTGGAAATTTGAATGACTTGTAGTTTGCAACAACCTATTCTTAAAGTAATTATTTAAAACCACAAAGAACATTTCATCTTCAAATTATATTCGTATAAACCCCTTAGATCTATCTGCTAGATCCTTAAAACTCCCAAAAGATTTTTAAATTTACTATTTTCACTTAATGTTTCCAAAAACTCGACTTATGTTACTTTGGCCTTTACAACTCATTAATATTTAACTTCTAGTTTTTTTTTTTAATTGAGAACCATACAAAACCTAAGTCTCAAGCGGCATGTGATTGTTATTTGTCTTCATTCATGCCGCAATTTTTTTTTCCATAAATATATTTAATTAATTTATACAGGGATGAAGAACTTAAAATTTGATGAGGGGAGATTGAGTCTCACTACCCACCAACTCTGAAGCTGGTAATTAAAAGAGAAAAAAGAAAGAAGAGTGGCGGCTCTTTGGTTTTGATAAGTCAAGCTTAGGTCCAACAAGTGAGTTGGACCCGGCAGTAGCCAAACTTGGTAGGGCAGCTGCAAAACGTTATTTAGCCAGGAGCTGCTGCCTGTGAAGGAATAATTTTGGTCATAGGTCTTGTCTGAAAAAAATATATAAAGCCAGGCCCAGACAGATGCAAGTCTAAAAAGATCAGATCGTTTAGGTCATCTCTCTCCGTCTTCTATTTTTATCCTCAGTTGCTTTAGAAGGTCAAACTCATCTCTTTATTTTTCTGACATTATATTGTTGAATGCCACTTTTCACAGAAATCAATTTGCTGTCAGGTAATGGTTATTTATGATAACATTTCAAACTTATTAATTATTTGAGGCTGTAGTGTATGTTGTTTATTTATGGTGCCCAAATTGCACCCTCAGCATGAACATATATATAAAATTGGTTTTGAACCATGGACTATGGTCTTGTCACACAAACATGCAATTTGAAGTTCACGGATGTTGTTGGCTCATCTAAAACCTTGAGTTTCTGTCAGATTTTGGAGATCGAGTATAATCAGGTTTAAACTAAGAACAGATGCATCAATAACATTCATTTTATATGTTTTCCAGACTGTGACCTTGCTTGATTTCCTTTCTTCAAATGAAATCTATCTCTCTGACCTGAATCTTAATCTTTATGCGCAACATCTAAATTCCCATAATCATGCAGACCATGGGTCAGTATTACATTGGGATTTTGTGCCTCAAATTATCGCAAGGTGTTTGGAATTCGATTGCCCTCTCATTTCTTTCATACTTATCTCCTGCAGTCACATTCATTTATTCTTTGGTTGGGGTTAGAAGGAAACTTTTATTGGCGTTTGGAGCTGCATACTTTTGAGAACATTGAGATTACGCAAGTGTGTGTAATTAGCCAAATATGGCTTCTGATCTCCAAGGTCTCTATATTCAATGCTTCAAACATACTTAATCTACTTTTCCTCTTTGTTGCAATTCTGGGATTGTTCTTTGTTAATATCCTGATAGTATTCTTTTCTTTTGAGTTTATAGGTAAAGCGATTGTAATCATGGGTGTCAGTGGCGCTGGGAAATCGTAAGTTCTATCCTCATGTATCTTTTTGTTGTTATCAGTTCTAAGAAATCATAAAAGCTTTGAACCTCAACCATAATGTTTTTACGTTTCCCCTTCATCTTATCTCAGACATCCTTGAATTAAAATCCTCAGTATTGTCTTGTCCACTGTTTCATTGAATCAACCTCAATCGTTTATGGGAAAAACAAGAAACAAAATGTCTAGGCTTTCTAAGTTTTACAGTTTCTTCCCTTTTGTATCTGAGATATCTACATGTAAAGAGATTCTTATTTCTTTATTTCCGTAATATCCTCAACAAAGCTAGCTGCCCACCCTTGAAGATTCATATCCATCTTTATTGTTCTCAAAGCATTATAAAGTGGCTAATGTGTTTAAGGTCATCATTGCGGCTGTGATTGTGTTCCCAGTTATGGTTATGGTGTTCCTTTTTAAGGGAGAATCTACTTAGAGCTATCAACAGTTCAAATTCATAGTAGATGAGTAAGAAAGCAAATGTTAAACAACAAAGAAATATTCTTACACTCAGAACAGATTGTTTTGTAGGACAAGGCGGGAACAATTACAGGATAACAAGTTTAGGATTAAGAGACTGTAAACCATAGGATAATTTAGAGTTTAAGATGAGAAAATAATGGACTACTAGTCTCACACCAGTAGGTTCAACTATTCAAGGAATCATTCCCTGTTAGAAAGCCTCACACTTTCAACAACATAAACCACACCGCTGAATTGGTGACTTTATTGACTGCTGGAAAAAGAAGACATAAAGCTAAAGTTGCCAATTACCTAACCTGTATAACGATAAATCATAACCACCCAAACGCATTAATACAGATCGTGCAAGTGGATGCAAATAAAATAAAGACTTTAAAAAACCTTAAAATAGACCCACAAAATAATAAAATTTGGAAGCGGAGGCTGCTATTAAGAGTGCCTTGATAGAATAACGTGAACAGTAACAACCTACCACCAAAAGACTCTAACTTTAACTCCCAAGTAGAACCAGCTTCACCATTATCTCACCAATTCAACGATTGATGCTTATAAATCTGTCTCTTTTGATCTCTTTTGTAAAGCTTAAAGCTGATTTCCATCATCTTTATTGGCTTGGTGAAACTGGATCTTGTTGAGTGATCAACTAGATATTGCTAGTACAAATCTGAATTTAACCATTCATTATTTCCCTGTTCATATCATATACTTTTGTTCCTTGTTCTCTTGCATTTTATATTCTTATCTACTTGGCATATATTTCATTTTCTTGATCTTGTGCTGTTTAGTGTAAGTTCGAACTCCCATATAAGTTGAAATCGCGAACTCTTGCTAAAACTAAAAATCCTCTGACTGGAAAAATATCCCATTCTCCCGTACTTAACCTGTGCTTCAAACCCCTTTATTTAACAAAAAAACGTCTGTACTTCAACAGTACAATAGGTGAGCTTCTGGCCAAAGCTTTGGACTGTAGTTTTCTGGATGCTGATGATTTTCACCCTCAATCAAACAAAGGTACCTATAAACTAATTCGGTATTTTTTATAAAACTACTCACTGCATTGTTGTTTGCTTTTAAAGTCTTCATGCATTTATTAAATTTCTTTACATTCTTGCGTCCTATCACTGACTCTTTTTTTTTCCCCATCACTATAGACAAAATGCATCAAGGAATACCTCTAACAGAGGAAGACCGGATTCCATGGCTTGAAATCCTACAAGATGCTTTAAGGGAGAGCTTGATCAGTGGAAAAACTGTAGTGCTCAGCTGTTCTGCTCTGCAGAAACAATATCGAGAAATTCTTAGATCTGCAGACTCTGATTACCATCATGGAAGCTTTAACAGTGCAGTTAAGTTCGTGTTGCTGGATGCCAAGGCTGAGGTGCTTGCGGAGCGATTAGATAAAAGAGCTGCAGAAGGGAAGCATTTCATGCCGGCAAAGCTGTTGCAATCTCAGTTGGAGTTGCTTCAGATAGATGATTCTGAAGCAATATGTAAAGTTGATGCTACTCTAAATCCTCAAGCACTTGTAAATGCCATAAAAACTTTGATTTTCGGACCAAGAAAACCAATTGCATTATAAGTGCAGTGTGAATTCAAGATCAGCCACTTCAAACTTGCTTCGTGGTAAGAAAAACCCAACTTGGTTCCATTAAAGATCATGTGGCCGTACAGATTTGTAGATTTAATAATCCAAGGAATTGATTAGAAACTTCTATACTTTGTTATATTAAATCATTGACAAGCCACAGAACTGGCTCTGTGTCATTTGATCGTATTTTTTATGTTTCCAATTGGCTAATCCATGATTGATAAAACTGTTTAAATAGCTTGCAAAGAGATGGTGAGATGATATAAGATGAAATTGTGCAACTCATACGAAATTTTGAACAAAGAGCAAAGGAACAATAGGAGCTGTTAGAAACTGCCATGAGGCCACAGCTGTTTCCAACTCTATCTCAACAACGTTGTCGTGCCTACTTGGAAGACAGACGTGGGTTCGTGGTGCTTTTAACTTTGAACTGTCTATATTTCTCAAACCAGTACTTGGTCAAGGAATGTTTGATCTGGAAATATTTCAAAAAAAAAAAAAATATTGATAGCTTTCGAATAAAAGTAAGGTAAGAAAATATGAAGCTGATTGTTGTGAGTGGTGTTCATTTTCTTAAGTCAATTTTTTTTTTTAAGCATTGCAACCTGTTTATACCAAAAATAATATATTCCTTATCTAACTTAAATAGTTTGATAGGTTTTGAATATATTGTGTGATTACTCTAATATATATATGTATGTATATATATGTATGTATGTATTTTGCAAGGTAGAATGACATGTTGAAATAGATTATCAACTAGGAGATCAAGATTCACAATATCAATAAATATACAAAGTCCCGTATTGCAGTAGGCAAATACAATAGGACAGATATTATAGTATAATAAAAACACATACAATAAAAAGAATGTGAGCAAATAAGAGGTACAAATTATACTAAAATTAAGATTATATACTCCTTATCTAACTTAAATAGTTTGTATAGAATTAAAATTTTAAATTTACATGAAATAAAATTACAAAAGGCCATCTAACAAATATAAAAGATGACCAACCTCATATATGTAATTTATTCACAAGCTTTCTTTCTTTCATTTATTGTAGTTTACAACTTTTGTTTATTGCTTTTCTTTACAATTTATTTTTACCTTTATCGCTTTTCATTATTGTTTTTCTAGTTTGTCATCCTTGTCTTTTCTTAACCTGTTAAAGTCAAGTTAAAAATTCAACACTTGGCTTGATTTGCGAGGCCAATACTTGTTCTTGGAATTAATTTCTTAATTGTAATTTCTTCTTGTTAGAAAAAAAAAATAACATATAGCATATTGATTAAAGAATCAACAATCAATAAACATATTGATTATCTTACAAATTAATAAATTGACATGTCAGGTGAAAGGAATTTATAAACACAATTACAAATTAATATGATGCCAGAAAACCAAACTAGAAAAAAATATGGTTCATAAGTTCATTGAGGCATAAGTGTATCAAAATTTTAAAATTTTCATCCCCTCAACAATGATCCATACGATTCAAAATCAATCAAAACCTAATTAATGACATGAAGAATACCTTGTTCTTAAAAAAACATCAATCACCCACGAAAAGATCTTCTAAAGCTTCCATTATAGTAAACCTATAAGCTATCTAATTATCCAGCCATTAGTGGTGTCTACACAAGAATAAATGTGTTTATATAAAAATATAAACATCAATATATTGACTAAGTAAGAACAATAATTGTTCGCTACCAAACATGGACAAGAAGGATACAGTTGACCACATCTAAGAAGAGTGCAAATTGTCATAGAAAAGATAGGACGTGATTCACCAAGGAAACTAGGAGTCAATGTCATGATGTGCACAACATTAAATGGCAGAGCTGTCTTCTGGAAATGAGGAGTGTTTTGGGTTAATCATAAAGTTATGATTAAAGTGAATCACTACCTAGTATCATGGTCATTGAAAAACTTTAGTCTATGAGAGTTTGGGTAAGGTGACTAGTTGTGCAATAAGAAGATGTATCACTCTGAGTACACTTTACTTATAGTAAGTTGCATCGTTTATTAATTGTTAATCTAAAACATGTTTTTATTTGTGGGTCTCATCTAAGGTTCAAGGAAGATCTTTCTTCGTGAGAAAATCTCTATCATATCGAGTTAAATCCTAACCATTCTAAAGCCTAATTTTTAGCAATGCATTTATTTTCTATTTTATATCTTTAATACATGAAGATATACTTTATAGTGTAATTTTATACTTTCAAATATTAAAGTATACAACTAAATCCTAATGCTCTAAATATTATTTAAGCAAATTAATTGTTGAGGGATTTTTGGTATTTTGACCAAATCCTAATAGATAATTATAAACTGGTTACAATACTTATTTTGCAAGATAAAATGCAATTTTTTTTTAAATATGCATTAAAAACCTTTAGAATTTGTCCTTATGCATTAAAAAAATCATATTTTTTTTTTTGTTTTTGACATGAGGAATTGTTTTTGAACTTTTTAGATTTTTTTTTGAAATTTCAGAGAAAATCAGGTATTTTTAATATTGAGTTTGTATTTTACAGTGTAAGTCTACAACCCAATGAAATTCTTGAAAATAAATATTTTTTTATATTTTCTAAAATAAAGGATTTTTTTTTAATTTTCTAATTTTTTTTTAGAAACATTAGGTATTTTTAATATCGGGTCCATATTTATAATGTAAGTTTACAATCTGATATTAGGCAAATTACTAGAAAAGCTTGCGAGAGACTTACAAATAATTTCAAAATGATCCTTGAATTTTTTCAGATTTTTTTTAATGGTTTGTCTGGCTAGACACACAAATATAACAAATTGAAAGCTAAAAAGAAAGGCTTAGGGTGTATTTGTCAAACTAGCTCTTAGCCTAAAATCAGAGGCATTAAAAATACCTTAAAGGCGTGTTTGACAAACACGTTTCTAGGAGCCAAACTAGGCCTTATTTCTTGAGAAAAAATGAGGCGAGCCAAACACATTCTTAACTTTTGGGTTGGGCTTGGCCCAACTACATGAGTCAAGTCTATTAGGCCTAAGGAATGCACATGAGTTAGGCTAAGGCCCAACCTAACCTGAATTTTTATTGGGCTAGCAGCTAGTCCAACAAACCTTCTTCTCTCTCTTTTTTTTAAATAAACATGGGCCAGACTTAGCCTAGAATGGGCTTGAGTCCAACCCATTTACTTTGTCATTGGCCCAGCCTAGTGACAAGGTTTTGTTGGCAATAATACTAGCAAACATGGTTGTCATACTATGTTGAAGCCATAAAAAAAATACAATGTAATGAATCAGGAGGAGGAAAAAGCTTACCTAGGCGAGAGGTGGTTGTTGGTTGTCGGTTGGTGGCACAATAGGTGCTAGTGGTGGCCCACGGTGGTTGTTGGAGGAGGAGAAATATTGCTAGTTGGACAACTGAAAAAAAGAAGATGATTTTTGGTTGTTTCCCCCCTTTCTTTCCCCCCTTTTCTCTCTTTGTTTTGCACAAATTTCATCATATTTATAAGGGATGAAAAAGGGACATCTGATCTTTTTTGGGCATGAATCTTGGCCCTTGATTCAAATAGGAAGGATCCTAACTGCTGGTCAAAAGTCACCATCATGGGTTGCAAAGGCTGGTCGGTGTCAGTGATTTTGGGTTAACTTTTTAGTGGTTTTCTGGGTAGCAAATCGATGGAAAAAGGACTGAGGGTGTAGTACAATGTCAGATCATGAGGGTGGTGTGTTTCTTGTCTTGTTTGGGAGAGAAATTAGGAATTAAATGGCCCTGAAAAGTGGCTACATGGGTAGTTTTTCACGAGTCTTTTGAAGAAGATGACGAACAGTGACAAACAACATGTCGTCTGACACTATTTTTTTTTTTTGCTTTTATTGACCACAACAACGTTGTTTTAATCCAAAACTCGTCATTTTGGTATAAAAAAAAACCAAAACGCACCATTTCATTTAAATCCTCAATTTAGGTTTCAAACTTTCTCTTTGAATTTAGCCCTCAATCTTCCAATTTGTTCAATTAAGTCCTCAATCGAATTTTAATTTTAAGAATCAATTTAATTTCGCCCCTGTCAAGTTTCAAAAACATCTCCTGATTTTAACACGTTTTTCAACTGGTTTTTGGTCTTAGATATTTTTCAATTTTATTCTTTAAACTTCTAATTTCTTTAATTTCACCACCGTTTTCAACAGAATTTGGCACCTAAATTTATGTGCCTTCTGTAAAAAGGTCCTTGGTGTTGAATTTCTTTAATTAGACCCTTAATTGACCCCCCCAACATTTGATTTTCTTGCAATTTTATCTTTGATTTCACCTAATTGAGTTTAAAAGAAATCTGGTCCTTTAAAATTCAAATCTTCTCAATTAAACCCAAATTAAGCTTTTAAACTTAATTTCTCACCAATTAAGTCCCTAATAAAATTAATTTGACCCATTAAAAATCTAATTAAGTCCTAACAGTTAACTAAATCTTTTAATTTAAATTAATTCTTAAACTTAATTAAACCTTTAATTGGGCCAATGATTAAATCAAATTGGCCTATTAAGAGTTTAATCAAGTCCTCAGACTTAATTTTTATGCAAATTCATCCAATAATCATTTAATTTGACCTTGAGTTTACATTGTCTTCCGATCTTAGGTACCATTGGGTTCTTGATGTTCAAAATCTTAGTTCGATTCCTCCATACATTTGAAACCATTCTTAGCCTGTTTTTGCCAGGTTTCCAATCTCTTTTTTTTTTGTTTTTTTAAAGAAAAAGATAATTTTAAGGGAAACTCAAAATTAGGTTATGATAGTTTTCTCACTCCTTATAATGCTTACGACAAAAGGTCTTGTAAGAGACTTTAGATAGTAAGCTTGTAGAGAAGAAAATATGAAAGATTGTGGATTTATCATATCAATAAATGATCAATCCTTCCAAAAATGTCAGAAGTGAGGGCTTGGAAGCACACTAAAAAAGAAAAAGATAGGGCTAGAAAGTGCACTATTTAGGATATGAGGGCTAAAAAATTGCACTAAAAAAGTAAAAACATAGGGTTTGTAGGCACACTATCTGACGGTTGAGGGCTAGAAAGTGCACTCAAAAGAAAATGGATACGAATAGAAAGCGCACTCAGAAAGAAAAAGATAGGGCAAGATAATGCACAATCCGATATGTGAGGGCTATAAATCGTACTCAGAAGAAAATAGATAGGGTCAAAAAACACATTATCTGATGTGTGAGGGCTAAAAAGCACACTAAAAAGAAAATAGATAGGATTTGTAAAGAAAAAGATGATGTTTGTGAAAAAATAAAATATTTTTTGAAATGGTATAATTGTACCAGACGACCTGCCTGTTGGTAAAATTCAAAGATTTTTAGAATGGTCAAATTATCATGGGCGACCTACCTAGGTGAAAAATTCAAAGATTTTTTAAAAATGTCAAATTTCATGGGTGACCTGCCCAAGTGTGACATGCAAAGTCTTTTTAAAATGATCTCATTATAATGGGTGACCTACCCATATGAAAAATTCAAAGGGTTTTTATGAAACGGTCAAATTTTCATGGGCAACCTGCCTATGTGAAAAATATGAAGATTCTTCAAAATGGTCTTATTGTAATGAGTGACTTGTCTAGGTGAAAAATACAAAGATTTTTTTTAAATGATCTCATTATAATAGGTTACTTGCCCAGGTAAAAAATTCAAATGTTTTTTTTAGATGGTTAATGTTTTCATTGGTAACCTTCCTATGTGAAAAACGACTTACCTAGCGAAAGGACTTGGCAGAGATGTCTTAATTGCATGATTGGGTCTAAAATTTCTTGATTGTAGAGTGAGATTTCCTGATTGTAAGGTTGATTTTCTAATGACAGGGTTGAATGGAGATTTCCTGATGACAGGGATAAATGGAGATTTCCTTTCCTGATTTTTCCATGCTAGACTTCTAGTTATCTGTTGAGAGCCTTGATGGGCTCAAAACCTTACTGGGTCTTCTTTACTGAATTCTTACTAGATTCTTATTTTATTGAAACTTTACTGGGTCTTTAATCGTTGGGAGCCTTGTTGGGCTTAGAACCTTGCCGGGTCTTTTTTTGCTAGAGCCTTTCTGGACTCTTTCTTACCAAACCTTGCTCGGTTTAGGATTATCCTTAGCTTCGATAGGCTTTGGGATTTTGTTGGGTTCCTTCTTTGTTGAACCCTTGTTGGACTTTGAAAACCAAATTGAGCCTTGCTCGGCTTAGAATTATTTCATGTTTGTTGGAGTCTTGCTAAACTTTATTGAGAATTATTTCTTGTGCAATTACTATGAAAATATTATGCAATGATTTGGGATTAGATGAAAGGCATCCATCCTTAGATGATTGGAAATATAGGCATTTTTTTCTTGTAAATAATCCTTTGATTAATTGAAAGTTTTGTTGTTACCGATCCGGCCTCTTGGTTGCTCAATTTAACTCTTTAGCCTACTCAATGTGTTTGATTGCCTCTTTATCGCATCAGCCTACTCGGGTTTTGCCCATGTGAGTAATGTGTATGATTACCTGTTTGATGCACAATCTAAACCTCATGCAGCAAATGAAACTTTACTTAGTTGACCATTTTATGAGAAGTGACAAACATTGTTAGACACGATATCGCCTCTCTGGTCAGATGGTGCCCTCGATCATGGCAATCTTTTACCATTTTCCATTTAAATAATTATTACGGAGAAGAGGTGGTGCTTAAAATCATCTGTTGTCAATGCTCGTTTTAATTTGCCCCTAGACTAAAATTGACTTATATGGGTAAAACAGACTTAGATGCCCTCCAAATGTAGCATCACTCCTAACTGCTGATGGAATTCATCAAATCATAGACTATCTATGAGCAACATCACCTTCAGTTCCAGTCGTGTTTTTTTTTTCCTGTCAACAAAAGGCATTTATCATCACTAAACACTATTCATGGACTTAATGGATTTCATTGAGTCATCATTTGATTATGTGCTTCTTTACCCCTATAGCCAATCTGTATATTGTCTAGTATCCTTTTTAGGGTTCACTGCATTGCCCCCTAGGTACTCAACCTTTTAAAGGCAGCTCAAAAAAAGTGTTAATGTTATTTTTTTCATGGACTTTGCAAACTTGATCAATAACTTCTTTTGTTTGAAAATCATTTTCTTGTTTTGGAATCAACTTATGAATTTCAAGGATCATTCTCATTCAAGTCCAATCATTGCAAAGAAATCATGAGATATCATTTTGAAAGTGTTTTATTGATCGTAACCTTAAGACATGTCATTCATCATTAAGATGTATCTTTTGTGCATTTTTGGTTGAGAATTAACAAGGTGAAGGTTAAGAAAGAAGTGTTAGCTTAAAGTTGGACTACCCATGGCTCAAATAAATTTTTGCATTTTGAAAACATAAATTTATCCAATGTAAGCTTTAGAACAATTTTGTTTTTTATTTCTTATAATTCCCAGGGGTTTAATCTTTTTTAAGAAAAAGGATAATTTGATCTTTTGTTCAGGCAAATTTGAAATTGGTGAAGATACATGATGAGGTGACCTTTTGTTATGTGGGTTTCAAAGCAAGAGGCTTGAGTAAAAACCCGAGGTTTCATTGAGGAAATTTATCTATTTTGTAGCATTTATTTTATCAGCATGAATAATGACGAGTAGTTCTATTTGCAATGTCATGATTGTTGTGAAAAAGTTCTTTCGCATTTTGAGAACGCAATTTATTGGTTTAGTTTGTTTGCTTGCTTGATTAGAAAGGACTTTTATAAGCATGTAATGAGGCTATAGCTCTTGGTTATAAAAGAAAAGGATTTATAGGCTCAATGAGTGTTTCAAGGTATTAAAGACTTAGGATCATTGTCATTATGTCTTTCTTTTCTTTCGTCATGTTTCTTTGATTCGTCCTTTTTTTTTTATTGTTTTGATGATGCATCATTATTTTATTTTAACCTTGACTTAGTCATTTTATTTTTCATTTAGATTTCTCAGGCTCTGCGGATTTTTCACGGCATCTTCCCGGTCTTTGATCTTTAAATTTTTGTTTACCCCCTCATGTGAGGTGTGATCCCAATCAGGATAGACCTTTAACTTTTGGAATTCTCATTTGCCCCTCAGTGTGGGGTTTGATCCTAGTCGATATTTTTACAAAGAGAAACTTATTCAAGCTCAAATGGGGACTATAAGAGATATATTTTAAAATGTGAATGGATAACAAAGACAATCTTTCATCATTTCAAGCATAAACGGTTAAAACCGATAAATTTGTCCTTATTCAGTGTGATTATTTGGAACTTTTGCATAAAGACATGTTTTTATGAATCGATAACTAACAAATCGAACTGCAAGCGATTATGCATATAACTAAAATATGGCTCATAAGACATGGGGTGCGAGCTTTTTGTGCATTTTTCATCTTTCTTGCCTTATTTCAACATTATTTGGTCAACTCAAGATGAGAATTGCTTGAATGATTCATTTGTCACCTTACAAAAGGATCTCTAAACGATGTTTTCTTAAAATATCAAATTATTTCTAAAATAAAAAAGAAATTCAATTTTTTAAGATTATTTTGGGCAAAGGGGATTTTTCAAAATTGATGTGGTCGAAATGTTTTGAACTATATGTTGTCTAGCACTGTTGATTGTTTTTTACTTTTATTAACCAAACGATGTTGTTTCGGTCAAAACAACACTAAAACACATTGTTTCATTTAAATGAAATGATGTCGTTTTGGAGTGTAGGGTTAATTTAAGTTTTAAACTCTCTTTGAATTTCATACCTCACTCTTTCAATTTGTTCAATTAATTCCTCAATTGAAATTTATTTTAAAAATCAATTCAATTTTGCCCGTGTCAAGATTGAAAAACATCCCTTAATTTTTATGCATTTTCAACTTGGTCTTTGATCTTAGATATTTTCAATTTTATCCTCAATTTCATCCTTATTTTCAACAAAATTTGACCCTTGAATTCATGTACCATTTGCAAAAAGGTCTCTAGTCTAGAATTTCTTCAATTATACCCTTAATTAACCCCCAAACTTTGATTTTCTTATAATTTTATCGGTGATTCCACCCAATTAAGCTTTTAAAATAATCTAGTCTTTTAAAATTCCATTCTTCTTAATTAAGGCCATATTAAACTTCCAAACTTAATTTTTCACCAGTTAAGTTCCTAATAAAATTAATTTTACCCATTAAAATTCTAATTAAGTCCTTGCACTTAATGATAGTTTAATTGACTCAAATAAATTCTTAAACTTAATTAAACCTTTAATTGAGCCTATGATTAAATCAAATCGACCTATAAAAGTCTATTCAAGTTCTCATACTCAACTTTTATATAAATTCGTCCAATAATCATTTATTTTGAACTTGAATCTACATTGTCTTCCAATCTTGAGTATAATTGGGTTCTTGATTTTTGTATAAAATCTTAGTTTAGTTCTTTCATGCATTTAAAACCCTTCTCAGCCTGTTTTTTACCAAGTTACTAGTCTTTTTTTTTTCATTTTTAAAAAAAGAAAACGACACTTTTTTGGGAAACTCAAAATTAGGTTATGATAGTGATGATCAATCATGAGAGTTAGAAGACATGATCGACTAGGAAAAGTCAATCAATCAC
>Ga0307516_10005669_pt1 | contig 14838 bp, 18 predicted proteins | sample 19_EM_MG_FD_203310 | JGI IMG/M metagenome (GOLD analysis project Ga0307516, IMG submission 203310) | Populus trichocarpa ectomycorrhiza microbial communities from riparian zone in the Pacific Northwest, United States - 19_EM | ecosystem: Host-associated > Plants > Roots > Unclassified | place...
TTGGAAAGAATAGAAAGGGAAAGGGAAAGAAGGAAGGAAAAGAGAAGGAAAATAGCAACCTAAAGCCAACAAACTTGCAAAAGGTATAACCATGTAAAAACTCAAATGTGGAGTTATCTGACTTGCCCATCCATGCTTTTTCAATGTTTAATGTTGTTTTTGAATCTTTTTGGCATTATTCTATGTATTAGCATTTATGTAGATTGATGAATGAAAATATTATTTTGATTGATTAATCCTATTTTGAAGTTGTTATAGATGTTCCTAGGATGTTTAAAAGGTGTTTGTGTGTTTGGTTTTGACAAAAAAAATGGTAGTTTTGGAATCTGTCCAAGGTAGCAGTAGGTGTTCGATGGTTTTTTGCTAAGTTCCTAATTCATGTTCTTGATTCCTGAGTTTAGTTTAGGTTTCAAGTGTTTAAAGAGTCAGTTTTGGATTGAGTTTTGATGTTTTGTTGGCTAATAATAAGGCTGCACTTTTGGAAGTTGAAATCTTATACATGTTCTTGATGATTCGAGGTTATTTGTTAGTGTTTTTTATTCAAACTTGTTTGTTTATGATAATGTGGCTTGTTGGGGCTAAGAGAGCTTAGTCTAGAGGTCTAAAGTGTATTTTCTAGGCTTGACAGTATATGTCGGGTTTTCTGGGCAACTTAGGCTCATGTTCTTCACGTTCATCCGAAGAACATTGTCTTGAGTGCTAGTTTTAAGTTTCAGTTTGATTTGAATTTTGTTTCTACAAATTCATATATCATCATTAGTAAATAATCTAGGGTTTTCATGCATCAATAAAATGATTTTATGGGTTTTAATATAGTTTTGGTTTTGAACTAAAACCTATTTTGATAAAAAAAAAATCATGATGTTTGAGTAATAATCGATGTAAATGGATGTTTGATTTTTAATTTATGCTTGATTACGAATAAAACCTTGCTTTTTATTGCCCATAATCTAGTCTGATTTGAAGTTTACGTTGTTGGGTTTGAGTTTGAATGTTCTTCATTTCCCTTGATGTTTGATCTGTTTTTGTTAGAAAATTTTACATTTTTTTGTGTTTTTTTAGTTTTGATTTGTTTCGATTTAAATCTCTGTTCTGGTTTAGTTTTGGGTTAAACCTTGTGTTTTGGTTTGGTTCATGATTGAACTAGTGTTTTCAGGTCGACCTGGTCGAGTCAAAACCAGGTCAAATACTTAAAGCTTTGTTTGGTTTGCCATTGTTTGATGAAAGAAATTTTAGCTTGAGGGCGTGTTTGACAAACACATCTTTAGGCATGTTTTGACAGTTTTGTTTTGAAGTTTTGCTAAATATAACCCTAAAATAATAATAATTTATATTTGTTGCATACGACCCAATCCTTATATAAATTGCATTTTTATTTATAGATATATATAAAAAAATTAGCATGGTTTTAGAAAAATACATGTGTTGATTTTCCTTTGGATCTTTTGGAATTTACACCAAATTTGTAAAATTCCCTAAAGATTTGGCCAATATCTCAATAACTCTAAAATTTTAATTCATGAAAATTAATAGTCAACATCAATGTAAACACCCATCACTACAAAAAAAAACAGAGAGAGAAATAAAGCTGAAACAACTAACCCAATTGATGGCCTAAGCTTGAGGCCAAATCAACCTCTAATATGCACTTGCTCAGCTATAATGAAAATTCATCAAGCAAGTTGATTTGGTTGATTGATGGCCTAAGCCTGAGGCCAAATCAACCTCTAATCTGCACTTGCTCAGCTATAATAAAAATTCATCAAGCAGGTTGATTAGGCCTATAGCTTAGGTCATCAACTAGGTTGGTTGTTCCGAGTAATACACACACGCACTTGTGACTTTTTTTAATAAATTAATTTATACTAACACCAAGTGTTTATGATAATTGGGTTCCACCTATTGTGTTTTTTTAATATACATTACTTTGGGTAAATTATACTTCTTGACAATTTACCATTGTATGAAAAAAGAAAAAGAAAAGAAAAGAAAAGGTTTTCTATAATTAGCCTTATTTGTTTGTTGAAAAGTATTTTTTTTTTAAAAAAAAATGGTTCCCATGAAAAGTAGATTCCTAGAAAGTAGATTATTTTTTATTTTTGACAGTGTCATGGATAATAAGTTAAAAAATATTTTCCAGTGTTTGGTCATGCCATTCTAAATTTGACAGATAAAAAACCTGAAGGAGGACGATATTGAAAAAAAACTAAATTTCATAAATAATTTAAAATAAAATGAATAGCAATAAAAAAACAGAAACTAAACTGGATAGATAAAAAAGTTGAAAGAGGATAAAATTGAAAAACAAAATCAAATTTCATAAATTATTTCTAATAAAACAAATAGCAATCAAAAGAATAGGGACTAATCTGAAAAATAAAAAAGTTGAAGGAGGATGAAATTAAAAAAAAAAATTCAATTTCATAAATTATTTTAAATAAAATAAATAATAGTAAAAAAAAATGAGATAGTGTTTAGTAATTTCACCTTGTTTTTTTTTTTTTAAAAAAAAGGTTTTGGAAAATGTTTTCCATATAAAACAAAAGAAAAACACATTCTTTTCTTGAAAGTTAATTTTTTCTTTGACCAAAAAACATTATCTCCTTTATCAACTTTTTTTAAGGTTACCAAACATTGAAAATATGGAAAGTGGTTTCGAGAAAAGTGTAATTCTAGAAACAAACGGATACAATTCAAAGTAAAGAACCCATTTTGACTAAATATACAAAGTCGCGGGATCATGCATGGATTTTGAAAAAAAAATGAAAAAGAAAAATATTGTAAACAAAGTAAAAGACTGTTTTGATATTTAGTAAGCAGTTAAGTACAAAAAAAGCTTCCATATTTGTAATCAATGTTATTAAAATTATGAGGTGACTAGTAAAATCATATGATTTTACAAGCCAATATGTTCTTATAATGAAAATCGTTTTAAAAACTCAAGAACTGATAAAATCAAACTAAAATCTAAAAATTTAGAAAAATCAAGTAAAATTGAGTAAACTCGTGATTTTACATATGTCTTTACATTTTAAAAGGAAGATGATCAAAAATATAAAAAATACTATAAATTTAAATTTGACAAGTCCACCCTCACTTCACTTCATTCTCTCCCTTTCTCTCACATATTTATTTCTTTTTCTAATAAATTGCATTCAGTATCTCTCAATCTCCCGAGGTCTAACTACACATAACCTCTAAATATTTCTTTCTTTCTTTCTTTCTTTCTTCTCCTTATTTTCTAGAATTCTTTTTCTTAAATTCTTGTTTGGTTTGCAGATCTTCCTCTACCTTGCCTTTGAAAGATTTCAATTTCTAAAAAAAAAAAACCATTTTCACCACCATTATCTCTCTTCAATTAGCATAATGTACACAATTGTTTTTTAGTTTTTCTTATTCCCATTCTATGTGAGTTTCTTGATGCAGGGAGCCAAGAATTATTGATATGCTATTATGTGTAGCTGTGAAGGTAATTTAAAAGCAGCTTCATATTCATTTTTTGTTATTAAGTCAAAGCTTTTCTTTTTGGTTCATTTCTTTTAATTTTCAATCTTTTTATATTTGTTTGTTAGAAATTTAAAATAAATGCTAGTTTTATCTTCTTTTTTTTATCACTGAAGGAGAGTCTTAACCATTAGATTTGTGGGACCTATTAGTAGGACTTGCGATGAGATATTTCATATTGAATTTTTCTATAATTTTTTTGTCGAAAAGAATTTTTTTTATTATTAATAAGAATTTATTTAGTGACATTAAATATTATGGAGTTTAAAGTTTTTTTAATGTGTTTAGAAAATACTTTTAAACTTAGTATTGATGAATATTCCTTGTTTTTTTTAGTGAAGTAAGGGTGGACTTCAAACCTAAGTCAATGAAGAAGAAGATAATAAGACTAGTTTTAGTTTATATGACACATTGTTATATTGTTTGTTTTAGGTTTATTAATTGTTATATAATAAAAAATTATAGATATGAATAATTTTATTGTATTTTTTAATTACTTAAATTATATATAAAATTTTATTTGAAACATATATTTTAAGATATTTAAAATATACATAAAAAATTTTTCTTCATAATTTTATAATTTTACAATTTATTTTTATAATACAAGTTACATATTTTTAGTGTGGTATCAAAAATATTTTTTTACAGTCTTGTCCGAGTTGAGAATAATTAAAAGGTTTAACCTTTGGTTTAGCCAATTCTTTTCTATTTATATGTGTAGGCCAATATACAATAGTTAAGGTAGAGATTACAACACTAAAGTAGTGCCTATGATATTTTTTTATATAGTTTATATTCTATAATATGCCCCCTCAAACCAAGGATGAAGGATCGACCCGAAACTTGAAACGAAAAGCAGCAAACAAAGCAGTAGGAAGTGGCTTAGTAAAAGACATATGCAAGTTGATTTGAGAGAAAATAAAATGAATTTGAATCTCCTTCTTCGCAACTCTATCTCGGACAAAATGATAATCAAGCTCAATATATTTTGTGCAAGCATGAAAAACAAGATTCACAGATAAATAAGTGTCACTAAGATTATCACACCAAATGATAGGAGCAGAAACAGATGGAATATGAAGATATGTTAATAAATACTAAAGCCAGATAACCTCAACAGTGCCATCTGCTAAGGCTTTGTACTCAGTTTCAGTAGAGGAGCGAGTAATTGCATGTTGCTTACCTGATTTCATGAAATCGGCGTCTGACCAAAAAACACAAGAAAACCACCCGTAGATTTTCGATCATCAATACTACCTGTCCAATTTGTATTTATAAAGCCATGTAATGCAAAGGAAGAACTACGAGTAATATGTAGGTCATGTGTTGTCGTACCCTTAAGATAACGCAAAATATGTTTAACGACAACCCAATGAGAATTTGTAGGAGCATGCATAAACTGACAGACTTTGTTAACAGTAAAACAAATATTTGGTCTCGTAAAAGTGAGATATTGAAGAGCACCCATAATTTGATGAAAACGTGTAGCATCAGAAAACAAAGGATTTGGCAGTATGATAGCTTTAGAGGTAAAGATAGGAGTATCAACAGGTTTGCAAGATATCATACCAGCCCGAGTGAGGATGTCAAGTGTATATTTATGTTGTCATAGCATAAGACTCATACCAGTAGACTGAATCTCAATACCCAAAAAATAATGAACAGTACCCAAGTCGCAAAGCTTAAATTCTGAGCTCAGCAACTGTATGAAGCGTTTAAGCATAAGAGAGTTGTTACCCGTAAGCAAAATATTATCAATATAGACCAGGAGATAACAAATATCAGTACCAACAGAGAAGATAAATAATGAGGTATCAACCTTGGAGGTGCGAAAACCAATTGATAGCAGAAAGTCATTCAGACGAGTGTACCAAACCCACAAAGCCTGTTTTAAACCATATAAAGACTTATGCAATCTACACACATGAGAGGGGAGAGCAGAATTAACAAAACTTAGAGGTTGTTTCATGTAGACCTCTTCGTCAAGAACTTTATTGAGAAATGCATTATGGATATCAAGCTGATGAATTTTCCAATCACACGAAACCACAATGAAGAAGATTAATCTGACGGTCCCCTGTTTGATAACATGACTAAAGGTTTCAAAGTAATCAATATCTTCTTACTGAGTGAAACATCTAGCAACTAGGCGTGTCTTATACCTTTCAATGCTGCCATCAACTCTGCGTTTAATTCTATACACCCACCGACTACCAACAACATTCATTAAAGGATGAAAAAGGCACCAAGCTCCAAGTTTTGTTAGCGCGAAAAGCCTGAATTTCCTCGCGCATAGAACTATACCAAGCCTTATTATACCTGTTAATATCAGTAAAAGCAATTGGTTCATGAGTAGGAGGAGATGCTACCCGATTGATGGGAGCAGTAGTGGCGGTGGTAGTTGTTGTTGGCAGTGTTGTCTTTGGCTGCCTAGGACAGAGGATCAATGACGTTGCCAAATTGCTGGTCGAGGAGGAGAAGAGCCTGTACCTGTAAGTTGATGAAGAGGATACGAGGAGAGATCTACACAAAGTTGCAGACTAGCTAGAGACTCTGTGGAGGGGCTGGTTGACACAGCAGACCCCGGCGAACCTGCTGCAAAACTGGTCTGTTCTACAAGAGCAGACCTGGAAGCATGAACATCTGGTGATGGAGAACCTATTCTTGCATAATGATCATTGAAAAAACAAGCAGATGGTGACAGTATGGCAAGGCTAAGTGGTAATGGAGTGGTTGCAAAATCTATGGGCAAGCGATAGGTTTGTTGGGTTGCGGTAGATAGCAGGACAAGGGTGCTGGTTTGGCAAGGTTGTGGAGTAGTAGGATGAAAATTTTAGGGAGGATTCAAGGTTGAGAGGTGTGTATGTTGTGTGGAGGGTATTGGTGTATGTGTTATCTGTTCAGAATTCACAAAAGGAAAGACATCTTCATGAAAACGAATATGACGGGAGCATAAATACGTTGAGATGCTAAATCAAGACAGCGATAACCAAGATGAGATGAACTATACCCTAAGAACACACATGGAAAGGAACGGAAATCCAATTTGTGAGCATGATATGGACGCAAAAAGGAGAAACAAAGACACCCAAAAGTTTGCAGAAAATTATATTTAGGAGTACGACGAAACAGACACTCAACAGTGATTTATTTTGGAGAACAAGAGTAGGCATGCGAGTAATAAGATATACCGATGATTCAAAGGAATAGTTCCAAAACCATAGTGGTGCACTACATTGGCCTAAAAAAGTGAGGTCGGTTTTGATAATGTATCGATGACGAAGCTCAACGGTTCCATTTTGTTCATGAGTATGAGGACATATTAACCGGTGATGAATACCAATAGTCTGAAAAAAACTAATTTAACTTACGATATTCACCACCCCAATTAGTTTGAACATATTTAATCTAACGTGAAAACTAACGCTTAACAAGTGTTTAAAAACAATGAAAAATGGAAAACACATCAGATTTGGCAACAAGAGGGTAATACCATATATGTTTGGTATGCACATCAATAAATATAATAAAGTAACAAAAACCATTAGAAGAAAACATAGGGGCAGGACCCTAAACATCACCAAATATTAAATCAAGTAGGGCAATAGTTTTATGACCTGTAGGTCGCAACAACAGACACGATGACTTGCCTAATAGACAAGCTTGACACCAAGAAAGAGAACGCATAGAAATACATACTATTTTATTGTTGGAAACTAACAAATTTAAAATGCAAGGGGTAGGATGACCTAAACGACGATGCTATAGATCAACAGTCATAAAGAGGTAATGAGACCAAAAAGCTTGAGGAATTGACGTGGCAGAAGACTCGGATAGAACATAGAGACCATCATTACTCTGACCGAAAAGGAGAACTTCCTTGCTGATGAGATCCTTGACATAAAACACATAAGCATGAAATTCAAAATAAACATAGTTATCACGACATAATTTTTGAATATATAATAATGGTTTGGTAATATGAGGCATATGGAGAACGTTAGATAATGTAAAAATATGTTTTGAGGAATGTAATGTGGTATGTCCAATGTCAAGGCCCTTACTATCACTAACATGCAAATGATCATTACCAAGATAAGTTGCAGAATCGGTCAGAGTTGTAAGATCAGGTGTGACGTGATGATTTGCACCGGTATCAGGGAACTATGTTGCGGTAAAAACGTTCCCAATAGCAAGATGAGGAGAGAGTTGTTGGGTACTGCTGTGAAACTGGGGACAATGAGGAGTTGTGTGGCTGAAGTTTGACCACAATTGGCACCCAACATTCTACTGTCTAGCCCTTGTGTTGCACATATTCTGCTGCCAATTGTTTGGCCTCAAGTCTGTAGTAGATTAGAACCTGTTCTAGTGATTGTAGCGGTTACTGTTGGGGCGCCAATTGCCACAAGAATGCCCCCCTGTTATGACTAAAATTTGAGTTATGATGAGACATAGCAAGATGAACAGAGGGTTATGGTGTTGGCAGCAGCGGTGGTGAAAACAACAAAGAGGAATTTGCGTCCATGGAATGAAGGGAGTTTTTGTGCAAAAATTCATGGGTAAGAAGATGGTTGTGAAGGTCAGCATACGACAACGGTTCTGTCTTGGTTATAAGACTCGTTACCAAGTCTTTGAACTCACTACGAAGGCCACAAAACATATATAGATTAAAATCTTCAAGAGACATGGGTCGACCAACAATAACTAATTCGTCAAATAACGATTTTGCTAGCTGCATGTATATACTAACCAATGAGTCACCTTGCTGAAGATCTTAAAAGGAACCATGAAGTTGCATGATGCGAGAATTAGACGAAGACGCAAAAGCTTTCTCAAGAGTGCGCCAAATGCATTGCGAGGTATGACAATCTACCACGAGATGCAACACATCCACGGAGAGAGAGGAGAGTAATGCACTCAAAATAAGTTGATCTTGTTGCTTCCAACGAAGAAAAGAAGGGTTGATTGTCGAAGAAGAACTAACAGAACCATCAGAAACATGAGATGGGGGACACGACACTAAGCCGTCAACGAAGTGAAAAACATCTTGACCAAGAAGATAGGGCTTCATCTGCATTCACTAATAGAGATAATTTGTGTTTGTAAGTTTCAACGAAACAACTTGATGGGTGTTGGATAGAGCGACGATATCTAGAGTTTGTGTTCCCATAATGTGTAGAGAAACGACAGAAACATGCGAGGAGTCATTGACGTGTTCTGCAAGCGAAGGTTACTGCTGCTGTGGAAGAACACCATCGACAACAACTTATAGATGGCTGCACCACTAGTGTTGAGGGAAAAGTCAGCGGCAACAACGGTAGAATCCATTTAGGAGAGGAAGAGAAAAAACCAGTTACAAAGGGGAGAGGGAGAGAAGAGTTCTGATGACAGAAGGCTTTGATGCCAATTTAAGAATAATTAAAAGGCTTAACTTTTGATTTAGCGAATCCTTTTCTATATATATATATATATATATATATATATGTAAAACAATACATAATAATTAAAATAGAAATTATAACACTATAGTAATGCTTATAATATTTATTATATATTATACATTCCATAATAGTCCAGAATAACTACCTTCTCCTTTTCTCTCCAAGCAATTTCCCGCCCTAAAATCCAAAACCCTAACGCTAACAAAGCCTCACCGTAAAACCCTAACACCAATCGCAACCGCAAATTCAAACCTCAAAAGGCCAAATTCAAGTCCCCGCCGCGAACAATCACTTCCGCCGCCGGCGAAGACGCTGGCTCGCCTCCATCCTCTAGAACACTGCACCGTTCCGTATTTTAATTTCGAATCTGAAGCACCAAAAGAAGTAAAGCTCTCCGACTCTAATGCAGTCAAACTCGACGATGGACGGGAAACGCAGCGTTTCAGGACTCACGATGGGCTGAATGGTGATTTACGTGTCGATTCCAGGCGATTTGAAGTGTTTGAAATTAATGCAGATTTTGAAGAAGGAAAAGACGACGATTATGAGTATGAGAGCGAGGAGGAGGAAGAAGAAGAAACTGTGAATGATTGTAATAGCGATGGCTTTTATGAAGGAGTTTGCTGACGGGGAAATGTGAATTTGTTAGATTTTGAGGGTGAAGAAGAAGTCGGGAAGGAGGAGAGATTGTTGGCTGTGACGCGGTGTTTTGTCAGGGAGAAAATTTATGTCAAAGCGGGAGACGGTGGGAATGGAGTGTTGGCTTTTCGGCGCGAGAAATTTGTGCCAATGGGGACCGTCTGGAGGGGATGGATGTAGAGGATGGAATGCTTCTGTAGAAGTTGGTGGTTCAATGAATTCTTCGTTTCCATTTAGGAATAGAGTGTATTATAGGACGGGGAGAGGGGTCCATGGGCAAGGGATGAGCATGGATGGAGCGAAAGGAGAGGATGTTGTGGTGAAAGTGCCGGCGAGGATGGTTGCTAGGGAGTCTGGGAATGAGGAGGTTTTGTTGTGGTCATGCCTGGTGGGAGAGGGAATGCTGCGTTGAAGTGTGGGAGTGATAAGGAACCTAAGATTGCGGAGAATGGTGAAGAGGGTTTAGAAATAGTTAGTGTATTTTTAATCGTGATTTGTGTTTCACTGTTAGTTGTTAGGGCTACTTTCTATAGGTTGCCTTTTGGATTGTGTGTGTATTATAAATTGTTTGATTTTAAGTGTTTGAATTGGCTTGTTGGCATAGTGTTTTCGTATTGATACTTTTTGTAGTACTGTGATTTAATTTGATTGATCTTGCTTTGCTTTGATTAAAGCCATGATCATGAGAATGGTGACAAGTCAGTATAATATACATTTTGAACTCCGATTGGTTTGCTTTGATTAAAGTGATTGATCTTTCTGCTAACGTTCTGCATTTTTAATGTGCTGGAGTTGGTTTATCTAGTGTTGCATGACTAAGAATGCTATGTTTGGTTATATTGTCGAGGTTAATACAATAAAGTTATTAAATTTCAATTGTTTGTTAGGCTTGAGGGATATAGCTATATATTCTGGAAGAGTTTATTTTGATATGTGCTCATAAGAAATAATGGCGTGCATGAACAGGTGGTCGGAGCCGGAGCCAAAGCTGGTCACAGATGTTGGAATAGTGGGTGCCCCAAATGCTGGGAAGAGCACACTTTCGAGTTTCACAAAGTGCTGCTCAGTTGGCATTTGCAAATTATCCTTTTACTACTTTACTTCCTAACCTGGGTGTAGTTTCATTTGATTATGATTCTACAATGGTATTAGCAGACCTTCCAGGTTTACTTGAAGAAGCGCATCGGGGTTTTGGTCTAGGTCAGAGTTTCTACTACACACTGAAAGGTGTTCTGCCCTGGTACGGGCGTTCTATCATGAGCTACAGCTAATTTAATGATCAGATCTGTGGTTACAACACTAAGTTTTGTAGTTTGAGCTTGTCATGCCGTCCTGCCTTGCCGCTGTAAGATTCTCCATCCTTGAGTTCTTTTGGGTCACTGCAAATCACGTGATGTGCATGATATTTTTATGACAATTGGATCAGTGACTTAGTGCATAGTCTAGTTTGATAAGAAGATAAAAAACTGAGTAATGTTGATCAAACAACAGTGAACTTAGACAGAGCTCATGAATGATAATTTGAATTAATGTAACAATGTGATCCATATCTACCATCTCTTCACCCATGGTTCTCTTATTTTCTTTCTTTTCTTGTCTTTTTCATTAAGGACATTTGGATGGGCTTCATACTCGCCTTTTGGATGGGCATCATCCTCTCCTATTATTTGTTTAATATTTCTGCTGATAGCTCTTCACAGCAGCCAGAATTTGAGTTTATTCTGTTTGTCTTGAGCTGGAAATGTTGAGTCCTGAGCTTCCTGAGAAGACCTATGTAGTTGCCTCCAACAAAATGGACCTTCTGGAGGCATATGAGAACTGGCTGTTATTCAAGGAAAACCACAAGCACATGGGATCCAGACTTTTTGCACGAGTGCTGTGAAGAGAGAAGGTACACATGAAGTGATCCGTGCTGCTCATAAGCTTCTGCAAGAAAGTAAAGAAGCCAATAAGGGGTTTGAAGGTCAAATTTCTACATCTGATTTATTTTTTAAATTGACTTTAGTAAAGGCTTAGTAGTCATGCTTGTGCTCTTAAAATCATGTTTCATATCCATTATTTCAATCCTACAGTTTCTTGAAGAGCTTTCATCTGTTTTAGGTTGGACCCATCCAGAAAATTTGAAATTTGAATCATGTTTCTGATATGGTACAAAAGCAGCAAAGAGCTCTTATCATTGACTTTGAAATCTCTTATGACAACGCATCCTATACATGGCATGTAGTTGGGGCTGTTTATACTATATTTTTCTGTCACCTCTTGTGTAAGAATCTTTGGTTGATTATGTTCTTGTTCATCTCACCTCAGCTTGCCAAATATGATTTCAGATTATACTGTATGTATTCATATGTCTTCTGTCTGAACATATGTTCCAGTAACCTAGCAAGGTGATGCTGACTACGTTAGGTTTCAGTCCAGGTAGACGAGCGTGCAAAATCCTTGCTATCATTTTTTACTGGAATCTCAAATTGAATTTTCTTCTCCTCTTTTCTATCCTGGCCAATGGATCACCAAACCGCAAACCTGCATTGTTTACCTGGGTTGGCCAATTCAGTTGACATGAGCATTTTGTGGATGTTAGTATCCGTACAATGATTAGGCACAGTAGAACCTTGCCGGAATGAATTAAACTTGTTTGGAATACAGAATCATCAGGAACTGTGTAACTTTGGTTGTGTACGATTCTCATTTCTGTATTATTGTTTGCATTTAAATTGCCTGGTTTTCATTGATTGGGAAAAAATCATCATCTTGTTTAATAGCCTGGTTCTATTCAATTGCTTCTATTTTCTATTAAGGATCCATTTTCTCCAATTATGTTTGTGCATATTTAATCAATGATTCAGTTGCTACTCTATGATAGAACAAAATTTGCCAGAACTTGAATGCTTGTGCGTGATCATTGCCTCCCATTTGACATTTGACTATACTTTTGTTGTTAGTTTCCATTAGATCTGGCATATTGTCGATTACATAATTTATATTTTTCAGATAACATCCTTTCCTCCTGGTTGTCTCTACTCTGTGTTGCATCTGAAGTTTTTAATGCATAATTTTGAACAGATATAAAGATTCTGAGAGAAGATTCCAACATGTGTTGGAGGCTTTTGGTGTTAACAAGCCACTCTTGAAGATGGGAGTCGAGGAAGGTGACTCTGTGATTGTTGGAGAGGTGCGTAGAGCTTTTATCCTCTTGATGTGTCAACTTAGCTCACCATGACTTTCTTAAACTCTCTCTCTCACACATGTACACACACACAGACATATATGCACTCAAAGTATGTTCTTTCATAGATTCTAGCATGCAAACTTCCATCACGGTTAGTTGCCACTAACATTGGTGAGACCATGTAAATCAGGTAAGGTACATTATCAACTTTGAGTCCTTAACTGCCTCTGTTGAAGCCCACAAGCTTGTAACTGATTCAACAGAGATTCCAATTTTTAAGTGGATAACAACTCATTTCTCATGATGTCCTATTCTTTTCTCAAGCCAACCTCATGTCCACCTGAAGTTTTTTTTTAATGATTGTCATTTTTTAATAGAATTTTATTCTAGTCCATTGTTGGCAGAATTCTGATTGGTCTATCGAATGTGAAGAAGTTATCATTTGATCCTACCAAATGGAGTGGGAGTAATCCTTCTGTTCTTAATGCCAAGAGTATAGTGACTGAGTTTCTTAGTATCATGACCATAATGATAGAATACCTACATGGAGCAAAGTGACCACAATTTATTGCTCTTCTGCTTATTGACAGAAAAAGGGGACTTCTTCAGAGAAATAGTAAAGCTTTTCCTTGAATATTTGCAAGTAAGCCACTAGCATAAAACCAACCCGCTGTCCTGTTCTTGTTTATACAACTGTCAATGCATTGTGTACAACTTTCTTATACCAATGGCATTGTTGCTTTTATTTGGTGCTAACTAGCTGCTATAGCGTAATTTCTGAAATTACTTTGGGTTACACACTTTAGCAATCCTTTGTTACTTTTTTCTATTTGTTGGAGCTCTAAGGGGTTGAAGAATTGCATTGCAGGCTCTGAAGTAGCTTCATGTGCAATTTTCCACAGTGGGCAGATCGTGGTTGCGGCCTATTTCATCCGACTGATGACATGCAGGTTGCTACAGACGTTCAGCAGTTGCCACATAGAATAACCATGTAAAGCAAACATATGCCATCTGGGAAGATGTGATACTAGTTACCACTAGCAAAGGCAAATGAAAGTGGAGTTCAAAGCTCTTTTGGCCCAATCCTGTTGTGTCTGATAATGAGATTACTTGAGATAGAGAACTTAAATCATAGATTCAGCACAAAATGCTAGAGGTCAGTATCTAGTTATCTATCCTTCTATTATTTGCAGGGGTGATGTTTAATAGATCTCGCTCAAATTTAAATAATGCTTGTGAAACCTCCTTGACTGAATTTGTTGAATAATTTTCTCAGACCGATTTTCTTTCCATTTCCTGCCTCTTCTCATCAGTTACAAGTGGTAGATGTGACAAACAGATGGATATGCTATCTTTATGTCGACCTCTTCTTGAATTCATGTGGGAGTTACCCCTCTAATTATCATTGGAAAGAGCTAGCAGGACAAGAATTCAGGTATGTAACAATTTGCTTCCGTGGTGGATCCTCCTTTCTGCTTTCTTGCCCCTGGAGGACTTTGGTGCTGCAATCCAACCGGTACAGCCCTTCACACTAGGATGACAATGCATATCCATTGATCGGGAGGATTTGTACTATTCATACCAAAACCTGAACCTGAAATTACTATCATATTCCTGACTTGAACTCGGAGGGGCATGGATTTTCGATATATGAACTTGAACCTGATCGGTTGGTATCCATAACCCGAACCCGAATGTTAAAACTTAGAACTATTTAGTATATAATTAGCTTAGTATATATATAATCTTTTCAAAATTTGAGATTATTTCTTTATTTCAGGTCGGGTTCGGGTAATATTCATTCCGAACTTGAAACCTAACTTCTTTTTACCTTTGAGTTTTATCCAAATATGATCAATTCTAAAAAATTCCTCCGTCTGGTTTTCAGGTTAGAGTGAAATTGCCGTCACTATATACTGCTCGAAACGAACTGATTGGTTAAGGAATTACATGAGAAGATCTCGTTATGGGAATTCATTTTCTTGGATCCAATCGATTTGGATTTGGATAACTCTAATATATCAGGATTTCCAGGCACTGGATGGGTAATCCACCCCTTGTCAGTTGGATCAAATAGTTTGG
>Ga0307516_10005670_pt1 | contig 14831 bp, 16 predicted proteins | sample 19_EM_MG_FD_203310 | JGI IMG/M metagenome (GOLD analysis project Ga0307516, IMG submission 203310) | Populus trichocarpa ectomycorrhiza microbial communities from riparian zone in the Pacific Northwest, United States - 19_EM | ecosystem: Host-associated > Plants > Roots > Unclassified | place...
TCCAAGACTCACTCAAGGTGGTGGGAATGGCTCAAAGTCACGTCCGTGTGTCGTGCGTGGTGGAGGATCTCCGTGGAAGGACCGAGCCTCTGGGAAAACATCCACATCCTCTACAAGTTGCCCGTCCCGTTCTTGGGTTTGATCTTGGATAGGGCCGGAGGGAGGCAATTGGCAATCCACTTCCAGTCCTGCGATTATTTACACAGCAGGATCCGTCGCGAAGGCTACCTCAGTGCGATCCGATCCATCGCAGACCGTATCAAGAGCTTCACCGTCCACGTCACGACTTCCGGGGGGTACTGGGAAATGGGTCACCTTCCCCAACTCTTCGCCGTCCCATACCCGAATCTAGAATCATTGGATCTATCCTACAACGCGTTTTACGGTTCGTCTTCGTGGGAGACTGAGCCTCAATATCAGCCAGACATAAGCAACGTGAAGCACGGGGTCATGCTCGAACTCATCACTTTGCTCCCCACGGGTCAAGCGAACGACCTTACCATCCGGCACATGAAAGGATGGCCGCACGTGCTGTTCGGAAACCTAACGAACCTCACGCTCTTCGGCTACGCCGACGGATCCACGCTCGCAAAGGCAGTGCTGGCAAATACTGCTCTCCGGAAACTCAAACTCGAGTCGATCAAGTACAAGGAGCGGTACTCTTACGACCCGGACCGGCTTGTGATATTGGACGGTCAAACATTGGAACTGGCCCGTTGCGACCCAAACGTCCTCAGCATGTTCACCCTTTCGTCAACTTGTTCCCTCGTCATCACCAAATCCATCGGTCGGAAAGTTATTGTGAAGGATGGAGAAGCTTCGGAGCTTCGGTGGCTTCCTGAGGACGTTTCCACGATTCGGTGCTTACACGAACTGGGAGAGGTCCACTTCAGCGTCACGAAGATGCCTGGAAGAGGGGGTTGGGTCGCCTCGGAACAGAAAACCGTGGGCTACTCGACGTCGAATTTACCCTCGGGATCAAACCTCGAACCATCCGTGACCTTCATCCTCACCTACCATTCCGACGCAATCACGTTACCGTACGAAATCCCGTTCGAGCCTAAATACCTCCTACCCCATCCCACCCCGTGGGGACAGGTGACCCGCGCCTCCTTTGACGGTTTCCAAGACCAGTTCAAGATCCGCGACAAAGCCATCTTCGAAACCTTACAAAACTTGCACTCCATCACCTTCCGCCGCTGCGACAACGCCCACCTAGTCCGTTCCATCACACCTAACGAACTTCGAGGGTTGGAAAACCTGTGTTTCGAAGACGAGTTATCCGGGGCGGACTTCGGAGACGCGCTCTCGGTAATGCTCGGGCTTCGGCACAAATTCGCGGGGTTACAACTAAAGGACTTGAAAATCGTCACGCCTGGCGACCCGAGTTCTGCAATCACTGCGGAACAGATGGGAAAACTGGAGGGATGTGTTCGTCGTGTAGAAGTAACAAAAGCGCCAGGTTATAGAGCCGCGCAGAGTAGTGATGGAGTGCAACCAATGTAGTAAGTACGACACATATACGCGACCGCCCATGTAATACAATCACTTTACTTTCTTTTTCTTGTGCTTTCTGTCCTTATCACCCTTTGGTGCACCCTTAATCGCACCAAGGATACTTTCCAATCCAGCAGCGTCGGAGTTGGTGGCAGCCGTACCTTCATCCCGAGCCGGCGGGAGAGCACTGCGCTTCTGTTTCTTCCCCAACGCGGAGTCAAATAGTTTGTCGATATCGTCTCCCTCTTTCCGCTTGCGCTTGGGGGGGTGTTTGGGTGTCGCCTCTGCCAAGGGCTGTTCGGAGGGTTTTTCAGGGACGGAAACGGAGACAGGCTTCGCTTGGCTGCTGGTGGAGGGGACGGAAACATCCCCTTTCGATGATTGTTGAGCTCTCCAAGCGTCCGGATCCCTCTTCAACAACAGCAGGTTCATATTCCGTACAAAATACTTCCCATACTGTGACCCGGCCAAATTCTGCTCGTGGTAAGAAAGCGATTTCGCAATCTTCTCCTGTGGCAAAATCGTAGTTAGCGCTCAGCGTCCGGTCCGAGCAGTGCTTGACGGCCCACCTTAAGATAAGGGTCGGATCCCGCCCACATCCTATCACCAACCCGGCTGCCGATCCTGTCGTCCACGAGCTCGTGGAAATGACCCATGAATTTCAACACGAATTTATTCCTCGTCCTGTACGGAACCGTTGGCGATTCAAAGATCGTGTCGAGGACACGAGAACTGGTCGGATGGTGAGCCATCGCGATCAGGTCGGGTATCGAGAGTGAATTGATGCTGTTCACGTAGTCTTCAGGACATACATCGCCCGCGAGAACGAATGGTAGACACACCTATCGAGTAGCACGCCGTTGTGTGGGGAGGTCATGCGCATTATGGAACTCAGCAGTAAGGCGCCCTGTGTTTGTGGTTGGAAAACACCTGGCTGTGTGTCAGTGCCACGCCTGGGCTTCTTCTGTCTTCCAAAGGACTCGGCTCCATCCTGTGGGGTCGACTGTTTCGATCGGACTCGATACTCCTGCGAGACAACTGTTAGACCCGACTAAACGAGGACTTCAGTGTATCTACCGAGAGTGTTGTTAGGTGCAGGATGCAAGGGGCGAACGACAGTCGGTCTCCGGGTGTCTCCAACTCGAACGCAGAGCAGACGGCCTAGGAAGGACGTAAGAGAACCATGTGAGGTGCTATTATAGAATGACAGACCTCGACCAGGTCTCCTTCGTGGGAACATAGGGTCACCGCTCTATCCACCGATGCTTTCACGACACCGACTCTCGAGGATTCTGTCGGTGTGGATGTCAGCGTTTCTCTATCCAACACTTGGGTTTTTGTCCCTACTTATGATTTTCTGCCAACTTCTACAGAGCTCCTCGCAAACGTTGCCAAGCTGGACTTCGTCGATCCGAGACAGTGCGCGGGCAACAACGAAGTTCGCAACTGGATGGACAGATAACCGAGAAAGCCTCTGATGGAAATACGTTGACCAAAGCAGGCTAAAGATTGGTGGGGTCGATTTCGTGACAAGGGTTTCGAGGAGATGTGATGATGTCGCATCTCGAAGGAGGGTTCCAAGAAAGTCGCTGGCCTCCGGTTTGCAGTTGTGGTCCTCGTCTAGACCTATGTCAGCTGTGTTCCACGCAGCACGCGGGTGGGGCACTGACGATGTAAGGATATCAACCCCATCAAAGCGCGATCCATGAGGGATCCAGGCTCATCACTCATCCCCTGGTCGACTTCAGTTTCTATCAGCATCTGGGGGCAAGTAAGTCCCAGACTGAGTGGTGCGCCCATCCCCCTACCTGTAAGACGGGACTTGCGACCTTGTTCGCAGCTAACGCCCTTACCTCATTGGCGTTGAGGTCCGTCCTCAGTTGTTGAACAAACCGCCCAGCGAGCTTCGAGAGTTGGGGAACAGCACACGCTCTGAGAGCTGATTCCCCACCTTGAGAGTCTCCTCGAGAAGCGAAAACGGATTTCATGGCCCCCTGGTTTGACTTCCACGTCGAACTCCTTTTCGATCTGATGGTGTCCGAGTCTTGAGGGAATAAGTGCGGGGAAAGGAGGGCTAGCAGTGTTCGGACAACATGCGAAGCGAACTGATCCATGACGAGGGAAGACAGGGATGGGATGAGTTCCTGCGCAGGGTGTCAGTACCACGGAAGAAAAACAGGGGACCCCGAAGTACCTCCGTAGCATTCGACACCAGTTGTGTAAGAGTACGCAGTTCTCCATGCTCTAGGTCTACCGTGGGCAGGTTTCCACGTGCCTACACATCAAGTTAAGTGCCCGTTCACAGCCAAAGTGTTCACTCGCGAACCTCTCGAGCAATCGTCTCGTTCGCAACGGCGAACATGGTCTGACACACATGCGACGCAAACCTATGAGTAGACAGCTGCTCATACCTGGCAACGCGCGGGCCTCAGCTTCGCGACTCCCCATGACGAAACACACACTCACGAACCAGCCAATCTGTCCATGAACACTCTGCGAGTGAAATCATCCATAGAGTATGCCATTCTTTCGAGGATGCCCGAACAGTCCGGGTCCGTAGCAAGTTGGAGCTCCTTCCCTGACATTTCCTGCAAAGCGGCAGAGAGGAACAGACGCCGATCTAGACTCTTGTATCAGCAACGGTGGGAAGAAGCAGGGGCCGGGTTACCTTCGTTCGGATCTTGCCCATTTTCGTCGTCACCGGTGTGTCCATGAGTCGGGTTCTCTTGCCAATCTCGGATTTGTAGCTCAACAGTACGGAAGTATGCCTTGACATCCGCGTCGACGTATCCGAAGGGTGCTTCTAGGTTGACCTGGGGATCCCTATCTTGAACGACCCACGATGGTCTATCTCCACCTTCAAAGCCCTCGGTTTGTTGTTCGTCCTCGTAACCCGCATCTTCTTGGAAGGCCTCTGGGTCAGCCTCAGGCTCTGGCTCGTTCTGGATGTGCTTTTTGTGTTTCTTGCCCCGTTTACGGTTCTCCCTCGGCATTCCTGCCTGGTGGGAGTGGGGATTCGAGAGGTGGGGAGATGGGGGAAAAGAAAAGAGGAGAGTTGGAAAAGCAACCGGCGATCGAATCCCAGAAAACTCCTCGGGGTTGGGATCAGCCCTCTGGATTCCCACGACCACTCGTCATAGGGGAATCGACTACCATAGCAGCCACGTCTTTGGAGCACCAGAGCTTCTGTTCTCACACGTTATAAAGAATATTTTCCACATCGGAAGGAACGGGGGGAGTCGTGGTCCAGTTCGGTCCAGTCCGGGCTGCACGATAGCTCTCGTTGGGGAAAGTAGTTTCCACCGTGATTTCGAGTTGAGACCCGACAGTGAAATAACTACCGGTACTCGGTACTCGACTTCACTGTCGGTGGGATCAAAGTCCTTCCGGCGCTCCGAGTCACCACCCGAACTCCCCTCTCTTCCGCTCGATCACTTCTCCAAGCCTCGAGCTTCACCTTCAACCGTCCAAAACCCAACGCACCACCATGGCTCCAAAACTCTGCGCCCTCTGCGACAAATCCCGCGCGATCCTCAAACGCCCCAAAACCGGCCAACAAATCTGCAAAGAATGCTTCTTCTACGTCTTCGAAACGGAAGTCCACAACACGATCACCCAAGCTCAACTCTTCAAACCGGGGGATCGGGTCGCAATAGGTGCTTCTGGTGGTAAAGGTGCGCTACGTTATCTGTCGTGTCGGGCAGCACGTTCGCCATTTTGCTTACCATGGTAGATAAGATTCAACGGTCCTGGCATACGTGATGAAAGCCCTCAACGAGAGGTACGATTATGGTATCCACCTGTATCTCCTATCCATCGACGAAGGTATCACAGGTTACAGAGACGATTCATTAGAGGTACACTTGACTCTCTCATCTCCACCAGGTGGCTGACGTCCGGCATTCCCAACAGACGGTCAAACGAAACCAACAACAATACTCAATGCCTCTCAAAATCCTAAGCTACAACGACCTCTACGGATGGACGATGGACGCAGTCGTCGCCCAAATCGGCAAAAAGAACAACTGCACTTTCTGTGGCGTGTTTCGCCGACAAGCTCTAGACCGAGGAGCCGCGATGTTGAACGTGGATCACATCGTTACCGGTCATAACGCTGACGATATTGCCGAGACTGTGCTTATGAATAGTAGGACAGTGATAACGTTCTGACTATTGGACGCTGACTCTTCCTCTTAGTTATGCGCGGAGATATCGCTCGTCTGGGCCGCTGCACCTCGATATGTACACAGGGCGAAGACACAATTAAGAGGTCCAAACCGTTCAAGTACGCCTACGAGAAGGAGATCGTAATGTGAGTCCATTCACCCAATCACCTCGAGCCCGTTCCCCAACCAACCGCACACAGGTACGCCTACTTCAAAAAACTCGACTATTTCTCCACGGAATGCATATACTCTCCCGACGCCTACCGTGGTCACGCCCGAGCGTTTTTGAAAGATCTCGAAGCCGCTCGACCGAGCGCGATAATCGATATCATACACTCCGGGGAAGCGTTTGCGGTGAAAGAAGAGGTGAAGGCCACCCAAAGAGCGCAACGTGAGTGGATTCCGTTGCTCCCTCGTTCTCTGGCTTTGAGCTCATGCGCCGCAGAGACGTGTAAGCGGTGCGGGTATATGTCAAGCAACGATCTGTGTAAGGCGTGTTCGTTGTTGGAAGGGCTGGAGCGAGGCGCCGCCGCTGCCGGCATCGTGAGTGCCCTGTGTCTACTTCCGGGGTCTAATCTGAGTGCCTATACCTCCAGACGGATCGAGCGCGAAAGAAAGTGGATGCCGAAGGCCCAGCACCAGAAGGGTTACGGACAATACCTTACTTCCAGATGCCCGCCGGCCCAGGACCATCCACGACGATTCAGATAGACACGTCGTGATACCCGTCCTGTAAACTTGTCCACGCACGTTCTCTTCACAGAAGAAGTATTCTACGAAATGCTATAATTTACGACGTGATTGAAGGGGAACTAACTGGTCATGTCGCTAACACATTCCCACGAACCCTTCAAGTTTTCTTTCCAAAGTGTCACCTTGCCGTCCCCGCAACTCACGGCCAGGATGTTGCCCGCCAAACTCCACGATACCCTCCAAACAACGTCTGGGAATTTTCCCTTAACAGCCGGGGCGCCCGCATTCGCAGGTGCGGACACTGCGGAGACGGATGGGTCAAGAGTTGTCTTGACCCAGGGTGAAGTTGGCGTATCTTTCGTCCAGATAATGACGGATTTATCCTGTAGCCACAAATTGAGATTCCGAGAAAGAGCGAAGATGCTTTGTACCAACCTGCGAGGCGGTGGCAATGTAACTTCTGGGCAGTCCAATATTCGGAGCCCAGGCGACATCCCTGACCCAGTCAGTGTGACCCTCCAAAACATCTTCTTCCACCCAGCTCTGAGTATCCTCCCTGTGCCCCCAGATCTTGACGAGGTTGTCACAACCCGCGGTAGCAAAGCGTTTGACGGATTGAGTAGTGTTGAGTGGCTGGCCGGTTTGGAGGTTGGCGCCGGATGTTGGGGTGATTAGCGAACCGGGAATTGTGGCTGGAGCCCACGATACGGCGTTGCATCCAATCGCGTGACCGTTGAAGATATCAGCTCCCCATTGACCGTCATCTGTGTACAAGTCGTGAGTTGACGAGCTGAGCGTATTGGTAGTGGATTGCTGCTAACTTTTAAAAGTGAGAACGGAGATCTTTCCGTCTGAAGACGCACAGGCAAGGATTGCCCCAAGCTCGTGGGGAGCCCAAGAAACAGAGTTTACTGTGGGAAACACGTTAGGTACCGCAAAACTGCACCCCAGTACTTTTTACCTGAAGCGGTGTGAAGAGTGTGTTCCTTAATCTTGGTCCAGCCACCAGATAACGAATTAGACGTGGGGCCTTGCTGTTGTTCTTTCCAGATGATCACTTTGCCGTCGTAAGAACAAGAGGCGAGAATGTGACCAAATTTAGGATTTGCCCAAGCGACTTGCCACACTGGACCTGTGTGCCTGAGGTCGCATGTAAACATTGCGAGTCTCCAGCACCACCCAGAGTAACTACGCACCCTTTGAGAGTACGTCCCCCCGACCGGTGAGTTTCTCCATCAACAACATCAAAAACTTTGACCGTCCTATCGGAAGAACACGTCGCGAGCCGTTTTCCATAGTAATCCAGCTGAGCGTCGTGCTGTCCTCGAGAGCTTCGGTCAGGGCGTGCGCGGAGGAGAAAGAGGTGAAACAGACAATCATATCATCGTGGGCTGTTTCGATGGGAATTGGATCGGAGGTCGTCGTGGATGCCTGTGCATTCAAACGCGTCAAGGGGCGGTAGATTTTTGCTGAGAGACGTCGGGGGGCGTACCATGCCGAGGGTTGGAAGAGATGTGGATAAGTGAGTTGTGCGGGTTGACGCCTGAGCGACGTGGAGAGTTTGTGTTTGTTTGGTCGGTGGGTGTTGCTCAGCCATCGGGGCGGGGTTTGCTCTGACCGCACCCATTCCCGGGCTGGAGATCCTACGGTTGCACCCTGGGCCTTGGTGGCCCGGTGCGCCAGGTTAGAACAGACGGCGAGATCGTCGGCGAGGCTTTGCGGGCTCTCATCAATGTCATCCCCTCCCCGATCCGGCATATGCTGCGAAATGGCGATAAGCAGAGAGGGTGTATTGGGGGTAACGAATGAAGTTTGTAAGGATCTTCGTACTTGTGTAATGGATCGCGAGTAGATTTCAACTTTGCCCGGTATCCCATCTGCAACGGCTTGTGAATTCCTTCAGGGATATAAAGCGGACCGTATCTCCTCCGTTACACCCCTCTCCCCACTCTCCGTTACCCCCCATGGCCCCCCTCGCCGCTATCTCAAACTCACACCCGGAAAAGGCCAGCCAGATCCTCGACGAAATCGAGGTCCAGTTCAAGCTCGACGATGTCTCCCTCACGCGGATAACCGCTCAATTCCTCAAGGAAATCTCCAACGGTCTCTCTGAGTATGGTCAGGCGATGGCAGTCATGTGCGTCCAACCGCATCGCTGTCCGCTACCGAGCTTACCCATTCACCCTTTGCTCCGCGATCCAGCCCAACTTTCGTCACTGGCGTTCCGTCAGGCAAGGAGAGGGGGTCAGTGATCCACCTTCTCGCAGGGCCCTTCCCCAACGCACACATTCTTACCATCATCGACAATCTCCAGTACATTCCTCGCTCTTGATCTCGGCGGAACCAATCTGTACGATCCCGTTTTCTCCCGCGATCCTCCTCCCGCGAATTCACCACTCATGTGTCATTACCACCCGTAGCCGTGTCTGCGAGGTACAGCTCAATGGCGATCAAACCTTTGGCCTTCGTCAGCAAAAATACAAGGTCTCCGATCAGCTCAAGACTGGTGAAGCCACCGCTCTCTTCGGTAAGCCCCTGGCGCCAATCTCCATGATTAGATTGGCATGTATTGACCGGTTGAGCAAATTTTCAGATTACCTTGCAGACTCGGTCGACGCTTTCCTGACCTCCTCCGAATCACCCGATGCCCCGGATCTCCCGGAGGGCGAAGATTTACCTCTGGGTTTGACTTTCTCGTTCCCGGTTGAACAGGCGGCTCTAGATTCTGGTCACCTGCTGACATGGACGAAGGGTATGTTCCATATTCCTACCCTGCGATCTCCCGTTGATATCCATGCATAATCCTAGGCTTCTCTGCAAAGAATGCTGTTGGACATGACGTCGTCAAACTCCTCCAGGACGCCTTTAACCGGAAGCATCTGCACGTCAAGTGCGTCGCTCTGGTGAACGATGTAGGCGTCTGCATGCGCCATGAGACCTGGGCGTAGCGGTTCTGACCTTTCCGCGCAGACCGTTGGCGCTTTGCTCTCACGATCTTACACCGCCGGTGGCTGTTTGCTTGGTGCAATTTTCGGAACTGGAACAAACGGAGCTTACGTCGAGGACTTGAGCAGGTTGACCAAGCTCAAGGACCAGGCCCTCAAGTCCAGTGGTGGGAAGATGATCGTCAACACTGAGTGGGGTGCTTTCAACAATTCCGTGAGTCCAAGGTTTTGCGCTCGGTTGTGCGCCATCTGATAAAAGATTAGAGGTCGACACTCCCCACGACCCCATTCGATAACAAACTCGACCGAGAGTCAATCAACCCTCGGTTCCAGGCATTTGAGAAGTTCATCTCCGGGATGTACCTCGGGGAGATCACCCGCAACATCCTCCTCGCCCTCATCGATGCTGCTCCGAAGCCCCTTCTCTTCAGCGGTCGTATTGGCTCTGGTACTCTGAACAAGCAGTATGGACTTGACACGGCTGTCATGTCCGATGTCGAGCTTGCTTGGGCGGGCGATGATCCTAAGGGCGAGCCCACGGAGGACGTCTACGGTGTCGCAGATAAGCTCGCGGTTCTGCATCTCAGAGATTTTGAAGAGGTCAAGTTGAGCGAGTCTCAGAGGAAGCGGCTGGAGCGAGTGAGGAAGGTCATCATCCGGGATCTCGGATTCGAAGAGTCCCCGGAGGATGTATCCCTTAAGGATGCTGCTATCGTCCGATGGGCGTCCACTCTCGTCGCTGAGCGCGCAGCCAAACTCAGTGGATGCGCGGTCGCTGCCGTTTTGGTCCAAACTGGATGTGCGGGTCTGGGGACGGACGAGGGTATAAAGAGCAAGGACCACGTGAACTCCAAGGGCAAGATCGGTGTTGGTGTCGATGGAAGGTCTGTCGTCTTTAGTCACACCCCCTTCTTTTCCCTGGAAGTTTGCTGAACGTGGGTGACCACAGTTTGATCCAATTTTATCCCAACTTTGAGACTCAGCTACGGGATTCGCTTGGCCGCTTGGTGGGGAAAAAGGTTGAGGAGGCCGTAGAGATCGGCATGGCCAAGGATGGGAGCGGCGTTGGTGGTAAGCCGATACACCCCCCTTTTCCCCAATCGACATGCTCAAGTAATTCATTAGCCGCGTTGGGTGCCCTCATAGCCACCCAGGCTCGTTCAACTTAATGTTTGACTGACCACTAAAAAAGGATGACGACGGACCCCTCGGTCGTCTTGTACGAATAAAGTGCTATAAAATTTGTAGTGTGTAACGCTTTTTCTTCCTACTCTTCTACTACTATCAAGTATTTACATCGACGTCTTGGTCTGTTCCGTGGCTTCCCTCCCACAGCATGCGTTTGGTAACGGGGGCATAGTGTAACAATAAATAGAAGAGCTTGGCTCGAGGCCCAGATTTGGCTGTGTTCTGCATCTGCACTGAGCGGTCTGCGTACCACAATGAAAACGGCTGCCGTACGCCTTCTAACACACTGGATTAAAACGTCAACCTATTATCATGGGTAACGTACTAATGCACAGCTGGGCTGTGACGTTCGTCCTCGTGTCCCTTGTGTATCTCGGTTTAAAAGCCAAGGCTGCGGCGAGGACGTCCTGGATACACCTCCCCCGATACCCTCATGGAATCCACCGACACTCTTCCAATCCCAGCGGAAGGAGGCATTTCGACCTCGAATCAAGGCCACTCGATCGGGGATCATACTGGCGGCAGACCATCACATCATCAATCCTGCGACAGCTGTGTTGCGCAATGGCATGTTTATATGGTCCTTCCTCTCCCTCGAACCACCACCTAAATGTCCACCAGTTCCACAGATGCGACTACCAGCGAACATCCAGGACGAGGGGACGACATAGCGTTGGTGGCAAGGTTCGTACGGCGTGCGTTAGTCGTTTATTCGCGTCTGAGTGTTGTAGGCTCGTCGCAGGTGTACTCAAGGACAGCATTGCGGAGCTACGGAAGGATGAAGAGAAGAGGATATCTCTGTACGTCCACGACGAATCCCTTGGAGTTGTGGGGGTTAACGTGTCACGTTATAGGTTCATTACCGCCATCCAGGAAGAGATTTCAGCGTTGCGTGAAAGCGAGGATAAACAAACCGTTCGGTTAGTTTCCCCAGAAGTATTCGATGGGCTGTCCGGGCTGAGCTACCCCGTTTAGGTTGGAGGGAGCAATTGCAAGTTTGAAACCCGTTGGGGTCAAGACCAACCCTACTACGAACTTCTGGACCGTCTACAAGAAAGTTGCTGACGAACATGACGGCGACCTGGTCTCGAAATATGTCGGAGATCTGGATACCTCCCTGCTTTTTGTGAGTCGGTAGTCACGCCCCCTACGTGTGCTATCCGCCTCAACCAGGTCCTTTTGCTCCATTAGGCGGGTTTATTCTCGGCCGTCACTTCCACATTCATTGTCCAAATCATTCCAGACCTCCAGCCTGACCCAGCCGACCTGACAAACGCCCTACTACTCCGAATATTGCTGCAAAACAAGACGTTTGGCGGAGTCGACCCGTTGGCGCCCATCTCGAGTGTCCCCGCTAACGCCGTCAGGGCTCAGTCCCTCCTCTTCGCCAGTTTGTCCGTCACCTTGCTCGTGGCCTTCATTGCGGTGTTGGGGAAACAGTGGATCCTGTATTACACTCGAGTCACGACGTGGGGGAATATCGTCGATCGTGGAAAGGAACGTCAGGCCAAACTCGCGGGACTTCAGAAGTGGGGATTACACCTGATCATGGAGTCGTTGCCCGTCATGTTACAGTTCGCTCTCCTCCTTTTCGGGGTTGCCCTTGCCACCTATCTCTGGGACCTGAACGTTTCCGTCGCGGAAGTGGTAGCGACGGTCACTTCTGTAGGCCTCGCCTTCTACATCTGCATCGCCGTGGCCGCGACAACGTACAACGATTGCCCGTTCCAGACACCATTTTCCATTCTACTCCCGAAGCTCCTGCCTCGGGCCAAGGGATTCACCGCGCTTGCTCGTGTTTGGTTGAGGCGAAAGGCCACATCACTCCCAATTCAGGTCGAACATGCGTGCAAGATCTTCACCAGCGGGAAGAATGCCCCAGAATATACTGAAGAAGATGTGCCCAACAACGAAAACCAGATGATACTTTCGAACCCTACCTATTGGAGGAACGATCCACTTTTCGCCTCACCCATTCGGAAGGACATTGGTGCCTCTGCAGGGCTTTGGTTGTTGGAGAACTCCACGGATTTTTCGGCCGCCTCCGTCGTCGCCGCAGTCTTCTCTGAACTCCAATGGCCATCTCACTACCGTTCCACGACCGCGCTGAAGCGACTCCATGACACGTACATGGAGTGTTTCCGGACGCCTGAGTTCAAGGAGGCAACCCGTCTCAAGGCCCTACAATCCGCTGCCGCCTATTACGTTGTCTACCACACCCAGCTCATTTGGTGCACGTCAAATAGGCTCCAGTTCGATAGAGAGGAGTTTCCTACCGATCTGCTCCTTGAACACCGCGAGATATGGGGTGGGGACGACGTGTTCGAACGCCTTCTCCGCATCAAAGACCGCTCAGAACCTGTAACGTCGGCGCGGTTCCTGTCCTATATTGCCCCCTACTGGTTTTGCGGCGATTCAGACTCCGCCGTAAGGTTCCGATCGAGCCGTTTACAGACCTTATTCAAACTCATCGAAGTGTTGGAAGAGAACAAGGCGTTGAACCCCGTGACTCTCACGGATTGCGTTCTCTGCGTGGGAGCGGCGATGGACTTTCCTCTACATCCGGAGGATTTGATTCGAATCGACAAGAGGTGTGTCCCGATCCCCTATATGTCAACGGCGTGATTGATTGGGGACAGCGAATACTTCGGACAGGCCTTCAAAACAGTGGTTGAATATGTACATGGCATGATCTTGGTTCGGGGCCGCCGGCGCCGCCATGCCAATACGGCACTGGACATCCTGCATACCATCGTCAAGAAGGCAACGCTCCCGCTCGTCGATCCCGCGTGGATAAAAGAGCTCCTGGAAAGCGCCGCGAGGGGAAATATGGGCGATGAGACATTCACCTCGTTCCTCAGGCTGAGTGCACGAAGGAAGGAAGAAGATGCCCCAGCGGACATGGGACCACCGCATGGCCAAGATCTCGGAGGTGAACCGGGCCCGCAGATCCCCGGAGGACCTGTTCCACCAGAAACTACCACTCCAGAATATACCCTCTTCATCAGGATTATGCAGAACGTCCGGACTTGTAGCGAACAGGAGGGTGGTTGGCAGGATGAAGCGGTGTATGGCGGCCTCATTGCAATGGGGGACATTCCTCGACTGGGATCTTGCCTCCTTGACAGTGCCTCCCTTGAGACGTTGCACAAGGCGATGGAGAGAACCCAGCCCTTCCGTGTTAGGAAGGCAGCCTACGACGTCATACTGGCCGCAAGAGATGGGTGGCTCAGGTCACCAGAGTTACGCCAGACCCTTGAGGACCTCGACCTCCCCAGGCAACTGTACAGCGTAGTGACCGATACCGGTCGTTCCGACTACCAGCGTTCGTTCCTCAATATGATGGAAACACTGTTGGAGGACGAGTATTGGCACTCTTACCTCAGGGGAGCCATGGCCATTTGGCTGCCACTCCGCCACGAAGCACCGCGCCAGGTCCTCCGGATCATTTCCCGTATTGGCAAACTACCACTCCAGGGGTACGACGGTTCCAACCCCCCTCATCTCGACAGATTCTTAAAGAAGCTCGTGGCAGTCGAGTGGGCGGCGATCCCAGGACTTCCTGTGACAGACCTCACTCCTGACCGGCTGGAACCACTCGCGGAGATCACGAAACAGTTCTGGGGACTGTTGTTCACTGAATCCCATCGAAGGGCGGTTCTGGCTGTGGTCGAACGGGCTATTCCGGCCTTTGAGAACCGGCGCGATAACGGTCCAGGAGAAGATGTCCGTCGTATTATTGATGAGCTGCTGGAGGTGTTACGAGAACCTGTGCAGTCGTCGGACCAACCGTCGGTCCACTCGGTGGGAGAATAGACCGTCATCTATACCATTTCTTACCATCCGATGTAAAGTTTTACCTATATACCCATTATGCTATAATACCTGTGACTCGTAGGAGCCGTCATACCCATTAACGGAACGCCATTGGTGAGCACCGAACCGCTCATCCTGATTTCCTGGCCCGCCCCGAGCGGACTGACCAGACCAGTGGTAAAAGTGACTCGCTGAATCTACATGTTCGGCCGAGCCGGAGGGAAGCCCTGCCCCCCCCCGCCAACCCGCGCGAGAGGAATACAGTCCACGTTTTAAATATCTCCCCACAGGCGGTTACGTAGCACTCTGTAGCACCTGTAGCAGCAGAGTTAAGCGCCCTCTATGTAGCGTCCATCAGCCCTACATTGGCTCCACCGTGGCATGTACAACGGTCCTTCCTCGCGTAGCTCAACGTACACAACCATAACCCCCATGGTAATTGGAACGAGGATTGATTATCCACTGTAATAACAACGCATTTATGCTAGCTATGGACCACTCGTTGGGGGTCGCTTCCAGCACCAAC
>Ga0307516_10005671_pt1 | contig 14831 bp, 11 predicted proteins | sample 19_EM_MG_FD_203310 | JGI IMG/M metagenome (GOLD analysis project Ga0307516, IMG submission 203310) | Populus trichocarpa ectomycorrhiza microbial communities from riparian zone in the Pacific Northwest, United States - 19_EM | ecosystem: Host-associated > Plants > Roots > Unclassified | place...
ACGCACATATATATATTAACAGCAAAATTAAGTTAAAAGTGCAAAGAATTAAATATGCGTTGGACCGGCAAATGGGTTTTGGTCTTTCCAACATATAGCAGACTGCCATATAAAAAACCAAATTTTCATTATTAATTTTAAGAATATTATTGAATATAATTTATCTAGTACATAGAAGTCGAAGACAGATCTTTACCGAAAGCAAAGAGGGCGATGAGATTGACCACATTTATCAGTGAGGGTTGTCAATAGATACTCGAGAACATTCACTTTATCCTTTAGATCGGTTGTCTTAGATCTAAGTTGAGTCGTCTCAGCACTAAGCTGAGTTGTTCGAGCTTGAACTTGTTCTCATATATTCGCTTGGACGACCAAAGATTGTTGGCTCGATCTCGATTGTGAGGAACCAATGGTCGATACATTACAACACTTTCACATATCCTCAATCGTAGTGTTGGAGATATCGTAAACTTGATTTCTATTGGGTCCATTAGTAGATCTAGCCTCTAACCATATGTTTTCTGGAAAAAAAAGTCAACAAATTAAAAAAAAATAACTTAAATTTTTTTTTGAAATCCAACTTACCATAAACTTTTGAGCTCATCTATCCATGAGTTGATGCACCCTTTTCCAACGGTCCTCATTTTGCATGTGGGTTTCAACAAAAAGCTCAATTGGTATTAGATCGCATCCAAGCACCGTAACCTACAAAAGAAAGCTACTGTTACTTAAATATTTTTATATAATACAATAATTTTTTAAAAAATAACTTATAAAACAAATGGAATGGATCCGTTAGTGTATGTGGTAATGGAACCATGAATCTTCTTGGTCTAGTTTTCTGCATCAGACTGCAATCACCACAAGAAATGCTCAGACATCACGTGCTAGATATAAGCATCCTAGATACCCTTCGAGATGTGTAGAGGTCTGAAATTTCTCCACGCAACCACGTCTTTCTAACCTGGGAGACCTTTTTCTTTTGCAAATTTCTTTTTTTTTACCTCGTACCAGAAATCATGCAACCTGGTTTTTAGAAAAAAAATATTATCGGTTAAGACTACAAAATATAAAATTTTAACATTTTAAAAAATATCACAATTTGAATTCAATCCCAGTATAATGTTTCCTTACACATTAATTTTGTAAAATAATTATTTTATTAAAATTAAAAAAACTAACCAAATTAAAAAAAAATTGTTTATGTATATACTAACCTTGGACTTTTTGAACTAAGCATCAATCATGGGCTTCCATTTAAGATTTTTGGAAACTTGACTTTATTGAAACAAAGACACTCCCATTGATGATTCCATCTTTGATTTTATCATGAGAGCAACCTCCACATTTGTAAACCTGAAATTTTATTCATTCATTAAGTTTTTTTATTAAAAAACTATCAATTGTTGTTTTTTTTTAATCATGTAAGAAAAGAAAACAAACTTACATGGTGTGGTTAGGCTTCCACTAAGCAATATACTTCTCAATGTATACATCCTACTCAGAAGGAACACCCCCTCTGTGAGTCGGCCTCGCACTTGATGAGCTTATGTCAAGAGAGGGTGCCTATGCTTGTAGTGTCTGGTCATGATCGACACCTAACTACTTATAGTCATAAAAAATGTTGTCAAAAGAACCAACAACACTCTTGTCCGTATTACTCTCTAATGATATTCTCTTTAAATTCTAAACAAATTAATTATAAAAAGGTAATAACATTATCATTATATTTTATTTATAAAAAAATGCAGCACCCCCTCTATATGGGAGTCTACTTAAAATTTTATTACCTACAAATATGCATTAATAAATAAAACCACAAACTAGTTAATTTTATTTATGACTAATATTTAATTTAAAACAATTCCAAAAATTCAATTAACATATTAACATCCTCGTATATTTTACAATTATTGCACATTATTGCTATCCAAATTAAATACATTCCATCATCATGCCAATCAACTTAAAACATAATAACATCATCTCAATTACCAAATTTACATAATTAAAATGTATTTTATTCTTTAAAAATTAAATATAGTTAAATAGAAATGTAACGCATTAGTTGTCAACCAAAATTGTAAAATATAATCCAAGTCATTATGTTCTTATAGATGCTAAGTATATACCCTTAAAGTTTATTTCACATGAAGGAGTGCAAGCAAAACATATTCTACATGCAAGAAAGCTCAATCTAAACACTTTCTTTTAGCATTTTAAGTCATCTCCTTGGGGTAAAGAGTCACTATCCATGTTATGTTTTGTTGAGCTATTCATATAATTGCAATAGTTTTACAAGATTGACATCCCAATCTACTTTGCACACTTGCCTCATTTTACATTAACATTTTTTCTTACATAAATGACACCATAGGTCCATAGATACATCATAATGAAAAGAAGCAACATTTCAGGGGTGAGCATTAGTTTAAAAGTTTGCTTGTCACTTGTCACTAGCACTGAGGATGGGGGAGAGGAAGAGAAGGAGAGGGAAGATAGAGAGAAGAAGTTGACACAAAGAGAAGATATAATGGAGATGGGTTGTTCTTATAAAATTAGGGATTCTGGTATTTTATTACTGGGGTTTTTTACTAACAAAATTACCAACAAATGAATAAATATTTATTATTTTTGAACATCCATCGATAATTTTGTTGGTGATTAACACCGAAACTTTTCAATAAAACTTGAAATTTTCCAAAACCCCTTCAAAATTTTAAAATGAAATTTTGTTCCATCAGTAATTCCGTCGATGATTTGTAATTTTCAGTGGAAAAGTCCTAAAATTGTTTTTCCAATCCTGTAGAACTTTTCGAGGGACTTAGATATGTAATTGTCAACGACAAAGTCCTGTAATTTTGTTTTTTCAACTCTCTGGAACTTTCCAAGGAACTTAGTTTGTTAGTAATTATGTTTGTAATTGTTAGTGGCAAAGTCCTATAATTGTTTTTCAACTCTCTAGAACTTTCCAAGGAACTTAGTTTGTTAGTAATTATGTCTGTAATAGTTAGTAGTAAAGTCCTATAATTTTTTTCCAACTCTCTAGAACTATTCGAGGACAACTAAATATTTATTAATTTTTAACATTCATTGGTAATTAACACCAAAATATTTCAATAAAACCTAAACTTTCCCATAAGCCCTCCAAAATTCTTTGATGAAATTTTATTCCGTAGGTAATTTCATCGATAATTTGTAGTTTTTAGTGGAAAAGTCCTATAATTTTTTTCCAACCTTGTAAAATTTTTCAAGGGACTTAGTTCACTGGTAATTCCATTTGTAATTGTCAGTGGCAAAGTCTTATAATTTTTTTCAATTCTCTGGAACTTTTCAATATACTATAGTCCGTTGGTAATTCTGTTTGTAATTGTTAGTAGCAAACTCCTATGATTTTTTCCAACTCTTTGGAACTCTCCGAGGGACTTAGTCCATCAATAATTATGTTGATATTTTATATTCTATCAGTAGTTACATCAGTATAAAACAATTGCTTTTTCCCTAATTTTTTTATATTCCATATCTATACAACCTGTGAATACAATAAAATCACAACACAATAACACAATTTCTATACAACAACATAATAATAAAATCAAAACAATAAATGTTTCAATTGTGTTAATAATAGTTCATTGTAAAACAACAACATATGGAAAAATTACATTAAAGTCAATGTCATTAAACATTGATATTTTACATATAAAATTAGTTCAAAATCTTTTTAATCATAATTATCTTCTTTTTCTTCTATTTTCTTTTTCTTTTTCTTCTTCTTCATCGTCATGTTCATCATAATCTTCTTTATTGAATTAAAGCTCATCGATCTCATCATCTTTATTGACCTTTGTAAGTCCACTCATTCTCAATATATCATTTAACTCTTCGGCGTCAACATCAAGAAAAATATTCTTAGTTACACAAAAATTTGAATTTTTTTTTAACTCGGTAGATGGAGAAACTCAATAGGGATCAACTAAATCATCAAGTTGAAATATATCATCTCTCACAGTTACGTCATCGTTATCATCTTGAACAACTTGGACATGACCCCTGGGTTACGGATAATCAATCAACCCTAGAACGATTCTTTCTAAAGAAAGGAGTGTATGTATAATAAACTTGTTAGCATTGCTTGGCAAAAACAAAAATATTTTCAACATTGCGAAGTATAACCTTTGTAATAATTTCAACCAAACTATGATGGGGATCTATTTAATTCTTTTATCAGTGGTATCATAACAATGACATTTGAATAAAAAGATTATATTATGCTCGGTATGATATTGCAATTCAATCACCTCTTCTAACTTCCCATAATAATCAACTTCAACCTTATTAGAAGTTAATCCTTTAACACAAACTCCACTATTATTGATCTTTCTACCCTGACCATACTCTTCAGTATGAAAGACATATTTATTGATGAAATATATGTTATAGCACTTAACCTTTCTTTCAGGATCTAAACATATTTAATTCAAACTACCACTAACATTCCCTCTGATTTGATAAACCTGATACATGATTACAACCATTAATAGTTAAAAAGAAATGTGTAATGAAAAAAAGTATTATGAGAGTTAAGAATTATTAAGTATTGTTTACATGTGTTTTGAACTACGTGATAAATTGTACATCTTATAATTGGAAAATCACTACCAAAAAATTGATAAATACAAACAGAAATACCGAGGGAATATTTTTGTTAGTAAATTGCCGAAGGATTTTATCGACGGAAATATTCCCTCGGTATTTACCGAGGGAATTACAATGGGAAAAAAATAAATAAAACAAAGCAAAAAAATGATGACATGCCATTTTTACCAACGGAATTACTGAATTCCATCGGTAATTCCGTCAGAAAAATCGTTGGTAAATAGTCAACACTATTCATCATGTTAATTACAAAGGGAATCACTGATGGAATGTTCCGTCGGTATTTTACAGAGAGCTCTGAAACTATTCACTTCCCAATTGCATTGTTAATTACTGTTCTTTACAGAAAAAATCACTAACAGATTGAAAAGTCGTCAGTGTTATTTGGCGGTTTTCTGAAAAATTTAAATTAAATATTACAGACGGCATCACCGATGGATTGAAAAGTCGTCGGTGATATTTAACGGTTTCTAAAATTTTTTGATTAAATTCAAAATTTAAATTAAATATTACAGGTGGAATTACCGACGGAATGATTAAAAATATTAATATTCAATTATCCGTCGGTAAAACCGTTGGTAAACAACCGAATAAAAAGTTTAGAATTCCTAATTTCACAACATACCGGTCTCGTTTCTTCTTTCGCTTCTTCTTTTTCTTCTCTTCTCTCCTCAACTCCTTTTCTCCTCTCCTTCATGCTCAAGTATGTCTTCTTCTTCTTTCTTTCCTCAACTCCTTCTCTTCTCCTCCATGCTCAGGTATGTCTTCTTCTCCTTTCTTATTTTGTCTTCTCAGTTTTTTTTTAATTAGTATACTTTACGAATTTGTTTTTTTTTCTCTTCTTAACTTCACTTGCAACTACATTAAGGTAAGAAAAAAATTCTTCTTCTTTCGTGTTTTTTTCACAATATTTGTTTTTTATTTTATTTTTAATTGTTTTTGTTCTTAATAATTGTATGAATGTTGTTGTAGGATTTTTTTTCATATGAGATCAATTTTTAGTTGATTTATTTATAGAATTTTTAAATTTTTTTCATATGAATTTTTTTGAGTTAATTTTCTTCTTTTTTCCAAGCATTTTGAGTATTATAGAGTGTTGATTAATATTAATTTAATTATTTTATATTTTTGTAAAATATATTTTTTAAAAATATTTTTAAATAATTACCGACGGAATTACATACGGTTTGTTTCCGATGAAATATTTTTTTTGCTTGCTTTTTTCGTCAGTAAATCCATCGGTAATAATATTTTTTTATTACCAACGGACTTACCGACTGACAAAAAATTACCGACGAAAGATTCACCGATGGAGACTTTTCGTCGGTGATTTCGTCGGTGATTTTTTTACCAACAGAATGGTAGTGCAAATACCGACAGAAAAATCCGTAGGTATATCTAAAGATTTTGGTTGTGAATTTGAGATTCAGTCAGATGTTAATTTTGAGATAGTAAAAATTAACAATGTTGCCTATGAAGAATTAATCAATCTATTATTTTATAAGAGTATAAAAGAAAATTATTTAAAAATAACAACATGTCTGAATTTTGGCTTCCCTAGCTTTAGTTGTTTTTTAGTCGGTTTTCATTATTTCATGTCTAGAGCTTAGTAGTTTGCGTCTAGGGTTCTTTAAAAAAAGAAAAAGGAGGTTATTTTAGTTTTGTGTTGTCTTAGAATATATCAGTAGCATAAAAAGTAAAAAAAAAAAAAACAATGTCCAAAGAGGAGCAATTGAATTAAAGAATGGGAGGATGGCTGAAAATGAGAGCTTGTATATCAGAAAGACCTTCTTTGCTAGCAAGGTTCTTCTTGGTTTTGATGATGATAATTTTCATCTTGTATATTAGAAGATGTTTCCATGATAAAGATTTGAGGTCAAATCTTTTTAAAGAAGAGAAGGATAATACGAACCAAGTCAGATCTAAATTTGACCTTAAAATGAGTGTTGGCCAGTTTTACAAGATTAGACATATATCTTAAAACATGCATTTAATTGAGCTGAAATTTTATAGGGAGATACTAGACACTTGAAACTATATTGTTATAAGTTATCAGATAAATGGAGTCCAGTAACATATTATTTCAAAGGTTCCAAGTTACTAGACGAATCTTGTAAAATATACCAAACTAAACCTCCATGTACTTTCTAGGTCATATCTAGAGCTACAGGTGGAATTGTTCTGCGATATAAGCTTGGCTGGAAAGTAAACATCTCAAGCTTCTCAACCATATATGGTAGGCTCAGTAATTCTTCCAGGCGAGAGCGAACAACATGTTTGAAGTCAGGACTAAAATCTGCAAAGAATGTGCAAATAATTACAGATTTGGGATACATAGAAGAATTTTAGCTTAAAGACTTTGTTTTTTTATCATATTTTCTTTATTTATTTAATGTTGAACAATGATTTTTCATTTAAGCTTGTTTTGACCCATTAGACATTGTTTAGGGGTTTATTTCATTATTGAACTTATATCAGCTGATTACTAGTTTAGGCTCATTAACTTGCAACCCAAAAGGGGTCCATTAGGCTTAGTTAGAGAAGACTATATTATTTTTTTAGCTGCAAATCTCAATAGTAAGTTAACGAATAAACGTGAGTTTTCTTCTTCTTTTTTTTGTGCCAAAACAACTTTTCTTTACAGGGACAAAGATCGTACCCTGACTTATTAAAGATTAATTAGCTTTGTGGTGTCATTCATATACTTAGGATTCTCAGATATAAGGTTATCTTTGGGTCCAAGTATTTTTCGAATATCTTTAGTTCATAGGTACAGGGTTACCTCTTGGTCAGGGTTCTATGAAACCTGATTTTTTACTTTCCAGGATGTTATCTACTTTGTTGGGAGTTGCTTGACCACGTGATCAAGAGGTCTGCATTAGTTGGTATCAAAGCTATGTTCTATAATCAGGTTATATCCTTTATTTTCTTCTTGTTAGTTTTGGCTTCCTTAGCTTTAGTTGTCTTTGAGTCGATTTTCATTATTTTAGGTCTAGAACTTAGTAGTTTGCATTTAGGGTTCCTTAAGAAAAAGAAAAAAAAAACAAAGGTGTTATTTTAGTTTGGTGCTACCTTCAAATATATTAGTAACATAAAGAGTAAAAAAAAAAAGAACATCCAAAGAGCAGCAAATAAATTAAAGAAGGAGAGGATGGCTAAAAAGAAGAGCTTGTATATCAAGGGGACCTTCTTTACAAATAAAGCTCTTCTTAGTTTTGATGATGATGTGGTTTTTAAGCTTGGTATTGATATGTTGACCTTAGAAGATGTTTTTCATAATACAAATTTGAGATCAAATCTTTTAAATGAAGGGTAGGATGATACAAATCAAGTCAAGTCTGAATTTTGCCTTAAAATGAGTACTGACCAGTTTTGCAAGATTAGGCATATATCTCAAACTGTATATTAGATTGAACTGAAATTTTATAAAGAGATGCTAGACACAATTAACTATATTATGGTATAATTTCAGGTCAAATGGATTTTTATAACATATTATTTTAGAGGGTCAAAGTTACTAGACAAATTTGGTAAAATCTATCAGACTAGACCTTTGTGTACTATTTGGGTCATATCTAGAGCTATAAGAGGACTTCTATAATTCAAGGTTGGCTATCAACTAGATATCGCAAGCTTCTCAATCATATATGGTAGGCTTAGTAATTCATTTAGATGAGAGAGAGAAAAGTGTTTGAAGTCAAGACTGAATATGCCAAGAATGTATAGAAATTGGAGATTCAAGCTATATGGAAGAATTTAAGCATGAAGACTTTGTTTTTATCATCATATTTTATTTCAATAATGAAATAAACCCCTAAACAAATTCTAAAAAGCCAAAACAAGCCTAAATTAAAAAGAATTGTTAAACATTAAATAAATAAAATAAAATAGGATGATAAAAACAAAGTTTTCATGCTAAAATTCTTCCATGTAGCCCGAATCTTTAATTTTTGCATATTATTGGCAGATTTTAGTCCTAACTTCAAACATGTCATTCTCTCTCATCTAGATGAATTACTGAACCTAACATATATGGTTGGAAATCACAAGATGTATAGTTTCCATCCCAACTTGAACCAAAGAAAAATTCCACTTGTAGATTAAGATATGTCTCAAACAGTACATGAAGGTCTAGTAACTTTAACCCTATGAAATAATATGTTTATGAACTTCATTTAACCTAAACATTTACCATACTATACTTTTATGTGTCTTGTATCTCTCTGAAGAAGTTTAGCTTAATCTGATATACAGTTTGAGAGATATGTCTGATCTTACAAAATTTGTCAATAAACATTTTAAGCCCAAATTCAGACATAACTTGGTTTGTATCATCCTCCATTTCTTTAAAAAGATTCAAGCTCAAATCTGTATCATGGAAAACATCTTTTAAGATCAATAAATTAGTACCAAGCAAGAAAATAACATCATCATCAAAACCAAGAAGAACTTTGTTAGCAAAAAAGGTCCCCCTAATAAATAAGTTTTCCTTTTCAGCCATCTTCCCCTTCTTCAATTTTAGTTTCTCCTCATATATTTGCTTAGGTGTCAAAGATACAAGAGTTATAGGTCTTCCATTCATCTCAAATGAATATTTATTTGTCACTTCATCATGTATAACTCTCTTATCATATTGTTATGGTCTACCAAGCAACATATGACTAACTTACATTGGCACAACATCACATAATACCTCATCATAATATTTATCAATAGAAAAAACAATAACTTGTTTATTCACTTTCACTTTAACATTATCATCTAACCACTATAATTTATAAGGTATATGATGTTTGGTAGTGTGCAAGTTTAATTTTTCCACCAATTCAATACTAGTTACATTAGTGCAACTACTACCATCTATAATTAAGTTATATACCTTATTCTGAACATGGCATCTCGTATGAAATATGTTCTCCCTTTGACCTTCCAAATCATCCACCTTGACATGCATATTCAATGCTCTCCTCACCACAAATACCTCTCCCTCAATCGAATACTCAACATAAACATCATCAACATCCTCCAATGGTGACATCTTCTCCTCTTCATCCTCACCATCAATCTCAACCTCATTATTAGCTTTCATAACCATAACTCTTTTGTTTGGACACTATCAAGGAACATGACCAAAACCCAAACAATGAAAAGCATTTAATGTCATATTTATGAGAAGTAGGAGCAACATTGTTACCTTTAACAATGGTCAAGGTGTCTTTCTTCTCTCTAGGGTATGTAGCCTTACCCTCCTTATTCAGTTGTGATGGAAAACCCCCAGTGTTAGCCTTATAAATGGGTTTCTAAGGTGTCGAAGGGCCTAATGGCTGACTTTGTCGAATGGTACCCCTCTGTTTAAGATGTTTCTCCACCTTTATGGTCATATACACCATATGCAACTCTATAATATGAGCTATATCATGATTAAGGTCATTCATGAATCTAGTCATAGTAACGTCCCTATCCTTCTCAACATTAGCTTGAATCATAGCAAGTTCGATCTTCTTGAAGTACTCATCAACACTCTTTGTACCTTGACTCAAACTTTACAACAATTGATACAATTCTTTATAGTAGTGGCTAGGCACAAATATCCTCCTCATAATGGATTTCATCTCATCCCAAGTATCAACTTGCCTCTCATAATTCCTTATACGGTCTGTCACTAAATGATCCATCCGTTGATTTATAATGCGTAACTAAGTTACAATTTCATTGTCTCCTCTATATGGTGTCATGTTGTTGCTTGCCTCTAACATTTTCGAATCTGAAAATTAATTAGTTGACAAGAAATACATATTCCTCACCCACTCCCTCATGTGTTTGCACTCCTCTCATGTTTCACTCAAATATATGTTTTTTAAGTATGCTTGTTATGCCTTTTTCCTCTCATCTCACCTTTATTAGGCTCTTGTAGAACTATTTTCAACACCAAATATAACATCCTTAGCAGCATAGCTAAATATGTGTATATGACTCAAGAAGCAAGAAAAATATAAAAACAAGAAAAGACAAAATCACAATTATAATTTCACGAGTAACAAGCGAATTTATATGAAAATTGGACGTTAAAGAAAAAAATGCAAAGGTTATAAAAAAAAAATGACACTTAAATATATCAATTATGATGCTATTATACTATCAAAATTGAAAAATAATAGAAGCGAAACAATTTTGAATTATTGACACAATTTAGACTCGTTATGACAAGTTCCAGTCCCAAATTTATTTCCTATAGCAAACAAACTCCAAATAACCTCAAATTTGATATAGGTTGCGATTAGAACCGTAAACCTCATTATATCAAATTTAAGAATTGTATGGATTTATTTGACTCGAAATTCCCTTCTAATATGAATTTGACCTATTACGATAAGTTTTAATCCTGACCTTGGTTACTATAACAAACGATCTCCAAATGAGCTTAGTTTTTATATGGGGTGCAATTAGGACTCTTAGAACCAATATATAAAATTTGAGAATTTTTAGAATTGGTTGGGTCTGAATTGTCCCTTGTTTGTGTACTATGACATATTCGATAAAAGTGACTTTTAGACATTCTTTTCCTTTTTCTTTGACTTTTTATGCTACTGATATATTCTGAGACAGAAACAAACTAAATTAACATGTTGTTTTTTATAGAAACCCTAGATGCAAACTACTAAGCTTTAGACACGAAATAATCAAAAACCAAATCAAAGACATCTAAAGCTAAGGAAACTAAAACTAACAAGAAGAAAATAAATGATATAACTTGATTTTGGAGCCTAACTTTCATACTAAATGATGTGTACCTCTTAATCACATGGTCAAGCAACCCCCAACGAAGTAGATAACAATCTGGAAAGCCAAAAATCAGGTTTGATAGAACATTAACCCAAAGGTATTGGAAAAAAAATTGGACCCGGAGATATCCGTATATCTAAGAACCCTTAGTATGTGAATGATGTCAAGAAATGAATTAATCTTTAATAAGTCAGTGTACGATATTTGTCCCTACAAAAAACAGTTGTCTTGCCATAAACAAACAAAAAGAAAACTAATGTTTATTCTTCAACTTACTGCCACAATTTGCTACTCAAAAAAACATTATATAGTCTCCCCTAACTAAACCTAATGGACCCCTTTGGGTAGGGGTGATCATTTTCGGTTCGGTTCGGTTTTTATCAAAAAAAAATAACCAAACCGATTTTTTTTTTTGAAAAAAAAAACCGAAACCGGGTCAAACCGACCGGTTTCGGTTCGGTTCGGTTTTTTAGGGAAAAAACCGGTTCAGACCGATTTGGCTCAGTTTTCTCTGTTTTTTCCGGTTTTGGCTCGGTTTTTCCGGTTTGGCTCGGTTTTTTTCCGGTTTTTTGTCGGTTTCGGTTCGGTTCGGTTTTTTCAGTTTTTTGTTTATAAAACTGAAACCGAACCAAACCGGCCAGTTTTTTCAAAAAATTAATCGGTTTAATCGGTTTTTTTTTTCGGTTCGGTTTTTTCGGTTATTTTTTTTCCGGTTTTCTCGGTTTAATCGGTTTTCTGGTTTTTTTGCTCACCCCTACCTTTGGGTTGTAAGCTAATGGGCCTAGACTAGTAATCAACTAACATGACCCCTTTGGGTTGTAAGCTAATGGGCCCAGACTAGTAATCAACTAACATAAGTCTAATAATGAAATAAACCCCTAAACAATATCTGATGGGCCAGAACAAGCTCAATTTAAAAATAATTATTCAAAATAAAATAAATAAATTAAAATAATAAAAACAAAGTTTTCATGCTAAAATTCCTCCATGTAAACTGAATCTCTAATTTTTTCATATTCTTATCAGATTATAGTCCTAACTTCAAACATGTCATTCTCTCTCGTTTAGATAAATTACTAAACCAACCATATATGATCGGAAATAACAAGATGTCTAGTTCCATCTCACCTTGAATCAGAACAAGATTCCACCTATAGTTCCAGATATGTCCCAAACAGTACATGAAGGTCTCGTTTGACAAATTTAACAAGATTAGTCTAATAAATTTGACCCAATGAAATAATATTTTCCTGAACTCAATTTTACTTGAAAATTTATCAAAATATATTTCCATATGTCTAGTATCTCCCTATAAAGTTTTAGCTCAATCCAATGTACGGTTTGACATGTATGTTTGATCTCGTAAAATTGATCAGTAGATATTTTAAGGCCAAATTCAGACCTAATGTGGTTCATTTCATATAATTAATAACTTAATCTTCAATGGAGATAGAAATAGCCTAAAAAATCAAATAGAATGGAGGGTCCTTAACTTGACTTTAATAAGTTAAGAATAAGAGAAAGGTATTGCTACAAAATTTACTAGGAAAAAATGTAAAAGAAGAGAAAAGAAAAGGAATTGTGAAGGTTGTAAAAGAAAAATAATAAATTGGGATAAGAAAGATAAATTATAGAAAAAACAGTAATGAAATTGTATATAGAGGGTAGCTATTGTTTTTAGCAACTATATGATCTTTTTATATTATTAAAGAGATAGAAACCTACAGGAATGATAATTCTTAACCTTATAAAAAATGTTGATAGCAAATCAAGATCTCATAATATGAATCCTAATATAATTTAAACTCATATGAATCTTTATAATAACATGTTTTCCAACTAATTTGTGATACTTGCCACCATAATCAGTTTGAACTCTTTCTAAACCTGGTTAATCTTACTATTAACAATCAATTTAACCTTTCTTTCCCTTCTTAGTAGTGAACAATTATTGTTTTTATTTTGTCAACACGGATGTTTATTTTTGGTATAAATAATGTCCATCATATTCTTTTATTTAAAGCTTAAATGAAAGAATATCCCTTGCCATTTCAATGTTGAAACTGATCATACAAATCGACCATAAATAATATGGAAAATGAATATTATTTCCCAAAATTATTGAGTACACTTTACTATTTGACATGTTACTAAATCAAATCATTTTAACAAGAAGTGTGCTCTAGCTTTCAAAAGCAATGCTTATAATTTACAAAAACAACAATGTTATATCATAATTAATTTATCAATTCTTTAATTAACACCTAACATGAAAAAACCATAGATTTTTAAAAAGAAATGAACCACAAACCCTAAGCTTCCCTTCTCTTATCAATCTTTGAAATGGCATTCTCAAGCTCTGCTTTGTAAGAATTTAACCTTATGACTAATTGAATCCATCACATAAATTGGTTATCATCAATAATGCTCTAGTACACATGACTAAACAAAGAAGAAATCACCAAAAAAGGAGACAATTTATTTTTCTTTTATGTTTAAAGAGAGAGACTTCATTTACAACATGGTCATGCGAATCTTATTGTTTAGAAGAAGTCAATTCCCATATGGGACAACATTGCTACTGCGGACTACATTGGTGAGGAATGGAAATGCCATAGGATTTTTTTACAATTTAACTATCCAGAATTCCCACCTAGCTAAATAAAGAATTGTTGGCTACCATTTCTCTTTTTCATGATACTCTTTGTATGAAATGACTTGACATTTTACTAGTTTTTTTCTCAGCTAGGATATAAAAAAGTTCACACTTGTCCTTCATATCATAGTTACCAATAATGGCACCCATATAAGGATCTTTCTTCACTTATAGCTTCACCTTTTCTTTTATCTCATTAACTTTAGACTCTAATTACTCTTCAAAAATAATAAAATTTCTAGCCTTGTTGAGACCATAACCTTTGTGATTGTATAGAGATATAATATAAAAGTCATATAAAAAGACTTAGGACTAGTTTTTTTAAAAAAAAATTCTTAGGTTGTTATGCTATTGTAATGAACAATATTTTTCAAGGATTCTGATTCTTTAGCTGACCTAGAGGCTATAAGATGTAATTGGGAGAAGCTTGTATTAGTCCATAGAGGTGAATAAGAAGGGAAATCTTCAGTCATCCCTAATTACTCAATATGGAGACACAATGAATTATTTGCGATACATGAAAGTGTGGGAATACAAGGCCCAATGGAAATTAGCAAAATGGGATAATTTATAAATAAAGAACCTAAGGGAAAAAGGATAAACAATGAAAAAGAATTGTGAGAAGAGTTGGATAGGCTGAGAATTGAGTTAAATAACAACAGAAGTCAGCATAAATTCTTAGAAAACCAGCTTTTGGAAAAAGAGAAGCTGAAGGTCTTATAAATCAGCAGCT
>Ga0307516_10005673_pt1 | contig 14821 bp, 14 predicted proteins | sample 19_EM_MG_FD_203310 | JGI IMG/M metagenome (GOLD analysis project Ga0307516, IMG submission 203310) | Populus trichocarpa ectomycorrhiza microbial communities from riparian zone in the Pacific Northwest, United States - 19_EM | ecosystem: Host-associated > Plants > Roots > Unclassified | place...
ATCTCCAACCCGGAATACTACTGATACTCTACGTGGATGATTTGCTCATAGCATATGATGGAAACAAAGGAAAAGGACAAGAAGTCAAGAGGCTGCTGCAGGCAAAATACAAGATGTGCGATCTGGGAGCTGCCAAGAGGTTCCTAGGCATAGAAATTGAGAGAGGAGAAGATGGAAGTATAAGTATTTGTCAGCGGACTTATATTGACACGATTTTGAAGAGATTTGGACAGCAGGACGCGAAATCAGCAAAGACACCCCTTGACCACCAGGTGGACCTTGCAAATACGAACTGCGAAGACAAGACAGCAAATCGCAAGGAGTACCTGTCAATTGTCGGCTCGCTGATGTATGCAGCACTTGGAAGCAGACCGGACATCGCCTTCAGCGTCACAGCACTTAGCCGATACAACGTTCAACCCCTCGAAATGCACCTGACTGCAGCAAGAAGAGTGTTACGATATCTGAAGACGACGTCCGAACTTCGTATTCACTACCGACGACTTCCCTACTCACAGGCTGACAACCCGCATATGTCATATGTTCCCAACTCACAGATCTCGGTCATCGGCTTTACCGACTCCGACTGGGCAGGAAATCTCACCACCCGGAAATCGATTGGAGGATGCGTATTCAGCCTTGGCTACGTCGACAGCAACAACGAGCTGGTGACATCCAGACTGATTCACTGGCAAGCGAAATCTCAAAGCATGGTAGCTCTTTTAACACTCGAAGCTGAGTATATCGCTTGCTCCCATGCTACTCGGGAGAGTTTTTGGTTGAAACGCATGACAAAGGAGGCAGCAGATGGAATGTCAGTGCAGGTGTCGGAAGGGCCAGTACCTATTGGATGCGATAATCAGGGTGCCCTAAAGTTGATCACCTCTGGAGTCATGCATCAGAAGTCAAAACACATCGATGTCAAATGCCACCACGTTCACGATGAGCAGCAGCGAGGACTGGTCAGGTTTCAGTATGTCACCTCAGCAGCAAATCCGGCCGTCCTGCCCACAAAACCACTTGCTGCACCCCGACATGAGCAACTGCTAGAGCTCACCGGTTTGGTAAAGCACCCATATTGGCTACACCAGCAAGGAAGAGGGGGTGCCGATCTCGTGCAAGGAAGAGGGGGTGCGGACAGACAGCATGGCAGAAGGGATTGAAGAATGGAGCTAGCAGGCACGAATGAAGAAGAGAAGGAAGCTAAAAAAAAAAAAAAAAGTTTGTTTCAATTCTCGATTTTTTACTTCAGTTTGTTACTTGACTTGATTTGTTTTTGATCTGACTTTGGTATTGTTGGTGTCGGCACTCTTTTTCCTGATAGCAGATGATTTTTCCCACAGGGTTTTCACTGCACAGGTTTTAATGAGGTCGACGGGAATCGGGTAATGGTTGTCCTGTATTTTGTTCTTTGCATTTGGTCCTTTATAAAGTCTCAGTGTGAGAAGAGGGGGTGTGTTGGAAATGCTTCTCGTGCATCGTTTAGATTTGGCGCTTGTGCCTTAGAGTTTGTTGAGGACAGAGTTTGTTGAGCACACGATTGCGTGAGCGGAGGATCTTTGTTCGGCGGGTTCTTTCTCTTCTTCTTTTGTTCTACACCATCGAATACTACAACGAATTTGTGAACCGCTTGAACTACCAGAATCCATACGCCTCGTGTTTCCTCATCTCATACAGCATTCAGACTGATCGAACTCCTATCGTTCATTTTTATCCTCATCGCTAATTGGTATTCTTTCAACAGAAAGACCATAATGTCAGCCTTCCATGTGTGATAATTGTGAGGGGTGAGCATTTGGGTAGAGCCATGCTTGCAGGTGTATGTAGAACTCATGGTGACGTTGAGTGATCAGCGGATTGGTGGATCGACGGATCGTCAGGGATAGTACTGAATCAGGATGGAGGATCAACAGATCGACAATCGACGGGGATAAGATGCTTAAGCGAGGTGAGGATTTTCAGATGTGAACAGTATTGGGATCGATTCAGTGTTGAGGATCCGGGCTCATAACCTGTTAAATATATTCGTCTATCGACAGGTAGGAATTCCGTTGCTTAATCTTTTCACCGAGACTGGAGGACCACTCTCTATATATGCAGGCACATCCAACCCATTACCAATCACCGGCCTCTAGATCCTTTGGTGGCAACTTGCCACCGCCGGGCCTAGATGTCACCGATGGCCATTGGCCACCCACGCTACTCAATGCCTTACGCGTATCAGCTCACAGCGGCTTAGATGTCACCGGGCCTAGATGTCGCCGGTAGCCATTTGCCACCTGCGCCACCTGATACCTTCCGTACGTGCATCAGCCCGCAGCGGTCCAGGTAGGCCTCGGCGGGCCTCGTTGGGCGATCTATATATTTAACAGATGTCAACATACCGTCAGGTCGGACGTTTTTTTTATGTGTATTAATACTCGCATCCGACCTATGTAGACCCTGGCGGCGTACATTTTAACGAATTTTTTTCTCCGCAGTCCGCGTAAGGCAGCATGTTGCCACGTTGCAAGCTCCCTTTGCCCTCCTCCCAGTCCAGTTCCAAGATGACGTAATACGTACCAAAGAAATTACAAAAGAAAGGAGAGCAAGCGTGGAAGCCAAAGGAAAAGACAAAAAAACTGCCTGCCCACCCCCCCTTCAACCGTTCCTGCAGATACCATGAAGTTGGGCGTGGGGAGGAACAGTGGTGTCAGGGGAGAAAGCCAAGAGCCGAAGGGCTTGGCGACTTGGCGACTTGGCTTTGGATTATGTTCGTGGCCGAGGTGCGGCCGCTCTCTCTCTCTCTCTCTCTTCACTAGACATCAATACATACTTTTCCGCACTCGCTGCGGACGGTCCGCCCGCATCTCCCTCTCCGTGATCCTTTCTCGTGATCCGTCCTCTTGGCCCCTCTCCGGCTGATAACCTTGAGCCTATCAGCCGTAGCGGTCCGCTCTGCCTCCTCGGCTCCTCACAAGTGGCGTCAACGGACGGTTTGTCCTTGTCTCACTCACGGCATTCCGCCAGCACTCTCAGAAACAGCAACAATTCCACCTCCACCACTTCCCCCACCCAATCAGGCCACAAACTGGCACAGACCGAGCAAGCGTCCTCCTCCGAGACGCCGGCTTCGTGATATCTCAGAAGCAAGAAGAAAGAATGAGAAGCAAGCTTCAGCTGAAACCTCAGCTGAGAATTCTTCCCCGCCCACACCCACCCATGTCCCAAAAACCTCTACTGCCCTACTCTCAGCAAGAATACCACTAAGACCAGCAGAAGAAGCCGAAGACAGAAGTCAGCAGGGACCCAGTGAGGCCCTGCTCATAGAATTCAATCGAGCCTCACCTCTATCCCCTACGAGATCTCGCAGAGACCTGCTACCTATATACTCACCTACACAACCGGAGTTCGCTGTGTCCAGGAGCTTAGTACGTCGACCGAGGAGACAAGCAATTCCCCTCTCCCCCTGCCGCAGCCTTGTCTACCCGCGGGACCCCGCCCAGTTCACGAGGTATCGCAGCTGAGAGAGAAGCCCCTCGAGCTCTCTGCCCAGGACACCACCAAGGCAACTAGCGTGGCCGAACCCCTTTGCTGAGACACTGGAACCAGAGTGAGAGCCGGATCCAGAAGCCCTTCAGAAACTCACCATCTCCACTTCCCGCCCTACTCCGTGGAAGGACTCAAGGCCGTCTAGAGTACTCGACTTGTCCCGCCTTCAACGCCACAGACCGGGAACCACATAGCAGCAGGCTGAACCACCGGCGGCTTTGCCTCCGCCGCCCACACCTCCGCTGCCCACACCCACGCTGCCACCAGTACCACCCCGAACTGATCTCCCTCCGTCCATACCCCTACGGATCAACCTCCCACCCCTGCGGAGACCGCCCCACGTAACCAAGCACCGACTCAACCTAGCGAGACCGGAAACCCCCTCCCGCGTCGGCCTCTGACCCTGCGAAAAATCCACATTCGATGTGTTAGGATTCCTCAGCAGGATCAACCATGAGGAACTACAACAGTACATCGCCGATGCTATCACGCCATCAGTGGCCGCAGTGCTGGCTGCACAGCTCGAGTCCCTCCATGACCAGGTACCTACCCTACGTGGTACGGCACCGGATGTCCCTACACGTGCAAGGGACGCCGAACTCCAGGCTGCCAGATGACAGCATGAGGACCGCCTTTAGCGGATAGACGCAGAGAGGGAGAAGATCCGAAATGCAACCTGGACATGTCCGGAAGTGGAGCTTTCCGGACCGGACATTATTGTCAATCTGCCCGCCAATACGACAATGTCAGACACAAACCCCGGACGAGGATTCGATGCCAAGAAGCTTCCCAGGTATGCTTTTGGCAAGAACCTGGCAGAATGGATCAAGCTCATGGACATTATCGTCATGACCTACGGAAAAGAAAAGGTATGCCCCTCAGTTCTGATGCACTGTCTAGCAGAAGGGGATGTCGTCCGAGACTGGTTTGTCTCGCTCGGGAACACAGACATCGAATTCATGACAACTCGTCCCGGTTGCTGGGCCTTTGTGAAGTCTAAGTTTACGGAGAAGTGGCAAGCCTCAGCCGGACAGCTACAGCTTGCATGTGACAAGAGGAAAAAGGAATATGGTGAGTCCTACACGCAATACGCCCTCCGGAAGTTAAATATGGTTGAGGACGCCTACCCGCAGGCAAACGATGAAAACAAAATCCTGCAGGTTCGGATCGGGCTGGACCCACCTGCTGCCCGCTACTGCAAGGAGTTCCGGAACCTGCAGGCGTTTATCGAGGAAATCGGACATTACGACGAACAGCTAAACCTGGAAAAAATGTACAATGGCCAGACCAACCAGGGACAGCCTCGAGGATACACGGACCGGGGACAGCCTCGAGGATACAACAGGCCATATGACAACACATGTCAAGTAACTGGGAATGCCCGTCAGTACAACAATCGCCAAACGACGGACTCCTACAGACCTGCCTACAATGCCTCCGCCCAACCCGGACCTTCCAGCGCTGACAAAGGTAAGGGAACTGATACCAGTCGTGACCGGTATCGCGCCAACGACAGGAATAACCCCCAGCCCACAAGGGAGACACGTGGTGCGGAGCTGCGTGCGACCTTGAGGTACCGAATGAATCCGGCCACAGGTAAGATGGAGATGTCGTACACGAGGCGCAACGGCACACCCGTGTTCATGATTCGGCCATGCAACAAGTGCCTACGGCAATGAGGACAGGACAACCAGTGGCACTTCCACTTTGACTGCCGTGAGGACCCTGCAATGAAGGCCTTCGTCATCAACTACGCCAACGATATCTACGGAGGCAGTGTCTATGACATAGACAACTACCACGAGATTGATCATAGACTACGGACAGAGGCAGAAAATGTTTACCATTTGGACGACGATTTGGGAAACGACCTGGGGTTTGGGGAACTGTAGAGAATCCCGCACCCCAACAGAAACCTCTACCACGCCACAGATCACCCGATTGACACGACAACGACACTCCTTTTTGCGCCACGGCGACTGTCACTCACACGCCTGAAGATACACGACCCGATACCCTTATTCACAGCCCCCGCCCTAATCACACGCCAACTCATACTCCACTCCCAACTCATATTCACACGTCCGACAACGCCCAAACCCCTGCTCATAATCACATGCCTGATAACACCTTAACCTCTACTCACAATCCGACTAATGCCCACATCCCTATTCACAAACCTACTCATATTCACACGCCCGACGATACCCAAACTGACACTCTTCTTCACAGCCCCCGCCCTAATCACATGCCCGACAACACCCTAACCCCTACTCACAATCACACTAATACTCACAGCCCTATTCATACTCACACCCCCGATGACACCTATAAAGGTCCGTCTAGACCGGACAACACCACGAATAACACCAACACCGAACATCGACGACAAAAAGCTAAAAAAGAAGAACTAATGGAAAAGAGGGAGAAAAAGAAGGAAGAAATAGAGGGAAAAACGAGTGAAAGAATCGGGGATAACGGAAAGAAGGAAAAAGGAAAAGAGACGGATAGAGAGAAAATGGAAGGAAGGAAGGTAACAGACAATCTCCTGCCCGTGGGCGGCATTTTACGAGGTAACCCCTTTAGCTGTCTGCCCCCGGGCTTTGGTATTGGATGTCCCCCACTCCCGGAAACATCACACAGCGCTAACATGTCAACGAAGATACCAACGATAATTCTGAAACGGCCATCCCAGCTACGAGGCGACGGCAAGAGCTTCCTCCAATCAACACCACTCTACTGCTACATGTGGGTAGGAAAAATGGACATGCCTGTCAAAGCCCTGACAGACACGTGTTCAAACGTCGGCCTCATCGATATGGTGATGTTCCGCCGAGCATTCCCGCGATTGGAAATAAGACCACTTGCAGCATCTGTATCAGGTGTTGGCACGAACAACAGATCCGGCTTTGCAGTAGTGCCAATCCGCTTCGATTGCACACGAAACAATGCCCACGAGATAGTCCAAGCTGACATGGAAGCCCATTTGGTGGAAAACTTTTCGCCGGGGACTTGATTTCCTGTGTGACTATGGAATGGAGCTCAACATAGCCAAAAAGATCGCAAGCTTTCCGACCGGTCACACCACCAGACTGGCATCACCACCCAGCAGCCACCTCTCGGAGGTGAAGATTCTGGCAGTCGATCGGACAACGATCCCGGGAAGAACCATCCAGCCCATTGCCATCCGGACGCCTCGAATCACAGAAAACATCGACTACACCTTCCTGCCGTTCACAACAGCCGAGAAAGGAATGGCACCAAGCCCTTAGCTAATGCATACTGTCATTGACTGCGGGACCAAGTCAATGATGTTCTCAAATTGGAGCGAACATCCAATTGTCATTGAGAGGGATCAGCAACTGGGCACAGCACAACCTGTCCTGTTCGGATGCAGATTCCACCAGACAGGAAGTCACATCAACTGGAACAATATGACCAAGCCAGGTGCAGCAACATGTGGCAGTGAAGGCGTGATAGCCGTCCCAGGAGAACAAGAATGCTACCACGTTGAGCTGATGGCATCTCGCTCGACATCCGTTTCAAGGCCACCTCGGTCAATACCTGACGGTCAGGCAGCCTTAATATCTGCCAAGGCCCAGTCAAGGACAAAAGGCGAGCAGTTTCCGTCAGAAGACGACGGCAACGGCTTGCCGGAGACCTGCCCGTTCACAGAAGGAAATCCGATGGTATCACCGCACCTGTCAGAATCCCAGCAAACCGAGATTGGCCTGGTGCTTGAGGAATTTTGGGACTGCTTCAGTGACGGAAAGTCAATCGGACATGTACAAGGCTACTAAGTTCCGATCAACACCGGCAACAATCCCCTTTCCCCACCCCAGGCACCGAGACCCACAGGATGTGCAAAACGCGAGGCAATAGATATGGCCATCGAGGAACTCCTCAAGTGGAACGTTATCGAGCCGTCGACAAGTCGAACGGCCAGCCCAGTTCTTCTAGTTTGGCAAAACAACAAATGGCGATTCTGCGTCGACTACCGACCTATCAACACAGTCATGGTCCCAGATGCATACCCGCTACTACGACCGGACTATGTTTTCTCAGCAATGGCCAACAAGCAATACTTCTCGGTATTCGACGCTGTCAAAGGTTACCACCAGGTGGACATCGACGAGGAAGACCAATACAAAACCGCATTCATATGTCATCGTGGTTTGTTCCAGTATAAGCGACTACCATTCGGTCTGAAAAATGCCCCAGGCCAGTACCAACGGTTGATGGACTGGGTCCTGGGATCGCTACACTGGACAGCAGCATTGTGCTTTATCGACGACGCAATTGTGTTCTTGAACAGCTAGGCACAACACATCGATCATGTCCGCCGGTTCCTGACAGCAATACGAGCACCCGGATTGCAGCTCAGTGCCACAAAGTGCAACATCGCATACCCAGATGTGACAATGCTGGGTATGCAGATTTCACGGTACGGATCGGCCACGACCGAGGATAAAGTCGCTGCTGTGACAGACGTACCAGCACCAACCACCATGGCAGCACTGCACAGGGTGGTCGGCATGTTTGGATATTATCAAAACTTTATCGAAAATTTCTCGCGCATTGCAAGGCCACTGAATGATTTGAAGAAAGCAAGTGGGAAGTATGCGCCGGGAGCCAGAATCATCTGGACAGACGAGTGTCAAACCGCTTTCAAGGAATTGAAGTCAAGGCTGTCATCGACGCCAATACTGGCACATCCGAAATATTACCAGCCCTTTATCCTACACACCGATGCAAGCAAGGATGGCTTTGCAGCAGTCCTATCCCAAATCTGGACGGCGGATGACTATCGGGCGACCGAGACGGCGGACGTCGCTTTTGACAGAACGCCAGACGTCGGTGTTTCCGTTTCGAACAGGACGCCCGACGTCGATTTGGACAGGACTAGGACACCGAACGCCGGTCTTACCGGTTCGGAGAGGACGGCGGACGTCGCTTTTGACAGGATGCCGGACGCCGGTTTTGCGGGTTTTACCGGTTCAGACAGGATGACGGATGTCGCTTTTAACAGGACGCAGGATGCCGGTTTCACCGGTTTGGACAGCACGCCGGACGTCGCTTTTGACAGAACTGTGACGCCGGACACCGGTTTGACCGGTTTGAACAGGGTGCAGGACGTCAATTTGGACAGGACTAGGATGCCGAATGCCGGTTCCATCAGTTTTAGCACTATGATGCTGGACGCCGGTCAGAACGTGAGCCAGGATATGACCAGTTTCACCACGGTGGTGGAAAACTCGGACGGGACGCACGCATACCAGCGCGACCCCGCATTCAGCTTAATCTACCAATCACTCCAGACCGGGGCCGGCACCTCAGAAGACATCAGGTTCAGCGTTAACCCAGATGGTCTGCTGCTCTTCCGGACAACCCAGGGAGACCGGATCTGCCTCCCAGCAAACAAGCAATGGGAAACCTTGCATACAGTGCACAATGTACTGGGTCACTTTGGGCGTGCCAGGACCCATGCACGGGTGATGGACAGCTTCTACAGGCCCGGACTGGCAACTGCAGTAGCAGAGTATGTCAGGCATTGTCCCGAGTGCTCTGTCAATAAGCTCCACAATAATAGGATGGTAGGAGAGCTTGGACGCATTGACGCCGAGAGAATTCCAGAAGCGTACGAAGCAGTCAACATCGATTTCATTGTCAACTTGCCAAGAAGCAGACAGTATGACGCGATCCTGGTAATCATTGATAGGTTCACTAAGGCAGGAACCTTCATTCCATGTACGTCGAATTTCACAGCCGAAAACGCCACATCTATGTTTTTCGACAGAATTGTCTCCATGGGCTTCCTACCGACAAAATTTATCACGGACAGAGACCCTCGCTTGGTGCGTACCTTCTGGGAACACCTGTGCAAGAGACTTGGAATCGACCACCGGAAATCGACAGCCTTCCATGCCCAGGCAGATGGTGCTGTCGAACACCTGCACTGCACCTTGGAGGTGGAGCTACGTGCCTACGTCGGTGACAGGCAGCAGTGGCACCGCCATCTGTACCTGATACAACTAGCATACAACACCGCCAAGAACGCGACCACGGGGTTCTCGCCGTACGAGTTGCTGTACGCCCAACCACAGAACATGATCGATCGGATACTGAGGCCGCAGACACCACAGACGCACGAGAACTCCGCCGTAGAACAGTGGCTGGAGGACGTCTCAATGCGGCTGTCGGATGCAAAGGAGGCGATTGCTAGGCCGTACACCACGTACAAAGTATACTACGACCGGAACCACGCGCCGATACCGGAATACAAGCCAGCAGACTTTGTTTCCATCCGCCTCGACAGACACCCAATCTCAATCATCAAACGCAACAAACTGAGCGCGCAGAAGCTGCCACCGTACGAAGTCCTGGAAATACTGGCAGGCGGAAGGGCCCTACGATTGAAAATACCAAGTAACCTGGGCATCCACGATGTCATCTCAGTTCAGAATGTAGATAAGGCCCTCAATCCAAAAGACGACGCGTTCGGGCGAAATCCTGATACCGTCGAACAGCGGATTATCAGTCATCAGGACACGCCACAGCGCGGTAGGAGGTACCGTGTACGGTTAAAGAACCACTGGGCAGACGAGGATAGGTGGATAAACCCCAGAAAGGACTTCAAAAACCTGCCCAAGTCCCTTTGCGAGGAATACGACAAGTCGATTCTCCACACAGCCGAGGCAATGACGATAGAACTCGACGACAAAACTGCCTACCCTACTAAACATCCGAATCCTGGACAACAACTAGAACGGCCAATCCTCTACATCTCACGGGCGACACTGCCATATGAGACCCGATACGAAGCTTCAGAGCTAGAAATGGCCTACCTGGCCTGGGCCGTGGGGCGTCTACGCCAGTATCTGGAGGGTTCACCTTTTAAAGTATTTACGGACCACTCAGCGATACCCGGTATACTTCGGTCGTCCGCCAACACTTCATACTCCCTACGGCTCGACAAGTTTCGTATGCAGTTAATGCCATTCATCGACAATATGGATATCGTCCATCGGCCAGGAAAGTCGATTCCGCACGTCGACTGTTTGTCTCGAAACATTGGCTTGGGGACAAGCCGAAGGGATTCAGCGGGGGGTACGATGGGCAATGCCCCCACGGCATGGGAGACGGTCGACGGCAGCAGGGGAAAGGAAGAAGTGGCGCGGCAGCCAAGAGAGGATGGATCAGGAGCAGGATGAGGAGAGAGCCGGAAGAGTTTGTTTTCCTTGTGAGAACCAGCGCGGTTCACTATTTTCGTTTGTTGGTTGTGTATTCGGGAGGAAAAAGTCTGTATCTGTTTTGTGGTTCATCGCAAGTTCACGTTCTTTGTTTTGATGGATTCAGGAGCTCTGGGACAGAGCTCGACGAGCGGGGGGACCTGTCAGGGGAGAAAGCCAAGAGCCGAAGGGCTTGGCGACTTGGCGACTTGGCTTTGGATTATGTTCGCGGCCGAGGTGCGGCCGCTCTCTCTCTCTCTCTCTCTTCACTAGACATCAATACATACTTTTCCCCACTCGCTGCGGACGGTCCGCCTGCATCTCCCTCTCCGTGATCCTTTCTCGTGATCCGTCCTCTCGGCCCCTCTCCGGCCGATAACCTTGAGCCTATCAGCAGTAGCGGTCCGCTCGGCCTCCTCAGCTCCTCACAAGTGGAGTCCCCTAAACACCCGGATCTTCGACCCCCGCTCCCAGCTCCCCCAAGAACTCCTGCAGCGCCGCCTCCGACACCTCACTCACCGCGGGCTCCTCGGTCGTACCTGAAAAGCGGTTCCGCCATATACTTAATAGGTAGAGTACCAAAAAACGGGGAGTTTTAGTCCAGCAGCAATAATAGATTACTGCTCCATCGAACTGGCAATATACACGTCGCTGCCTTACTACGGTCTGCAAATGAAGGCAGTATTACCAATCATACGTACTAACTGATCAACACGTATCAAAATTGATACTGAAATTCTTTTGTATCCTGCAGCGATGCTGGTGTGATCGTGCTCCGATCTCAGGGTCCGATGCGGGCTGCATACCTTATCGATACCAAATCCAGTTCCGATACTAGCAATAAAAAAATGGGATATTTTTCTCTTTCTCTTCTCTTACTTACTTCCATTTTCACTTCATTTCGTTCTACTTGTTCAATTTGTTCTATTCTTTCTATTCTTTCTATTTTTATTTATTTTTTATTCAGGTCTCAGGTTATGTTTTAGGTGGGATTCAAACACGGGTTATATGTTAGAAATCACGACTTTTAGACGACTAAGTTAAAAATTGAATTTACATTTGCTAAAACAAGTTAGGAAATCATAACGGACAACCGACTTGATCCACCCTCCCGTTTATCCAGAGGCACCAATCGCGCAGCGCCGAAACTGTTTCGCGTGGCCTGCCTAGGACATCAAAAGTCGTTGCTCTCCAGAAGATTCTCGACATATCCTTTTCCCAGTGATTGCTGACGTGTGGTAGGGCGGTTTGTCGTTCAGCGTTCTCTGGTATTGGGAGATCAGACCAACGGCAAGCAGCCTTGCTGGGCTAAGGAATGGAGTAGGGTGGGAGTTGGGTATCGTACGTAGGCGTCACGGCATGGTTAACTCAGGGGGCCACGCTGTTGTGTCCTGGTTGCTTTTGGTAGAGTTTATTATATTGTGGCTTAGCCGAAAAGGCTTTTAGACTGTTGGTAGACGGTGAAAACTTTAGACCGAGCTGATACTCGACCCCGCCCAGTGCAGAGCGAATACGGTACCAATTCACCCCATTTCTGTCAGATCGTAGCTATGATCCGGATTCCGTTTGGCATCCGGGGTGTAGTGCCCGGGCATTAGCGGGAATTGCGCAGTGATTAAAGGAGCATTCGGGATGGTATCTGGTATACGATTCGTGACTCATGGGTGCCGCATCGTTATACCATTCGGTTCTTGTAAAACACAAAGTGGAAGTTTCGATACTTCATTCTAAAGGTATATGCTTGGATGCTATGGATCCTAATTCAATGCTTGTTAGATTCCAATTATTATTTGATCTGTATCTGATGGTCCAAACGCATCTTAGAATGATGTCGTCCTGCGGAATTTCTTTTGATAGCGATTTAGCCGGACGCCAGAGTCAAGCTCGATGCGAATCTACGTCCTGATACACCACGAATACTAGGCTCTGTCGAATGCCGTATTGCTGCTTGATTGGTAATACACTGTTATTTCCTACTGAACTTGCCTAACATCTGCAAATCCACAACCGTATCTCACACCTTCTTCTCATCAGGAAATTTTTTTCCTTTCAGACGGATTCCAAATAGGTATTATCCTTCTGGACACGCGTGACTTACGGACGCAGCGTGCCACGGCGAAGAGCGTCCTGCAGGGGTATGTCACGACATTTGCCATCTGTATGCACCCCCTAGTCTTACTGACACAGCGTTTCAATGCAAATATCTTCCAGACGCAACTGTCACGGCGCCAGCATCCGGACACATATTCCACGGTACCATCCTATTTACCTTCTGGACACAGCGAGCGTATTATGTACGTAAAGTGTCAATGCACATGGGATCCCGAGAAGGCTAACGATGGCTCACCACATATAGGCAACAGAGCAGTCATGGAGGGAGCATCAAGATGCGGCCGTCAGGGCATAGTATTTGCAGCGTGGACTATCAGCCACGCAGTTGGTTCCACGCGTTGTCACTCCACTTCTATTCATTACAGGTACCTCCATATATACTAGCACACTTAGCTTACCCAGTGCAAGCACCCAGCGTCACATCCATCACCAATATCATCGCCTGCAACGCAGTTCCTATTGTGGATAGCATCGCTCTGCATGTAACTGAAACAAGGGCAGTTTGCCAGATAAGACGACACGATGAATATGGTGTCGATGAGCATCCAGCGGGATGGACGATCGCGAATAGGACGCGCCACATAGGTTGACGAGCTCTGTGACATGGTTAGCACAGCCCTCAGAGGGACTGGGATAGCGGGAAGTTGTACAAGACGACCCGACAAGTACGACGTCGATGAGGATACCGGGGCCGTAGATGGATGATACCAAGTTGCGACGAGTATGGTGTCGATGAGGATGCCGGCGGCGTGCATTATATCAAGACGCGACGAGTAAAATATGGATGAGAATACCAGCAGCGTGGTTGATATGAAGACACGACGAGTGCAATGTCGATGAGAATGCCGGCGGCGGGGATGAGAACAAGTCGCGACGAGTTCGATATAGATGAGAACGCCGGTGGCAAGGACGATCGTGGGTGAAACGCAACACGAAGGTCTGCGTGCTCGTGACATGTTTAGCACCGCTCTCAGAGGGACAGAGACAGTGGGAAGTTGTATAATACAACGTGGTAAGTAAGATATCGATGAGGATACTGACCACGTGGATATCAAGTAAGACGCCTCGAGTACAATGTTGATTCGTATACCAGTCGTGGATGATACCAAGTAAGATGCGATGAGTACAATGTAGATGATGATGCCGGCAGGCCAGGACAATCGCGAGGAAGACGCGGCGAGTAGATCTGTGAGTATCATGGCATTGTTAGCATAGCTCCCAAGGGGCAGACACGCGGAAGTTGTACCATGGGACGCAACGTGCATGACATCAATTAGGATGCAGACGGCGTGAGCATCAAGTAAGGCGCCTCGAGTACAATATCGATGAGGATGCCGTCGGTAAGGGCGATCACGAGTAAGGTGCGGCAAGTAGATCTGCGTGCTTCGTGATACTGTTAGGAAGGTTGTCAAGGGACAGAAACTGGCAGAAGTTTTACAACACGACGCGATATGTGTGATCTCAATGAGGATTCCGGCGGGGTCGATAATACGAAATAAGGGGCGACGAGTATGATACCAGCGATGTTGCCAGTGCCGTAGGTGATATCAAGTAAATCGCGACGAGTACGGTGTCGATGGTGATGCAGGCGGCCGGTACGATCGTAGTAAGAGGCGGCAATTAGATCGGGGAGCTTCGCGACATTGTTGGTGTAGCTCGCGGAGGGACTGAGACAGTGGTTAGTTGTACAATTCGTCGCGACAGGTATGATGTCAATGAGGACACAGGCGGTTTTTTTTTTTTTTTTTTTTTTTATTTATTCATTACTCGCGTGCGACCTATGGAGATCATGGCGAGGTTATGTACAGTCCGGTTCCTGTCTGCTGTCCGCGCAGTGGCGGCACGTTGCAAGCACCCCTTTGCCCTCCGCCCAGGCCTGTCCCCAGAAAGCATGAAATGACAAAAGAAAGAAGAACTAGTGTGAGAGACAAAGGAAAGAGCAATGGAAA
>Ga0307516_10005674_pt1 | contig 14816 bp, 15 predicted proteins | sample 19_EM_MG_FD_203310 | JGI IMG/M metagenome (GOLD analysis project Ga0307516, IMG submission 203310) | Populus trichocarpa ectomycorrhiza microbial communities from riparian zone in the Pacific Northwest, United States - 19_EM | ecosystem: Host-associated > Plants > Roots > Unclassified | place...
TCTGCACGGCTCCTCATCGCGCTGGCGCTCACCGCCTCACTGCTCGCCGGCTGCCTCGAGCGTGGACAGCCGACCATGGTCGATTCCAGCAGCGATGACGACGCGTTCTGCCAGGCCAACAATGTCAAGGCCGGCTCGCCGGAATATGTCGCCTGCCGCAAGGACCGCGATGTCCAGCGCGCCAATGCTAACGCGCGCACCGACCGTCGCCAGCGCAATCTCGGCGAATACATGCTGAACAACCCGAGCGTTCCAAAATGAGGAGACGGCCATGAACGAGGATGTCTTCAACACCAGCCTGCGCGGCTTTCTCAAGAAGGTCGGCATCACCTCGCAGCGTGAGATAGAAAAGGTCGTCCGCGACGCCATCGCCGGCGGCAGGCTCAAGGGCAACGAGAAACTGCCGGCCAAAATGACACTGACGCTCGGCGGCGTCAGCTTCACGCACGAGATATCAGGCGAGATCGAATTGGGCTGATTCCGCGCGGACTCGTTCTTGCCTCTCCCACACCGGGAGAAGGAAAAAGCAACGGGCTCACGACATTCTCACAAAGGGACCACACCACATGGACGTCAAGGTCAGGGATTCCAACGGCGCGCTGCTCGCCGAGGGCGACAGCGTCACGCTGATCAAGGACCTGAAGCTGAAGGGCTCGTCCACTGTGCTGAAGCGCGGCACTGTGATCCGAGGCATCCACCTCACCGACAACGCCGACGAAATCGAAGGTCGCACCGACAAGGTCAAGGGCCTGGTGCTGCGCACGGAGTTTCTGAAGAAGGCGTGAGAAAAAAGTCGAGCAAAATCAACAAAACTGCCCGACGGGAAAATCACTTCTGTTTTACAGAAAGTTGTGTCAAGTCCATAAATGAAAAATATTTCGCTTTATCAGAATTGTGAAATAGGCTATGTCACACCCCATCCCGTCCCACTCAAGGGGCGTAGGCCATCGTTACCAACGAGGGACGGGTCGCGGTGGACGCTGGTAGTGCCGAAAACGAGCGGCACGAGGGCGTACGGTGAAGTCGTGTGGTCCTGACGCCCCGGTGCTGGCGTCAAGCTTGTAAATACTGCGCATCGATCCAATAGGACGATTGCGTGCAAGCGATGGTGGCAAAAGAGCCGGTCACCAGGGAGAGCTCGAAGTAAGCCGTAAAGCCATTGCGCAGGGAATGTCGGATGTTCTCCGCTGCCCTGTATGCTCATGCGCGCACTTTCTGTGCACATTGCGCATGAGACCTCGGGTGCAGCGCGCATCCGGCATTCCCTGCGCCCTCTGACTATCGAGGGCAGGACGTTCAAAGCAAAACTCGCGCGAAACGCGCGGCGAGAACGCGAAGGTGTGTTTTTTCGTCATTGCGAGCGCAGCGAAGCAATCCATGTCGCCGCACGAAGAAAGAATGGATTGCTTCGCTGCGCTCGCAATGACGGGATGGGCAAATTGAAAATCGCAATTCCCAGCAACTCCGGAAGAGCGCAATCCGCGCGCCCCCCAAACAAAAACGCGGCAGGTTGCCCCGCCGCGTTTGAAATCCGTCCCACGAAAACCGAGAATCCCTTACTCCTCGTCTTCCTGCTTCTTGCCGCCGATCGTCTTCAACTTCGCGAACACCGCATCGACATTGAGGTCGTCGCGCTGCTTTTCGGTCGGCTCGAATTCCGGCTCCCTCTTGGTGGTCTCGGAGGCCGGCAGCAGGGTAGCGCCGCCGTAGGCGGCCGGCACCGGCTTTTCCTTGGCGGCGCGCTGCACCTCGAAATCGAGTTCGATCTGCGAGCACAGGCCGAGCGTCACCGGGTCCATCGGCGTCAAGGTCGAGGCGTTCCAGTGGGTGCGGTCGCGGACGCTGGCAATCGTGGTCTTGGTGGTGCCGACCAGGCGCATGATCTGGGCGTCCTTCAATTCGGCATGGTTGCGCACCAGCCACAGGATCGCGCTCGGCCGCTCGTGGCGGCGCGACACCGGGGTATAGCGCGGGCCCTTCTTCTTGGCGGCCGGCGGCAGCGCCACCTTGCTCTCGCCGAGCCGGAGGCGGTAGTTCGAGTCCTTTTCGCCCTTTTCGATCTCGTCCCGGGTCAATTGGCCGGTCGAAATCGGATCCATGCCTTTGATGCCCTGGGCGGCGTCGCCGTCGGCGATGGCGCGCACTTCCAAGGGGTGCATTTTGGTGAAATCGGCCACCTGGTCGAAGGTCAGCGCAGTATTATCAACCAGCCACACGGCAGTCGCCTTTGGCATCAGCGGTGCGTTGCTCATGGCAAATCTCCTTTGTGCCTCGCCCACCTCTTTTGGAGGCGAAGTCTGCGGTCATCGGTGATGACGGGAATAAGGGCGCTATATACGCCTTCCCGGGCCATTGGCGCAATGGTCTGCTAAAGTGCCTTGACAGAGCCCAAAAGCAGCCCCAAGTCCTTATGTAAATTGACCGTTCCCCGCCCGCCGGCGAGGGGTGATTCGGTCCTGAGATAGCCCCCAATGTCTTCTTTGTCAGCATCCGCCAAACCAGACCTCAAAATCGTGCTTTGTTCCCCCCGCGGCTTCTGTGCCGGCGTGGTCCGGGCCATCGACACCGTGGAACGCGCGCTCACGATCTATGGCGCCCCGGTCTATGTCCGCCACGAGATCGTCCATAACCGCTATGTGGTCGACAGCCTGAAGACCAAGGGCGCGATATTCGTCGAGGAACTGGCCGAAATCCCCGAGAACACCAACGCACCTGTGGTGTTCTCCGCCCATGGCGTCCCGAAATCGGTCCCGGTGGACGCCCGCGCGCGCAATTTCTTCTCGCTGGACGCGACCTGCCCGCTGGTGACCAAAGTGCACCGCGAGGCGGCAATCCATTTCAAGCGCGGCCGTGAAATCCTGCTGATCGGGCATTCGCACCATCCGGAAGTGGTCGGCACGCTCGGCCAATTGCCGCCCGGCGCGGTGACGCTGATCGAGACCAACGAAGACGCCAAGACCTTCACGCCGAAGGATCCGAACAACCTCGCCTTCGTGACCCAGACGACGCTGTCGATCGACGACACCGCCGAAATCGTCGCGATGCTAAAGGAGCGCTTCCCCACCATCTCCGGGCCGCACAAGGAAGACATCTGCTACGCCACCACCAACCGCCAGCTTGCGGTGAAGAAGGTGGCGCCGGTGGTCGACGCCGTGATCGTGGTTGGCGCGCCGAACTCGTCGAACTCGCAGCGCCTGCGCGAGGTCGCCGAGCGTGAGGGCTGCCCGATTGCGGTCCTGGCGCAGCGTGCCAGCGATATCGACTGGGCGCGCTTCGAGGGCATCAAGAGCCTCGGCATCACGGCGGGCGCGTCGGCGCCGGAAGTGATCGTCGAGGAGATCATGGGCGCGTTTGCCGAGCGCTATAATTTGCATGTGGAGACGGTCTCGGCCGCGGAAGAGAATGAATTCTTCCCGCTGCCGCGTTCGCTGCGGCCCGACGCAGCTTAAGGCGTCGCGCCCATGGCGGTTTACACCGATGTTGCCGCCGAAGACCTCGCGGAATTCCTCAAGAGTTACGATATCGGCGAATTGACCTCCTATAAGGGCATCGCCGAGGGCGTCGAGAATTCCAACTTCCTGCTGCATACGAGCAAGGGCGCCTACATCCTGACGCTCTATGAAAAGCGCGTGGCGGTCGACGACCTGCCGTACTTCCTGTCGCTGATGGCGCATCTGGCCGAGCGCGGCGTTCGCTGTCCGCAGCCGGCCAAAAATCGGCTGGGCGCGGTCTATAGCCAGCTCGCCGGGCGGCCGGCGGCGATCATCAATTTCCTCGAAGGCATGTGGCCGCGGCGGCCCAGCGCGGCGCATTGCACCGGCGTCGGCGAGGCGCTGGCCAGGATGCATCTGGCGGGGCGCGACTTTCCGCTTGTCCGCAAAAACCCGCTGTCGGTCGAAGGCTGGCGGTCGCTGTTCGATCTGGCCGCACCGCGCGCCGACAGCGTCCAGCCGGGCTTGCGCGATTTCATCGCGCGCGAACTCGATCACCTCGAGGCGTGCTGGCCGACCAACCTGCCGCCCGGTGTCATCCATGCCGATTTGTTTCCGGACAACGTGTTCTTCCTCGGCGACAAGCTGTCGGGGCTGATCGACTTCCCGTTTTCCTGCAACGATGCGCTGGCCTACGACGTCGCGATCTGCCTGAATGCATGGTGCTTCGAGTCGGATCATTCCTTCAACGTCACCAAGGCCCGCGCGCTGCTCGGCGCCTATGGCCGCGAACGCAAATTGTCGGACGTTGAACAGGACGCGCTGCCGCTGCTGGCGCGCGGCGCCGCGCTGCGCTTTCTGCTGACGCGCCTTGTCGACTTTCTCAACGTGCCGCCGGGCGCGCTGGTGAAGCCGAAAGACCCGCTGGAATATGTCCGCAAGCTGCGCTTCCACCAGAGCGTCTCGAGCGCGCGCGATTACGGCATGACGCCGTCGGGATGCGCTGCGTGAGCGATTCAAAGCCGCATGTCACGGTTTTCACCGACGGCGCCTGCTCGGGTAATCCCGGCCCGGGCGGCTGGGGCGCGATCCTGAAATTCGGCGACACCGAAAAGGAATTGAAGGGCGGCGAGGCCCACACCACCAACAACCGCATGGAGCTGATGGCGGCGATCTCGGCGCTGGAAGCGCTGAAAAAACCCTGCGTCGTCGACCTCACCACCGACAGCCAGTATGTCCGCAAGGGGATCACGGAGTGGATCCATGGCTGGAAGCGGAATGGCTGGCGCACATCCGACAAGAAACCGGTCAAGAATGTCGATCTGTGGCAGCGATTAGATGCCGCGCTGAAGCCGCATGAGCTGCGCTGGCACTGGATCAAGGGCCACGCCGGCCACGACGAAAACGAACGCGCCGATCAACTGGCGCGGGATGGCGTTGCGATGGCGCGGTTGAAGGCCTGAACTGTGATCGCCCGCGAAGGCGGGCGATCAGTATTCCAGAGACGGTTGAGATAGTGCCGAGGAGCTGCGGCGTACTTGGGTCGCCCGGTCAAGCCGGACGACGACAGTTGTGAACGCCGCGGTCGCGCCGCACCAAACTTACAGCTGCCCCAGCAGCGTATCGCCGCCGGAAACCTCGACCTTGCCGGGGGCGGGCTCGAGGTTGAGCTTCTTGACCACGCCGTCTTCCACCAGCATCGAATAGCGCATGGAGCGGATGCCGAGGCCGTTGCCGGAGGCGTCGAGCTCCATGCCGATCGCCTTGGTGAAGTCGGCATTGCCGTCGGCGAGGAAGGTGGCTTCGTCGCGCTGGTCGGTGTCGCGCTTCCAGGCGTTCATGACGAAGGCGTCGTTGACGGAGACGATCGCGATCGTGCTCACGCCCTTGTCCTTGATGGCATAGGCGTTGAGGAAAATACTCGGCAGATGCATCTTGTGGCAGGTGCCGGTATAGGCGCCGGGCACCGCGAACAGCGCGACCTTCTTGCCCTTGAAAATATCGTCGGTGGTTTTGACCTGCGGGCCTTCCGCCGTCATCACGCGAAACTTGGCTTCCGGCAACTTGTCGCCAACTTGGATCGTCATCGTCAATTCTCCCTCAATGTGCGGATGTGTCTTATAGCGTTTTCGAGCGAAGTGGGTACCGGTTCGCTGATCTGATCAGAACCGATAATCCTCTAGACCGGGCGGGCAGCGGGCACAATATTGGGTGCCACGGAAACGGCAATGGTGCCGTGCGTTCACTGTTCTGTCATCAGCCGGAAAACCCGCCGGCGTCGAGGAAGGCCTGCTCCTCGGGCGTGGTCGGGCGTCCCAGAATGCGGTTGCGGTGGGGAAAGCGCCCGAACCGGCGGATAATATCGGCGTGCTGCCCGGCATAGCCGATGTTTTCGGCATTTTCAGTGCCGCGGAACAGTTCGACGCAGCGCAGCTGATCGGGCAGATGCTCGGAGTGCATGAACGGCATATAGAGGAATTCGAGCAGCGCCGATTCGATGCGCCTATCGACGCCACGGTCGATAGCGCGCGCTGCGACCTCGCACGCCAGGGCGTCGCTCGCATAGGTCATGGCGTCACCACGAAACATATTGCGGGGAAACTGGTCGAGCACGATCGTGAGCGCCAGTGCGCCGTCATCGCGGGTTTCCCAGGACGACAGCCCGCCTGCTGCCGCCTTCCGCCATAGCTCAAGATAGCGGGCGCGCATTTGCGTGTCGAACGCGTCGTCGCGCCGGTACCAACGGTCACGGCCGGCGTCGCGCCAGAACGAAAGGATTTCGGCCGGCAGCGGTTCGCGAGCGTCAGTCATGACCAGACGCTCGCTTTCGCTTTTCGGCTCAGGCCGCGGCCTTCTTTTCGTCGCGCAGCTCACGGCGCAGGATCTTGCCGACATTGGTCTTGGGCAGGTCGGTCCTGAACTCGATCTGCTTCGGCACCTTGTAGCCGGTGAGCTGCGTGCCGCAGTACTTGATGATTTCTTCGGCGGTGACGTTGGGGTCCTTCTTGACGATGAAGGCCTTGACCGCTTCGCCCGACTTCGCGTCCTGGACGCCGATCACGGCGCATTCCAGCACGCCTGGATGGCTGGCGATCACTTCCTCGATCTCGTTCGGATAGACGTTGAAGCCGGAGACCAGGATCATGTCCTTCTTGCGGTCGACGATCTTGGTGTAGCCGTTGGCGTCCATCACGCCGATGTCGCCGGTGCGGAAATAGCCGTCCGGCGTCATCACGTTCGCGGTCTCCTCCGGCCTTTGCCAGTAGCCGGCCATTACCTGCGGGCCTTTGGCGCAGATCTCGCCGGCCTCGCCGAGCGGCACTTCCTTGCCGTCGTCGTCGCGGATCGAGAGATAGGTCGAGGGGACCGGAAGGCCGATCGTACCGGAGAACTCCTCGATATCGGCGCGATTGCAGGTCAGCGTCGGCGAGGTCTCCGACAGGCCGTAGCCCTCCGACAGCGCGCAGCCGGTGGTCTTCAGCCATTTCTCGGCCACAGGCTTTTGCGTCGCCATGCCGCCGCCGTTGGAGATCTTCAGCTTGGAGAAATCGAGCTTGTCAAACCCGGGCGTGTTCAACAGGCCGTTGTAGAGCGTGTTGACGGCCGGGAAAAAGCTGACCTGGTACTTCGTCAGCTCCTTGACGAAGCCGGCCATGTCGCGCGGGTTGGGAATCAGCAGATTGGTGCCGCCGGTGCGCACTCCCAGCAGGTAGCACGCGGTCAGCGCGAAGATGTGATAGAGCGGCAGCGCGCAGACGATGATCATCTGGTCGACGATCGGCGGCTTCTTCAGCGCCGGTTGTAGCCAGGCGTCGTTCTGGAGCACGTTGGCGAGGATGTTCTGGTGCAGCAGCGTCGCGCCCTTGGAGACGCCGGTGGTGCCGCCGGTATATTGCAGGAAGGCGACGTCCTCGCGCGTGAGCTGCGGCTTGTTGAGCTTCATGCCGCGGCCGGCGGCGAGCGCGTCGTTGAAGGAGACCGCGCCCGGGATCGACCAGGCCGGCACCATCTTCTTCACCTTGCGGATCACCAGATTGACGATCACGCCCTTGAAGCCGAGCAGGTCGCCCATGCTGCCGACGATGACATGCTTGACCGCGGTCCTGGCAACCACCTGCTGCACCGTGGTGGCGAAATTCTCCAGCACCACGATCGCTTCGGCGCCGGAATCCTTGAGCTGGTGCTCGAGCTCGCGCGGGGTATAGAGCGGGTTGACGTTCACCACCGCGTAGCCGGCGCGCAGCACGGCCGCCGTCGAGACCGGGTATTGCAGCACGTTCGGCATCATCAACGCGACGCGGGCGCCCTTTTTCAGGCCCTTGCTTTGCAGATAGGCGCCAAGTGCGGCCGACATTTTGTCGAGGTCACGGTAGCTGATCGACTTGTCCATGCAGATGAAGGCCTTGCGGTCAGCGAACTTCGCAAAGCTTTCTTCCAATAGCGCGACGAGCGACGTGTATTGGGTGACGTCGATATCGGCGGGCACGCCGGCCGGGTATTGCTTGAGCCAGATCCGCTCCATGGTATTTCCCCTCTGGTTGGTTCCCGATTTCTCACGAATTCTTGGGTCGGGATGCCGTGTTTTGGCCAGTATTGAGAATGCCGCCGCCGATGGCAAGCGGCTGCGCGCTATCGACGCATTGGAAGTCGAACAGGAAATGGCTCGAAGGGGCCGGACACCCCTGACGGCATGGCGTCGCGGCGCTGTTAACCAGCCGGCTTGGTATCGCTTTTGGGTTTCGCGGCGGCCTTGGGCTTGGCCGGTTTCCCGGCCGGCTTCTCAGCCGCGGCGGCGGGCTTCTCGGTTGGCTTGGCGCTGGCATGCCTCACGACCACGACAACCGGTTTGGTGTCGGGTTTCGCCGCAGTCTTGGCTTCGGCTTTGGGCGCTGCGGTATCGGGCTTTTTCGCCGCGACCCGCGATTTCTTGCCGCGGCGTGGCGTCGCCTGCTTTTCGGTGTCGGTTGCAACGGCCGCGATCAGGGCCACGCCGGTCTTCTTGGGGCCGGTGTAGACCACCATGGGTTCGGCGGCGGCGGGCCCTGTCGCCAGCAGTTCCGATGGCCTGGCCATCGGCGGCTGTAGTCCGGCGGTGAAGAACGTCACGGCATTTTCGCCACCGGGACCGCCCGCGCTCGCCGAGGTCACACTGGAATCCTCGTCTTCGTCGCTGGCCGGGCGTTTGCGCTTTCCGCCGCACATCTCGTCGCGCAAATTCGGCGGCGAGGCGTCGATCGGCACCAGATTGTCGACGGTGCCGAGCGAGGGGCGCAACCATGCCAGCCCATTGCTGGCAAATCCGCGCTCGAGCAGTTGCGCGGCGCGCACCGCGCGTGCATGGCCTGAGGTCGAGCCGAGCACGACCGCGATCAGCCGCTTGCCGTTGCGCGTCGCCGATCCCACCAGATTGTAGCCGGACGCGCAGATGAAACCGGTCTTGAAGCCGTCGGCGCCGGGATAGCGCCCGATCAGATGGTTGAAATTGTTGGTGACCCTGCGGCCGAACCGGATCGCGGGAATGTGGTAGAAATATTCGTATTCCGGCAGATCGCGAATGACCGCGCGGGCGAGGATCGCCAGATCGCGCGCCGACGTGATCTGGCCGTCAGCGGGCAGTCCGTTCGGATTGACGTAGCTCGTCTGCGTCATGCCGAGCTTTTGCGCGGTCTGGTTCATCATCGCCGAGAAGCCGTCGATCGAGCCGCCGACGCCTTCGGCAAGCACCACCGCCATGTCGTTGGCCGACTTCACCATCATCATCGCCAGCGCGTTTTCGACGGTGACCTGCATGCCAGGCCGGAAACCCATCTTCGAAGGCGACTGCGACGCCGCTACCGGCGAGACCGTCAGCAGGCTCTCGAGCGTCAGGCGCCCTTCCTTGACGGCTTTCAGCGTGACATAGGCCGTCATGATTTTCGTCACAGACGCGGGATACCAGGGCATCGTCGCATTGTCCGCCTGCAGCACCTTGCCGGTATCAGCTTCGACCACCAGCCACGCTTCGGCATGCACGGCGCGCGGCGCGACCAGCGCGAGTGCGGCAACGAGCAGGATCAGGTTCAACGACGGATGGCGAAGCAGTGGGCGGAGAAAATGCACTATTGGGTTCCGGTCCTTTGAGACCTGCCTTCGAAAGAAAGGAGGTCCTGACATCTAAAGTTCGGGTTCAAGCGTGCGATCTTGAAACTCGGCTGCAAACCTATACCGGCTTGCCGGTCCAGAACAGAGGCTGGCCAATTAAATCGTGGACGAAATAGGCGCAATTTCGACGATATTTCAATCTCGTCGGCGGGGTATGAGGGCTACTTTACCACGGCGTCGGCACGTGCATTTTCCTGTACCATGAACTGGGCCCGTGCGAGTTCCGCAAATCGGCCGCCTTTCGCGACCAGTTCATCGAAAGTTCCGCTTTCGATCACGTGACCGTTGTCGAACACCAGGATGCGGGTCGCGTTCCGGATGGTCGAAAGCCGGTGCGCGATCACGAACGTCGTCCGCCCCCTCATCACTTCATCGAGAGCGGCGTTAACTTTTGCTTCGGTCACCGCATCGAGCGCGCTGGTGGCCTCGTCCAGAATCAGGATCGGCGGGTCCTTCAGCAGGGCGCGTGCGATCGACAGCCGTTGCCGTTCTCCGCCGGAGAGCATGCGGCCGCGCTCGCCAGCATGGGTCTCGAATTTCTTCTCGCTGCGCTCGATGAATTCCAGTGCCTGGGCACGCGCCGCCGCGGTACGCATTTCCTCTTCGGTCGCATCCGGCTTGCCGACGCGCAGATTGTCGGCGATCGAGCGGTTGAACAGCAGCGCCTCCTGGAACACGACGCCGATATTCCGCCGCAGTGCGGTCAGCTTCAGGCCGCGGACATCCATGCCGTCGATCTTGATGATGCCGGATTGCGGGTCAAACGCGCGATGCAACAGCGCGATCGCGGTCGACTTGCCGGCGCCGGTCGGGCCGACCAGCGCGATGGTCTGGCCGGGCAAAGCGGTGAACGAGAGATCTTCGATCGCCGGCCGCTTGCCGTCATAGGAAAACGAGACGTCGTTGAATTCGACCAGGCCCGAAAGCCGACCGCTGTCCATCGCGCCGGGGCGGTCACGCACCGCGGGCACGGCGTCGAGTACGTCGAAGAATTCCTGCAAGCGCGGGGCTTCCATGAACACGCTGTTGATGAAGCCGACCACCTGCTCGAGTTTCTGGATCAGCATGGTCGCGAAGCTGACGAACATCACGATCTCGCCGACGGTGGTCAGCCCCTGTTCGTGCAGCACAATGCCGACGGTGAAGATCGCCAGCACGGTGATGGTGGTGGAGGCGCGCGTGATCACGGTCACCAGCGCCCACCACGACAGCACCGGCATCTGCACCGCGAGCAGTTTGTCGGCAACAAAACGAAGCCCCTGAACCTCGGCATCGATGCGCACGAAACTTTGTACCAAGGCGACATTGCCCAGCGCATCGGACGCACGCGCGGAAAGGTCGCTGTAATGCGCCTCGACCTCGCTCTGCATGCCGTAGGTCTTGCGCACCACCAGCGTCGTCAGCACCGTGAACACCACACACAGCACGAACAGCAGGATCGCCAGCCGCCAGTTGATGTAGAGCGCCAGCGGCAGCAGCACCACCAGCGACATGATCGCGGCGAAATGTTCGCGGAAGAAGCCGAGCCAGAGCCGCCACAGCGAGTCGGTGCCGTTCAGCATCACCTTCATCAGCCGGCCGGAATGGGTGCCGGTGTGGAAGGTCAGCGGCAGCTGCATGATGTGTTCGAAATAGTCGGTCAGCACCGTCTGGCGCTGGCGATGCGCCAGCTTGTCGGCGTTCAGCGCTACCGCGGCGCTGCACAGGATGGTGAACAATCCGAACGCCACCCAGGCCGCCAGCAAGGGCCAGGCCGATGACGACGACAGCGGACCGGGCACGGGCTTGCCGGAGAGCACGTCGATGATCTTACCGAACAACACCGGTTCGGCGAATTGCGCGCCGGCCAGCAGCAAATTGGCGCCGGCCAGAATCCAGCCCAGCCGCGCCTCTTTGCCGAGCAGCTCGAGGACGCGGGTGTAAAGGCGAAGCATGCACAGGCCGGGAGGATTCGAGGGGACGGCGGCGATCGGTCGGGCCATATTCTAATCAGGGATCGAGGCCCAGAACCAGCGTCCGCTCGATTTTTACTCAATTGATCAGACGGCCATTGACCGGGGGCAGGAACTGGTCATCGAAAATATCCGAAGCCTGCGGTCGCTTCTGGAACTTGAAGCCTTCCGCGAGTTGGTCGATCGACCGCTCGAACCTTGCCGCATCGATGTCCCCGATACCGTTGCGCTTCACCTCGCCGGTCAGGATGTTGTCGCGCAGGACGACGTGCAGCCGTTCGAGCTCCAGATCGCGCGAACCGCCGTCCATGCGATTGACGACCTCGTTCACCGTGCCGGCCGGGTCCTTGACGGCGAGATGCACACCGCCGATCACCGCCCGCACGAATCCCTTCACCGCTTCCGGCTTGGCGGCCGCCAGCGCCGGATTGACGATGATCGCAAAGCCGTAGGCCTCGCAGCCATAGTCGGCGAATCTGAGCACCGCCAGATCGTCGGCCGGCACGCCCCGGTCCTTCAGATTGATCGCCGACAGATAGGAAAATCCGGTGACTGCGTCGATCTGGCCCGCCGACAGCATCGGTTCGCGCACTGCGGCGCTAATGCTGCTCTGTTTTACGCTTCCGATCTTGATGCCGTTCTGCTTGGCGACCGCCGGCCACAGCCGGATCGAAAGATCGCCCTCGGCGACGCCGAGATTCTTGCCCTCGATGTCGGACAGCGCCTGGATGCCGCGGCTCTTGCGGGCAACGATGGCATAGGGCGCCTTGTTGAACAGCACGAACACCGCCTTGATCGGCGGGACGCCTTGCTTGTCCTTGTCGCGAAAACGCACCAGCGTGTTGATGTCGACCAGTGCGAAATCGCTGCTGCCGGCGGCAACGCGGGCAATGGCGTCCGGCGATCCGCTGGCGATATTGATCGTGACCGCGAGGCTCTCGGCGCTGAACAGGCCACCGGCGGCCGCCATCACGAAGGGTGCGGCTGCGGCGTCGATCGGCCGATCGAGCGAGAATTGGATTGCGAGCGGCGGTCGCGTCTCATCCGCGGCCAGCGCCGCACTCGCTGCCAGCGACGCAACCCCGCAAAGGCCTGCCAGCGAGGCTAGGATGAAGCGGAAGGCGTTGGACCGTCGTGTACGCATGGAGCTACGTCAGCAGGAGATGAGACAAGTTGCCGCGTCGGCCAGGATTCTTCGATGACAAGCGATGACAAGTCCATTTCAGGCCAAGAACAACCTCATGACAGCCTAAAGACGCAAGACATTCTATCGCATCCAACCTGAATGGGCGATGACTGGCGATGACTGCCACGATTCCGCCAGAGATCGTTCAGCTTGCATTCGGATTGGGGAACCCAATATGGGCTCGGTGGTTAGCTATCCGAGGCCATTCAGGCCAGGCGACCACGGAGGATTTCGAGATGTTTGCACGAAAAGGAGTGTTTTCATCGATGGGCCGCGCCGGCGCGGTGGCGACCGTTGTAGCGGTTGCGCTGACGGCGCTGCCGCCGTCGATGGCTTTCGCAGGCTCCGCGCCCGTCAAGGGCGTGACGGCGACGGCCGGGACCAGCGGCGCGACTGATTTCAGCTCCCGCGGCAGGTATTATCGCGGTGGCGGCGGTGGTGCAGCGGCAGCAGCGGCCTTCGCCGGCATCGTCGGCACGGGTATTGCGATTGCGGCCACGCAGAACCGCCGCGACTATTATGACAACAGCTATGGTTACTACGATGCCCCGCCGGCCTACTACGGTGGCGGACCCGTCTACTATGGCGGTGGCCCGTATTATGGCGGCGGCTATGGCAGCGCGCACCGCCCTGGCGGCTACAACAACCCCAACGCCTGGTAATCGCGACCGCTTCGAACAGGCAAGCCACCGGCCGCTTGGCCGGTGGCTTTTTTTGGGTTGTCAAGCCGGCCGTTAACACGCTGGCGACGGCTTTCCATTAGGTTCGACAGAATGAGTGATTCGCTCGAACGGCTTTATCAGGCGGTGATCGAGGCTAAGGATCTCGATCCGGCGGTTTCGCGCACGGCCCGGCTGTTTCAGCGCGGCCCGGCCAAGATGGCAAAGAAGCTGGCCGAGGAAGCCATCGAAGTCGTGATCGACGCCGTCAATGGCAAGACCGATGCGGTGGTCCGCGAGAGCGCGGATCTGCTCTACAATCTGACCGTTCTATGGGCATCCGCCGGCGTGACGCCAGCGGACGTCTGGCGGGAGATGGAACGGCGCGAGCTTCTGCTCGGCATTGCCGAGAAGCTGCCGAAATCGGCGGTCAAGCTGCCCAAGGCGGCATCCGGCAAGTTGGTCCCCGGCAAGGCGCCGCCTAAAGCGGCCACGACCCCGGCGGTCCGGCGGCGAATTGTCGCGCTGGAAGGCCGCGGCGCACGCAAGCGGCAATAATCCCCTCGAATTTCCCTGATTTACCGGCATGGACAAATCCGCTCCATGATGGTTCATGCGGCCATGCTGAAACGGATTTACGAGTGGTGCATCGACGCCGCTGACAAGCCCTACGCGCTCTGGATTCTGGCCGCCGTGTCCTTTGCGGAAAGCTCCTTCTTCCCGATCCCGCCCGATATCATGCTGCTGCCGATGTCGCTGGCGCGGCCGAAACGGGCATGGTGGTTCGCGACCATCTGCACGGTCGCCTCGGTGGCCGGCGGCGTCGTCGGATATGCGATCGGCGCACTGCTTTACGACTCGGTCGGGCATTGGCTCATCGAGCTTTATGGTCTCAGCGGCAAGGTTGAAGCGTTTCGTCAGTCCTATGCCGAATGGGGTGCGGTGATCATTCTGGTGAAGGGGCTGACGCCGATCCCCTACAAGCTCGTGACCATCACCTCGGGATTTGCCGGCTACAATATCTGGCTGTTCGTCCTGTGCTCGATCGTGGCGCGCGGTGGCCGCTTCTTCGTGGTCGCCATCCTGCTTAACCGCTATGGCGACACCATCCGGGCGGAACTGGAAAAGCGGCTCGGCCTCTGGGTCGGGATCGGCGCCGCCGTGCTGGTGCTCGGATTTTACATTGCGTTTCGATTGATCTGACCGGCACGAGCGTGCTTTGCCGGTCCGAGCCTTCAGGCTACGTTCGCCCCATGCCCGATCGAATCGGCCAGTCCTCAAGGCACTTCGTGACGCACCTCGCCACAGCGGGTCTCGCTTTGTCGATGCTGGCGGCCCTCCCGGGTACCGGCTGGTCCCAAGCCGTGCCACAGCCCTCGCTCGGCGTGCAGTCGCCGGCGAAGCAGCCGGTTCCTCAGGCGCCGGCACCGCAGCAGATCGAACCGCC
>Ga0307516_10005675_pt1 | contig 14812 bp, 16 predicted proteins | sample 19_EM_MG_FD_203310 | JGI IMG/M metagenome (GOLD analysis project Ga0307516, IMG submission 203310) | Populus trichocarpa ectomycorrhiza microbial communities from riparian zone in the Pacific Northwest, United States - 19_EM | ecosystem: Host-associated > Plants > Roots > Unclassified | place...
CGATCGTGCCCCTGCTGCGCGATCGCTTCTACTTGTTCGAAAACACGACGGTTTTTCGGGTTCCGGCCGTGACCGGCTACATCGGCGCAGGTGTAGGCGTACAGTTTTTGTGATCCCAGCGGCCGCTGCCGCTCATCATAGATCCGTGAACGGTGCGGCTACGGCGCTCGACGCGGCAGAGCCGGTGAGCTCGGCGTCCGCCGGGGAGTCACTGGTGCCGGCGGAGCTGCACCCACGAGTGACGCTCATGGTTAAGGCTCATCACGACTTCATCTGGCGCTTGCTGCGCCGGCTCGGCGTGGCCCCTGCCGACACGGACGACGCCACGCAGCGCGTGTTCATGATCGCCGCGCGCCGCGTGGCCGATATCGCCGTGGGCAGCGAGCGCAGCTTCTTGTTCGGTACCGCGCTGCGGGTCGCGCCAGAAACCATCCGCACGGCGCGTCGGCAAGCGCCGCTCGACGACGAGGCGCACGAGCGACGTGACAGCTCGCCTGGCCCCGAAGAGCTGACCGCGCAGCTGCGCGCTCGCGCCGTGCTGGAAGAGATCTTGACCGCGATGCCGCTCGAGCTTCGCACCGTGCTGGTGTTGTTCGAGCTCGAGCAAATGACCAAAAACGAAGTGGCGGAGTTGCTAGAGTTGCCGGTCGGCACCGCGGTCTCGCGGCTACGCCGCGCGCGCGAGGAGTTTCGGGCACAGCTGAAGCGCCGCAACGCGCGGCTCGGAAGGAGGCAGGCCGATGTCCCAGCCTGACCTTGGATGGGACGACGAAGAACGGGCGCTGCTGGAATCAGCGGAGCTCGACGTGCCGACGCCCGGCGCGCAAAACCGCACGCTAGCGGCGCTCGGCGTGGGCGGAGCAGCTCTCAGCACGGCAGTCACCGCCGGCAGCGCCAAGGCGGCTGCCGCGAGCGCCGGCAAAACCCTCGGCGTCGGCAAGCTGCTGGCCGCACTGGCCATCGGCGGCAGCGTCGGCGGCGCCGCGCTGCACTATCGCGCGCAATTCCTGACGGCCACGCCTACCTTCACGCACTCGAGCACCGCCGCTACTCCGACCGCGCACGCCGCGCCGGCAGCAGCGCCGGTGACCGAGCCCGAAGCCGCAGCTGAGCCGGACGAGGCGTCAACGCCAGCCGTGCCGGACATTTCGCCCAGCGCCACCAAGGCCTCCTCGCTGCCTGCGCCAGCGCACACAGAGCCCGACATCGCGCTCGAAATTGCGTCGCTCGATCGCGCGCGACGCGCTTCGGAGCGCGGCGACTTCGGCGCGGCGTTGAGCGAGCTCGACCAATACGATCGCAGCTTCAAACGCGGGCGTTTGCGCCCAGAAGCGCTGCTGCTGCGAGTGCAGACGTTGATCAGCAAGGGTGACGCGAGCGGCGCCAAGGCGCTCGGCGGTAGATTTTTGGCGCGCTACCCGAAGAGCCCACTTTCACCGCGCATCCAGAAGCTGATCGGCTCGCCGAGCTAGCGGCAGCGCCGCCACGGTCGGGCGCTTTTTGGTGATCCCAAACGCCACGTGGCCTCATCACCACGCATGCGACAGACGCTGGGCGCCATCGCGCTACTGCTCCTGAGCTGCACCGCCAACATCTCGGGCGGCGACGCACGAACCGACGGCGGCCCTGGCGCGACGGGGCTCGGTCCAACCGGCGGCGGCGCCGCCAACGGCCCGGGCGGCCCCAACGGCGGCGGCAGCGGTCCGGGCAGCGCCGGGGCCAGCTCGTCGCCGCTCGATTGCCCGAGCAGCGCGACGCCGAAGGCCGACATTTCGGCGCGGATTCGGCGCCTCACCCGGCTCGAGCTCGAGAACACGTTGGCAGACCTGCTCGGCGACAAAACGCGTGCGCTTGCGCAAGGCATCGAGGCCGACACCTTTGCCATCGGCTATTCGACGGGCGACGAGCGCGGCGTGAGCTCGAACTACGTCGATGCGCTCAAAGGAGTTGCTGAAAGCGCGTCGGCCCAGCTCGCGACGGCGCCCGAGCAAAAGGCGCTCGTCGCCAGCTGCAACGTCGACGCCAAGAGCGCGGCCGCCTGCGCAAGCACCTTCATCAAAGCCTTCGGTGCGCGGGCACTGCGTCGCCCGTTGTCGCAGGCCGAGCTCGACGGCCTCACCACCGTTTACCAGGCGGGCACTGCCAGCGTCGCCGCCGGCGATCCGAGCGCAGCGCTCGACGCTGGTCTTACCTACGCGGTACGGGCACTCCTGCAATCATCGGACTTCATCTTTCGCACCGAGCTGGGCGCGCCCGGCGCCACGGGCGCCAGCGTGACACTCACGGCCTACGAAGCCGCCGCCGCGCTGTCGTACGCGCTGATCGCGTCACCGCCCGATGCCGCTCTCACCGAGCAAGCAAGTAGCGGCGCGCTGATGACTCCAGACCAGCTGAGCGCGGAAGGCCATCGCTTGCTGCAGGCGTATCCCGACCGCTTTGCGCGGCAGGCGGAGCGCTTCGTGCGCGAGTGGCTGACCATCGACGTCACGAGCCCGGCTTGGGCGAAAGACGGCAAGCTGTATCCCGAAGCTAGCCCCGCGTTCAAAGGCGCGCTCGATAAAGAGACGGAGCTGTTCTTGCGCGATTGGGCGCAAAATCCCTCACTGAAGACGCTGTTGACGAGTAGCAAGAGCTTCGTCTCGAAAGACAACGCCCCGGCCTATGGCCTGACGCTCACGGCCGCCGACTTCATGCCGACCCAGCTCGACGCTGCGCAGCGCTCGGGTGTGCTCACGCTGCCAAGCTATTTGGGCTCGCGCGCCCACACCGACTCAAGCTCGCCGGTGCTGCGCGGCGTGGCCGTGATGAAGAAGTTCCTGTGCCTCGAGCCGCCGCCGGTGCCAGCCATGGTGCCGCCGTTACCACCCGCCGACACGAGCGGCGCCAAGACGACGCGCGAGCGCTTCGCCATGCACACGCAGATCGCCTTCTGTCAGGCGTGCCACCAAAGCTTCGATCCGATGGGTAACAGCTTCGAGCACTACGATGCGATCGGGCGCTACCGCGTGCAAGAAAACGGCGAGCCCATCGATTCGAGCGGCGCCCTGGTCGGCAGCAGCTCCGCTGCCCCGGTCGCCGATGCCGTCGCGCTCTCGACCCTGCTTGCGACGGCGCCCGACGTGCACGCTTGCTTCGTGCGCCAGACCTACCGCTTCACGGTCGGCCGCAAAGAGAGCGACGCCGACGCCTGCGCCATGAGCGGCCTCACCAAACTATTCGACGACAAGCAGCTAGACGTGCGCGAGCTGATGCTGGCGCTGGTCACCGCACCCGACGCGCTGTCGCGCATTGCCATGACGCCCGACCCCTGAGGAATCAAGCTGACCGTTTATCGCATTTCCAGCGTGAAACACCACCCGCCGATCCTGGCTTCGTTTTCGCTCCGGTCCGATGCTCACGTACTCAAGTACGCTGCGGTGTCGGTGCCCGGTGGGGCACCGCGCACTTGGTCCTCGCGAAAGCCTCGCCAGAAACCAGGCTTGTCGGGTGGGGTGGCTGGAAGATGTGGCTAAAGATGAGGAATCAAGCCAGATGAAGAGCCAAATTTCCAGGCGCGCGCTGCTCGCCACTTTCTCGGGTATCGCTTGCGCGGGCTATTTCAAAGGCCTGCTACGCGACGCGTTCGCGCAAGAAGCCAGCGGGCCGCAGCGCCTGGTCGTGCTCTCCAACCCGCACGGCTGCGGCGCCGATCTGTGGCGTCCTCAAGCCATCGGCGGCGGCGCGGCCAAAGAGACCGGCTGGACCCTCGACTACGATCCCGATTCGACCCTCGGCCCGCTCGAAGCCCACAAAGATTCGCTCGTGATCGTCGAGGGGCTCGACCTCAGTTGCAACTACCAGGACGTGAACCCGATCTTGACCGGGCACAACGGCGGCAACGTGGCGCCCCTCACTGGACGCCACAGCCGCGGCGAAGACGACTCGATGCGCACCGACGGCCCCTCGATCGACCATGCCGTCGCCAAGCAACTCGGCACCAAGCCCTTCTATTTCAAACCGCTCGGCTACGCCGGCGGAGCCACCGCCGTCAGCTACGACGACGCGGGGGAGCAGATTCCGTACGAATACGACTTCCGCGACACTTACAAAAACTGGTTCGGCTCGTTCATGGCGCCGTCGAACGATCCCACGGCCAAGGCGCGCTCGGCCGCCGACATGGCGGTCGTCACGTACCTGAAAGACGACGCCAATCGCCTGCGCTCGCGCCTCGCTGGACCTGAGCGCGCCAAAGTCGACGCGCACCTCGACGCGCTGAATTTGCTGGAAAAACGCCTATCGCGGCCGACCACCATCACCTGCCAAAAGCCTGCGGCGGCGCCCAGCGGCTCGCTCGACGACGAAACCTACCTGCAGACGTGCATGGATTTTGGCCTGCAGCTGTTCGCCTGCGGACTCACGCAGGTCTTCACGCTGTACATGGATGTCGGTCAGACGATGCCGTGGGTCGGCCTCGGCGACGTCAAGATGCACGATGACATCGCGCACGGCTATCGCCCCGACGACCCCGCGACGGTCCGCAAGCTAGCGAAGCTGCAGCGTTGGTACGCCTCGCAGGTCGCGTATTTGATCGAAGGGCTCAAGGCGATCCCCGAAGGCGGCGGCACGGCCTACGACAACACCATCATCTTGTGGACCAACGAGCTTGGCGATCCGGCGCGCCACATGAACAACAACCTACCGTTCGTGGTCGCGGGCGGCGGCGGCAGCTACAAAAAAGGACGCTTTTTGCAGCTGGGCTACGCCCCCGAATACAAAGATCCCCAGAACCCGCACAACGGCCTGCTCTGCTCGCTCGCCAACCAATTCGGCATGAATCTGCCCGGTTTCGGCGACCCGCGCTTCCCTGGTGAGCTCAGCGGTTTTCTCGGCTAGGCAGGCGGCGCGCGGCAGAGCGTCATCGTGAAAGAAATCTACCACTCGTGCAGCGCGCCGTGCCGCCGACTATGAAAGATTGTTGTAAACAGGGACTGCGCGCGTTGACGTGCTCTGGCTTGGCGTTCACATTAGGCGCATGGGGCTTGGCGTGCGCGCTTTGCTGTTGTCGTGCGGTGTTGTGCTCGCCGCGGACGCCAGCGCGGCGTCGGGCAGCGCTGCGAGCCTGCTGCCAGCCGTGCCGGTTGAAATCCTGCTGCTAGGTCCAGACCCGGTGCGCATCGCGCTCAGCGAGGGTCGAACGCTGCCCTGCGATTCGCCCGACAACCGCCCGCTGCTGCGCGGTCGTTTCGGCGGCGGGCTGGTTCGCACCACGACCACGAGCGAGTGCGTGTGCCTGCAACAGACGTATGCCCCGTTTGCCGATATCGATTGGTCGAACGGCGTGGTGGCGTGTCGTCCACTCCGCTGTGGCGGGCGTGGACGACGTTGCGTTGAGGCGCCAGATCCTACGATTCGCGTGCGGGTCGCCGCGCGCCGTTCCAACTAGTGCAGCGCATGCGAAATAGAGACCATTTCAGGGCCGGCGCTGCACTAGGCGCTTGCGAAAGCAAGCGGGGGTCTGGGGCGAAAGCCCCAGGGGAAAGATACTAGTACACCGCATGCCGCACAGCGGACAATCGCGAAGCGATTGTTGATGGAACATCACATGCGGTGCACTAGTCGCGCGGGCGCTAGAGCAGCGACTTCAAGTCGAGCATTTCTTCGACGTCGGGCATCAGCACCAGCTCGACGCGACGATTCTTTTTGCGGCCCTCGGGCGAGTCGTTGCCGACGATCGGATCGGTCTGGCCGTAGCCGGAGGCGCTCCAATGCTTGGGGTTCAAGTTGCCGCCTTGGCGCTCGGTGTCGGGCGTGTCTTTGGCCGCGACGGCCTTGGTTTTGTCGGACTTGTCGGACTTGTCGCCCTTGGCGGTGGCCTTCGCGGGCGCTGGTGGCGGCGGCGGGGCCTTCTTGGCGGCGCCGGGCTTGTCGCCTTCGGCGGGGGCGACCAAGAAGACGAGCACCTGGCGCGCGCGCATCAGCGACAGGCCCCAGTTATCGTGGAAGGTATCGGCGGCCCGCTTGAGCGGCTGGTCGTCGGTGTGACCGGCGACTTGGTACTGGCGATCGCGCAGCGCCGCGTCGTTTTGAATCACGTCGGCGACCTGCAGCAAGATCTTGTTGCCTTCGCCGCTCAAGACGTCGCTACCAGATGCGAACAGCACGTCACCGGGCAACGAGATGACCATGCGGTTGTTGCGAATTTTCACGTCGAGGCCGAGCTCGGTCAGCTTCTGCAGCTTCTTGCGCAGGGCTTCGAAGCGCTGCTTGATGCGCTCCAGCGTCTCGGCGCGGGCTTGAAACTCGGCCAGCGCCGATTTCATCTGCGCCATGTCTTGCGTGAGCTTGTCTTTCTCGCTGCCTTCGCTGCTGAGCTTGACGCCCATGCCCTCGAGTTGCTCGCTCAGCTCTTTGACCTTGGCCTGCTCGGCTGCAAGCTCGGCCGCTACGTCAGCGTCTTTTTTCTGGAGAGCCGCATATTTACTGAGCTGCGCTTGCCACTCGTCTTCGGAGTGTCCGCAACCCAGCGCCAAAACCAAGGGTAAAACGAGTGCTACGCGCGATGACAAGGCATGCCTCCGAGGAGTGAGCCGAGGGGCGTAACACGAAGTGCAGCCGACGAAAATCCAACCCTGGAAAGCCGGGGGAAGAGCGCCTACTGCGACGCCACGCACATGTGGCTCTTGCACACCGGCTTGGGCGGCAAGACGCAGGCGATGGCCGGACAGATTCGATGATCGTTGGCGCAAACTTTGGCGAAGTCGGCCTGGTTTGCCGCGCACGCCGTCTTCGACATCGGCGTAAACGCGCAGTTGGTGCAATAGCATTGGTCGGCAGTTTTCGGCGCAGTCGGGTACGCGCAGTCGATGCAGTCGGTGTCAGCGCTGCACCCGTCGTTGCTGCCACCCGCACCGCCGTTGCTTGCGCCGCCGTTGCTTGCGCCGCCCGTCGCCATGCCACCGGTGGTCGCGCCGCCCATGCTCGTGCCGCCCATGGTCGCACCGCCCATGGGCGCGCCGCCCATGCTCGCGCCGCCCGTGGCCGCGCCGCCGGTCTCAGATCCACCGCTCGCAGACCCGCCGCTGTCCGTGCCGCCGTTGCTCAACGCGCCTCCGCTTTCAGACCCCCCGTTCGCACTGGAGCCGCTCGCGCCCGCCGAGTCCTTGCCGGCGCTGGACATACCAGCGCTACCGCTCGAGCCAGTCGCCCCGCCGGAGCCGTCGCTAAAGCTGGAGCCGCTGCAGCCTGCCGCGAAGAACAGGGTGAAACCCAACACACCCGCGGCGACGCCGATAAGCTGCTTCATGACAATTAAGTAGTTTAACACGCGGCATCCCAGGCAGCCGCCGCCAGATTTGCCCTAAAACGGGGCGGATTAGCCGGCACAATGCCTCGCTTGCTGCCGCCTGGCGGCTGGGCGCCCGTTCCGCGTCTTGCTATTCGGAACGGCTCCGCTGGACCCAGCGGCTAGCATCGAAGATCCGAGCGAGCAGACGCTCGGCTTTTGCAGCCTCGAAGCCGAAGCCGCCGATGGTCATGAGCCAGACGAACGCGCACAGGCCAGCCGAAACGAGCACCGGGCTGCGCGCGCCAGGCAGCCCGCTGCTTCCGCCCAGTGATGCGAAGGCCGAGCTGATAGCAAGCGCCAGCCAGACCGCGATGAACATCAGCACCGGCGCCGAAAGGCTCATCGTGATCGAGACGCGGCAGCCGCGCTGGTCGTCGCGAATCTCGCCGCGAATGCGCGGCAAGAACGAGTTCCGATAGCGGTTGATGCGCCGAATATCGAAGCTCAAGTCGCCCACGGTGCCTTGAAATTGTCGTGAGCTCGAACCTAGGCGAAACCAGCGCGCTGGCTCGACTTCGCCGGCGAGCGCGCGCGCGGCCTCGCTGCCCGACAGTTCACTACGCAGCTCACGCCTGCGGTACGGCACGAGGAGCTCGAGCAAAGTGGCCACGGATGCGCGGGCTGCAGGCTAGCGCCGTTACACCACATCTGCACCTTGCAAATGCGGACGCCGCGGCGCTAGGCCAGCATCTGGTCGCCCCAGTCGCGAATGTCGTAGGACTTGATCAGTCCTTCGAGCACGAAGGGGTCTTGTTTGACGAACTGCTCGGCGGCTTCGCGCGTGCGAAAGATCGCCAGGTTGCCGCCCTTGTCGGTAAAGGGGCCGATGCCGATCACTTCACCGCGCGCGACGAATACGTCGACCACCGCTTTGTGGCGCGGGTACACCGCCATGATGGCGTCCATGCTGGCGCCATTACCGACTCCGATCACGACTGCTTTCATTGCTGAACCTCCGCTCACGAGAGGCGCCCAGACTAGCCAACAAGCGGCTGGTCTCGCAATTGCAAGACAGGGGGCTCACACCACAAGGAGACGATATGTGCACTTCTAGAATCACGGCGGCCGCGGCGGCATGGCTCGGGTGGGGCGCAATGGCGCTGGCGGGAGGTTGCTCCGACGAGAACGTGCCGCCTCGCGACCCTACGAATGCCGCATCCAGCACCGCTCCGGCTTCGAGCGGCGGCCCCGCGAACGGCAGCCAAGCGCGCGACGACCGCGAGACCACGATCCAAGTCTCCGACGAAATCCTACACGAGTGCCGCCTTCCGGCCGGTCCTGCGGAGCTGCCGCGCTTCGACTTGGATCAAGCAACGCTGCGCGCTCGGGGCCGCAATATCCTCGACGACGTCGCCAACTGCATGAAAGACGGGCCGCTTCAAAATCGCACGATCACCGTGGTTGGGCGCGCGGATCCGCGAGGTTCGGAGCAGCACAACCAGGCGCTGGCCGGCAGCCGCGCCGACGCCGCGCGCAATTACCTCGTTCAAAAAGGGGTAACCGAAAAGAAATTGCTGGTCGTATCACGCGGCGAGCAGAGCGCGACGGGCGACGACGAGGCCAGCTGGGCACTCGACCGCCGCGTCGACCTCGAGCTCGGCGACCATACCGAGCGCACGAACATCAGCCAAAACCCGCCCGCCAACGCCCAAAAGCCAACGCCCAAAGCCGGCTCCTCGTACGCCGATCAAGTCGAAGGTGGCCCGGCGAGCGGCAAGGCAACCGGCAGCTCCGGCCCTGGCTCGGACGCCGTCTCCGGCAAGTAGCGCCGGTTCAAGTAGTCGCCACCAGGAGCTCTTCGGAATTGTTTGGCGGACGGAGGCCGTCGGTTCGGTCTGCGAAGTAGCGTTCGGCAAGCGTTGCGGCCGAGACGTGCTCGACCTGTCTGAAGCCGGCAGTGCGCGCCAGTGTCAGCATGTCTTGCGGCGTGAAAAAGCTGATGAAGGGCGTGCCGGCGGCGCGCGCGCCCGCGGCGGCTCGCTCGACTCCGGGACGCACCTCGGGGTCGAGCAGCTCGAGCGGAAGCATGAACGACATGACCAGCGTGGAGCCTGGAGCGAGCGAGGCGACCTGGCGCAGCGTTGCTACGATTGCGTCTTGGGTCAGGTACATGCTCACACCCGTCGAGGCCACGACCGCGGGACGCGCGGAATCGAAGCCGGAAGCAACCAGCTTCTCCCACCAAGCGTCGCCCGCCTCGAAGTCGACCGGCACCAGCCGCAAGAACGGCGGAACCCCCAGGCCCAGCTCGACGAGCCGTTGGCGCTTCCACGCTTGAGGCCCTGGCGGATCGATTTCGAACACGAGCATGCGGGCGGCAAGCTCTGTCCGGCGCTGGGCGAAGGTGTCGAGCCCCGCGCCGAGGATGACATATTGCCCGACGCCGTGCGTCGCTCGCTCCGCGACCAGATCTTCGACGAAGCGGGCCCGCGCCAAGATCGAGGCGCGGAAGGGCCGAGTGAACGGGCTCATGTCGGGACGGCTGCGCCAGCCGTCGTCTGGAGCCGCCAGCTTCAAGCCGACTTCGTCTTCGAGCACGTGCGGCGGCGCATCGACTTCTAGATGCAGCGCTCGCCACAAAGCAACGCGCACGGCGGTGTTGTCTGGGGCGGCTACAACTTGCTCGTCGTTCATGACGGAACTATACGCGCCGGGCCTTCACAGCGCTCGCGATAGCCGCCTTCAAGGCGTCAGGCTCGTCGGTCCCGATGCGCAGGAGCTTGCCGCTCTGCAGCTGAAGCTCGACCGCATCGAGCCCCGAGACGTTCCACAACCAGCCTCCGGGAATCAGACGCAGGCCCCAGCCATAGCTCAAGGGGTTGCGGACCACGGAGACCGCGACAATTTCGCTGATGCGGATCTCTCGCCGAATCAGCCCCAAGCCGAAGAAACAGCGCAGGCGATTCGGCTCGACAATCGCCGTAAGCGTCGGGAATAGCAGCAAACACAAGCTCAAAATGGCGACCGCGCCCAACAAGACCTTCGGCCCGTTGCCGAAGACGAGCGACGCCACGAGCCCGAGAATGCCGACCGCCAGAGTAGCGACCATGAGATATCCGATCTGCGTATGCCGGTACGAGAAGGTCAAGTGACTACCTCTTGCTCGCAACGCTAGCACTGCGGCTCAAGCCAGCCACCAAGCGCCGCCGCGAATGCTTCGCGAGCATGGCGTTCCCGCCACGGTTCGTGACCGCAGCGCTCGAGCGTCAGGTACTCGAGCTGCGGGATGTATTTGCGAAGCAGGTCGCGAGTCGCGACCCCCGGATGCCGATCGTGGTCGCCGTGGATCATCAGAACGGGGGCGCGAATTTGGGAGAAGGCCTGTGGCTCGAGGCCGTCGCGCTGCAAGCGGATGACGTCATGCCAGGTCTCGGTGTGACCTTCGGGGTCAAGCGGGAGCAGCTCCGCTTGCTCTGCGTCGGTTTCAATGGCCGCGTAGGTCTCGAGCTCGGCGTGGATGGCCCCGAGCTGCTCCAGGGCGTCTGCGCGTTGAGTGGGACTCGTTTCGCCGACGAGCTGCGCCTCTAGCTCGGCGACGCGCCGACGACGCTCGGGCCCCAACCGCTGCTCGACCGCCTCTCGCATCTTTGAGCGCGTGGCTTCTTCGTAGGTCCCGCACCCGACCAGAACGAGCTTGGAAACCGTGGCCGGATAGCGAGCAGCGAACGACAAGCCGAGCATGGCGCCCCACGAATGCCCGACAATTAGCGCTGACGGCGGCGCTACCGCTGCCAGATCTTCGACGTGCTGCGCGACGCTGAGTGGGACCGTGCCGGACCGTCGCTGCAGCGGCTCCCAGACCGAGAAGCGCAGCGACAGCATTCGCGCAAGGCCCCGCGCCGAGCCGGGCGCGCCGGGGCCGCCATGCAGCACGAGCACCACCGGGCCCTTCTCCCCCAGTCGGCGCACGGTGATCGCATCGAGCTCGGACATGCCGCCTAGCGCGCTCCGGTCAGGCTCCGCTGACCGGCTGGCCCTGCGCGGCAAGGGTTTGATAGAGCGATAGCGCAGCTTCCAGTCCCAGCTTCGGGCTGCTCAGCACCGGCAGACCGAGGTGCACGAGTTGTTCGGCTACAGGCGCCATCGACGCTTGCGCCAGCAAAATCACGTCGGTCGGCAATGCTGCGGTTTCGACTGCCGCGACGATCTCGCGAACGTAGCCAGCCGCGTCACCCTTCTCGAAGAACGACCAGGCGCCGGCACACAACAGCTCGACCACCTCTATCGGACGGCTCGCGTCCGAGGCAACCTGACGAAGTAGCGCGATGGTCGGCTGGAACGTGCTGCGCAAGGCCGCGCACGCCAAGATGCGCCGCTCGCTCGCGACCGCTCGCTCCGCCATAGGACGATCGATGCGCATCGCCCGCACGCCGCCCGGCAAAGGGGTGGCCTCCGCGATGCCCCCAATCGTCGAACAGGTGCACACGATGACTTTAGCGCCGGCGTGCGCGAGCCCCTGAACGGCTTCGATGATCGCCGAGCGCACGGCAGGCGTGCTCTCCCCTGCCGCGAGCGTGTCCGCGAGCAAGCTCTCTTGAACCTCATGTCGAATCGGAATCGCCGTGCCAAGCTCACGAGCCAAACGCTCGAACGTCTGGACATGCACGCGCCCAGTGTGGAGAAGCGCAAGCATCTAGCGTCTCACTCTCATTGGCCTTGAGGGGGCTCCCAAAGCTCGACCTTGTTTCCCTCAGGATCGACGACCCATCCAAACTTCCCGTACTCGGATTCGTCGGTCTTCTCGAGCACATTGCAGCCCTCTGCCTTCAAGAGCTCGAGCAACGCGCGCAGGTCTTCCACTCGGTAGTTGACCATGAAGGGAGCGCTGCTCGGAGCAAACTGCTCACCTTCTTGCGGACTGATGGACCAGGCCGTGGTGCCCGCGACCGGCTCGCCCGCGGCGTCGGTCCAATTGAATGCGGCTCCGCCCCAGACTTGGACATCAATACCCAAGTGCCGCTTGTACCAAGCCTGCAGGGCCGGAGCGTCTTTGGCCTTGAAGAAGATGCCGCCAATACCCGTGACTCGTTTCATGTGACCTCCGATGCGCGGTAGTGGTGAGCGAAGTGCTGCGTCCGCGCTCAAACCTACCGCCGTTGCGACGATTGCTCACGGAGTTTTGCGAAAATACTGACGCCGCACAACGATGGCCTTCGTGGGCCTCTCAGCCTGGCTCGTTGAATCGGCGTGGCGAGCCATGATATGTGGCGGAGAAGGAAATGAATCGATGGTTCGCCTTGGGGCTCTGCGTTGCGCTGTCGGGATGCGCCGAAACGTACGTGATTCGGCCAACCCAGTTGTCGGTCTTCAATGACGAGCTGAAGACAAATGCCGGCGTTCAAAAGGTGCTGCGAATCGAAACCGCCAGTGGGCAGATGGTCGAGATTGACCCGCCAGTCGTGGTGACCATCACCACAAGCGATGGCCAGACGCGCAAGTTCTGCTCACCACTTCGCGCAGACTTCGAGGGCGGCTTCCTCTCCATCCACCACGCTTGTGGGAATCCCGCACGGCTCGAAGGTCAGGAAATCGACAAGGTCGAGGTCCAAGAGTGGTGATTCATCGAGGACCGCGTGCGAACGCGCCAGCTACGTCCCCTAACCGATCCCGATCGTCCTACGCGATCGCGATCGCGATCGCGATCGGGAAAGGACGATCGGGAAAGGACGAGCGGTAGAGGGGATCGGGAAAGGACGATCGGTAGAGGGGATCGGGAAAGGACGATCGGGAAAGGACGAGCGGTAGAGGGGATCGGGGTGGGACGAGCGGATCGGACGACGGGTCCGAGCGATCGGGTTTCGGACGATCAGCTAGGCGTTCCTTGCTTCACTTCAGGCGCTGCGCACGCCTCTCTGCGCGTTGAAAGTACCAGAGCGTAGGTGGCAGAAGCGCGCGATAAACGATGCGGTAGACCGATCCCGGCAGCCCTCGGCCGCGCTCCTCGAATGCAACACGCCCGCGCGGATGTGCCCGTGTTCGTCGCTCCACAAAACTGCGCCGATAGTCTGATCGCAGTCTCACGAGCGACAAGTGCTTGATGTTCTTGTACCCGTATAGACTCGGCGCCACGAGTCTAATCGGGGCACCGTGCTCGAGCGAGAGCGGTGCGCCGTTCAAGCGGTCAGCGAGCAACACGTCTTCAGCCAACAAGTCCTCGAGAGCAATGCACGTAGCGTAGCCATCGAGGCCCTTGAGCTCGACGAATGCACAGCTGCTGTGCGCGGGAGCTCGGGGTCGCAGCAGCCGCTCGTAGAGCTCGCGAAACGCGTACCCGCTCCAACGAAGCGCGCGGCAGCTCCACGTCGCCACGCAATGAAAGTCCGCAACTTGCTCGACGCGACGAAGCTGAGCAAGCTCGGCGAGCGCAAGCGGCGCAAGCGCGACGTCTCCAACCTCCACTCGTATCGCGAATTCGGCGCCCGGAGCTTCCGGCAGTCGACTCGCCAAGGCCGGCACGCCAAACCGCGGAAAGTGATCGATAGCGCGCTGCCCAGGCGGAAGCCCCATTAGCTACCCGTAGCACGGCCACGCAGGACCGCCCGAAGGGCTGACGACCATGTTGCGGCACTGTGGACTCGCCGATGTTTTCGGAATAGTTTCGCACGCGGAGGAAGCGATGGTTCGACTGCGGCGAGGGATGCGGCCATGAAGCTTGGGGTTGGTGTAGCGCTGGTGCTGGGAGTAGCGAGCGCATTCGCGGCCTGCAGTGAGTCGGACCCAAACGGAACCCCGCCAGCCATGCACGAAGGCGGCGAGCCTACGATCGCCGGAAGCAGCGGCGCTGCGCCTCTCGCGAACGGCGGCGTCGGGGGAGAAACGGCGCCGCCTTCCGCGGCAGGCGCCAGTGGTGAGCCGAGCCTCGGCGGCGTTCCGGCCAACGGCGGAGCCGGTGGAGAGCCGAATGTTCCGGCTACGAGCGGCTCAGGCGGAGAGAGCGGCGCCGGCGGCAGCGCGGGCGGAGAGAGCGGCGCGGGCGAAGAGAGCGGCGCACCCGGCTACGTGCCACTTGTCTGCGGCGTGGGCTCACCCACCGTCGCTGCCGGCCTGCTCAATGGCAAAGCGTTCTCGAGCCCCATGAAGCTGGCTGGCGCCGGGGCCGTCAACGTTTTCGACGAGCACCTCTGGGGCATCGAGGGCACGCTCGGCAACGCCGGCTTCGCGCATGCCTGGGGCACGACAATTTACTACGACTCGTCCGTCAAGATGCCCAGCGACGGTCAAGGCGACCTGCTCATGCCAAACGTTGGGCCGCTAGCTGGCGAGCATGTTTGCTCTGCCAAAAGCGACGCCATGGAGGGCGTCTACAACGCCCCGCACAGCGTGCATTTTCGCGAGCTCAGCACGCTCGGCAAGTGTCCAGCGACCGCAGGCAACGGCTCGCTCGCGGGCTGTTTCGAAGAGACGACCGCGGGAGCCAGCGTCGCCTGCAACGCAGACGAAGCGCACATCAAGGGCACGGTCGGCACAACCGCGGTCGATGAACGATGG
>Ga0307516_10005676_pt1 | contig 14809 bp, 16 predicted proteins | sample 19_EM_MG_FD_203310 | JGI IMG/M metagenome (GOLD analysis project Ga0307516, IMG submission 203310) | Populus trichocarpa ectomycorrhiza microbial communities from riparian zone in the Pacific Northwest, United States - 19_EM | ecosystem: Host-associated > Plants > Roots > Unclassified | place...
CTCAGCTGATGACTCACTCCCTTACCAATCAATCTTGTCATGCAGCTTACTCATTCCTTTACTCAGCAGCTTATTCATGCTCCCTATGCTTACTCATTCCTGCTTATCCCTTGCTTACTGATCGCTGACAAAGCCCTTACCAATCACTTACCAATCCTTGACAAATTCTGCTTATTCCCTTCCCTTTTTGTACTTTAATGCTGTGTCCCCCCATGTATTTAAACCCCCTGGGCTCAGCCCAGTGAAAGAGCCCAATTGTACGAAATTATCCCTCTCTCAATCTCCCTCAGTCAGTATCCCCTCAGCTTCTTGAGTCTTGTAGGCTTCAGTGAAGGTCTAAAGGCTCAATATCTTCAAGTTTATTCAAGTTATTCAAGTCCAAGTATTTCTCTAGGCTCAAGCGGAATCTAGCCTGTCAATCCTTCATCTCCAATTGCTTCTGGATGTCAGGAGCCCCCTTGCCCCTTTTCTGCACCAATCTCTAGGTGTAGTATCGCTACTTCAGTCTCAGTCAACTCAATCCCCGCTTTGACACTTCCTAGGCTATAGGAAGAGTCCAGACACCTGTCCCCTTTGTCTTCTGTTGCTCCTGTACCTCAGGAGTATCCTGTATCTCTGTCTGCATCACCCAGTTGGTGTAGATCCCCTGTCCCCCTCCTCAGCACATCCTCTCTGGACACCACAGAGGTAAACCACCACTCGCACATTTTCGTAGTCCTTTGTTGGTGTTGTGTTTGGGTTATTACTTTCCACACTTTGACTCACAGCGGTGAGCATCCTTCATCTGGAGATGCTCTAATTGTTGTTCAGCCTCAGCAATAGGGTCATGAGGACCAAACATGCTCTGGAGCTCAGCCATGAAGTGGACCCAGCTGGTCAGCTGGATCACCAGAGTTTAGTAGGTCCAGTTCAAACCATTCCAGCATCATACCTTTTAGGTAGGACTGGGAAAAAGTCACCTTTACCCTTTTGAGGTGGAACACCTTGGCTCAGTCCTGGAAGCAGAGCTCACATTGGACCAGGAAGGTCCTGAGCTTTTTGGGGTCCATACTGTTGAAGGTGTCCAGTTCATGGACTTTTGCATGGGAGGACGAGGAGTCATTGGTCCAGTGGGAGGAGCAGGAGAGGTGGTTGACAGCGATGGCTAGATTTTGAAAGACAGCTAGACTAGGGTCTAGCTCATCTGTGGTGTCGACGAACTCATTGTTGTCATTGTCATTTCCGGGGTCATCTGGGTCATCTCTGGGTCCATCCTCAGGGCCAAACCATTGGAATTGACCAGGTTCATGACATTCCAGAGTAGAGTTGCAATGGTAAGGGAACCCATCACCTGGAGCAAATCCAAGGTGACCTAAGTCTGCAGAACCACAAAGGCTCTGAGACACAGCATCTTGACACAGAGTCACTAGGGAGCATGAATAAGCTGCTGAGTAAAGGAATGAGTAAGCTGCATGACAAGATTGATTGGTAAGGGAGTGAGTCATCAGCTGAGTAATATATCAAAAATGCAAAAGGGATAGAGTAATACTGATGACATGAGAGCATCAGTAAGCAAGGGATGAGTCACTGCACAGCAGAAGGGAGTCATTGATGCACAGCCCAGGAAGTTTGATGGGACAACAATGAGGAAGATCTGGAACTAATAGGGGGATTGATCTGAGACAGAACAGCCACAAGAAGGGTATCAGGGGTCCTGAGGTCTTTGGGGGGTCACCATGCACTAAGGTGTAATGCATGTGTTCTAGTGCCACTGAAGCACAACCATGGGCTCCCTTGACAAGCTCTCTTCTGGGAAAGAATGAGAGAGGGTTCTTCTTCCTAATAGCACTCTAAAGTAGGGATATAACTGTCATGGTGCTGTAGGATGCCGTCTGAAAGTAGGGAAGCAGATAGAGTACTGAATTCAACACATCCAGGGAAGTGAGACAAATGACAGAGGAAGATGGACATGGCAAGTATCTGGGAGGAAGGGACCATAGGCAGAGGGCTCAGGGGACACAGAGATGACCAGAGAAGACTTTTTTCAATCTTGACAATAGACCTAAGATGACCAAAGTACATCCTTGATGCAGGACTGATGAGGAGAACATGCTGACTGAGAATGAGGGGGACTGAGGGAGCAGGCTGGGAAGATATGTGCCAGGCAGTGCACGGGAACTCTGGGAGAGGCTGTCCTAAGAGCAGGACATAGTGGAGATCTGCAGCAATAGCAGAGAATTGATCCAGAGAAAATAGGGACTCCATAGTGACTGATGAGACAAACATCTGGATTGCAGGGGAAATATTTCTGTGGGAAATGAACAGATTTATATCAGAACTTGACAGGCAGATAGACCACACTCTAGGCTCTCTGATGGTATAGTCACATGCCTGATAGCTTTGGAAATGGTGGAGCTATTCAAAATATCAGAATGCTGCCACTGGGTGCCTAAAAATGACATTTGAGTGCTAACATCATTTCTTCTCTTCTTTCCTTTGTTTCTCCATCAATTCTTCAGCTTCTTTGCTCATGGTGGTATGGGAGTTGGACTCCAGTAGTATGCATTCCTTTCTCCTACCATAATGGATGTTATTCCTTCAGTTCTTCTGCTTCTTGGCAGTTCTTGTGCAAGTGATGACTGTTAGACATTGGCAGTTGTCTCTTGCATCAGGATAGTCTTCTTGTGCGATAGATGGCTATGATGAGGCTCCCTCATGCTCATCCTTTGCATCAGGATCATTTGATATTGACATTATCTTCCATGTTCACTGTACCAACCTGTTTGGTGCATGACACCAGTTGTTTGGAGCGATCAAATCTTAGCCCATCTGTGCTACTCAGTATGAAGCAATATGGGCTCACCTATACCCTAGTGACTGTTCTACCTGGGCTGACCCATATCACACAGAACCAGGTAATAATAGCCCATCCATATCACATGAGAACATCATAATGTAAGCTCACTCATGCTACACAACCTTAATGTATATGGGCCCCCACAGTTCAGGGGACATTGCTATTTTGGCTGACATACATGATAAGGGACAGGCTATTCAAAGCCCACCCATGCTACATGGGATGGTGGCATCATATATGGGCTCACCCATATCACATTGGAACCATCAACCCTCAGCCCACTCTTGCTACTCATGATGATGGAATATGGGCACCTCTGTACCTTAGGGACTTTGTTATTTTGGCTCACTTGTATGACACAGGACTATGTAATAGCAGCCTGCCCATGTCAGATGTGATGACATAATAGGGGCCCATCCATGTGTCACCCCACTCATGCTACTTGGGATAATGGAATATGGGCTCACCTATACCTTAGGTGAATGTGATTTCGGCTCACTCATATTACATGGGACAATGTAATAGCAGCCTGCCTATGTAACATGGGATGGTATAATAGGGGCCCATTCATATTCTATTGGCATCTCAAAGTTTCAGCCCACTTGTATTACTCAGGATGATGGTATATGGGCTCACCAGTACCTTAGGGGACAATTATTTCAGCTCACTCGTATCACACAGGACCATGTTGTAGCAGCCTGTCAATGTGACATGTGTGTCAGCCCACTCATGTTATACCCAGCTGTTGCTCACTGCATAGTGTTATAACAACCCACGGTATGAACTTTAGCTGCAGTCAAAAACCAAGGTTCCACTCTAACCAATACCAATGTCATGGAATTGGAGAAGATATTCCCTGTCAACTACTGTGCATAAATGCTGAGTAGGTTTTCCATCTCTGGTGTTGATAGTACATTAAGGGCAGAGTTTAGTCCACTGGTTATAAAAGATTGACCCTGGATGATGCATGGTGGCAACCCTTAGCATCACCCCATGGTGGGTACTCACTCCACTGTAGTCAAACTGTGCTGTGTAATCAACAGCAGTGGATAGCTAACCTGCAGTATCATATGCAGTGTGTGGTCAACCCTGGGTAGGTAGTGGTTGCAACTGGGACTGTGGTTGATGACCAACCCATGGTGGGTACTCATTCCACTTGGTAGTCAACCTGTGCTGTGTAGTCAACAGTGGTGGCTAGCCAATCCTGGGTAGGTAGCTAACCCACCATATGTGTGAATCCACGGTATCACCTACAGTGAGCAAAGCCACAATGGGTGGTCACCCCTCAGTAGATCGTTGTTTGTAGTGTAACTGCAGTTACTATTCAACCCATGGTTGAGAGTCACTCTACAGGGTAGTCAACCCCTGATATGTATTCAACAGCAGTGGGTAGATAACCTGCGTTGGGTATCTACCCTGCAGCATGTATTGAACCCGCAGTGTAACATGCAGCAGGCAGCCAACCCGCAGTGGGTACTCTGCTGTGTACTCTACCTGTGCTGTACTGTCAACAGCAATAGCTAGCTAATCTGTATCGAACCCACGGTTTCATTTGGAGTGGGTAGTCAACCCAGAATGGTTGGTCACCCCTCAGTAGAGAGTCACTCTGCTTGGTAGTTAACCCCCGCTGTGTAGTAAACAGTGGGTGGATAGCCCACGATATGTATTGAATCCACAGTGTAACCTGTAGCAGGTGGCGAACCCACAGTGAGTACTCTGCTGTGTAGTTGACCTGTGCTGTACAGTTGCTAGCTAATCTGTGGTGGGAAAGTAACCTGCAGTAAGTATTGAACCCACAGTTTCTGCAGTGGGAATGAACCCACAATGGGCAGTCACCCCTGGTTTGGTAGTGCAACCATGGTGTAGTCAACCCGCAGTGGAGAGTTACTCCACTGGGTAGTCAACCCCCACTGTGTAGTCAACTGCTGGCCAACCTAACCCATGGTTAGTAGTGGGCCCATAGTGGGACCATGGTTTGTAGTAATCCCATGGTGTGTGATGCCTGTGTATAGTTGGCTATAGTAGTCCATCAATGGTAAGTAGTCAACCCATGGTAGTCAACCCCAGTAGTTCACCCACGGTAATGAAGCCAGTTCTGCTGGTAGGTTGATTAGATTAGTTCCTACTGTATGCAGTAGTATCTATTTTTGCTAGCCCACCCCATACCTTTGCACTCCAGTAAATACAGGCTCATCCATTAATGTGCACCCAGTAAGATTGCAGCCCACCAACATGACATGATGACAATTCCTATATCCCTACCATAACCCCTCCTTAACTACTACCATAGCCCACCTGTATTACTTGGTGATACTCCATCCATGGGCTCCTGTCCACTGGCCCATGACACTTGGCCGATTTTCACCTTCAGGTGGCCGTGTAAGATGGGACAAAGTAGGTACATTATGTGCAAGAGCAGAGGGAGTGTGCAGGTGGAAGAAGGGCGGAGTAGCTGGAGGAAGGTCTGGAGTTGGACATGGAAATGTCCTAAGCCATTGGTGGACCTGACAGAGGAAGTGGAGCAGGAGCAGGAGCAGACCTGAGCCGGAGTTGGATGTACCATCCAGAGTTGGGCTAGGTTGCAGACAAGATGAAGGGAGTGGCCAGACTGAAACCAGAGTAGCAACTAGTGGCAGGTACAGGTCCAACAAGGCAGAGTTAGACCACAGATCTGTCTAGAGAAAGACAGGGGTTAGTCCTGAGGTGGAGATGGATGTAATGACTGGAGTTGAGCTGGAGTGCAGCTATGGGGCTGGAGATGGCTGGACTAGATCTGGAGTTGCATCTATGCCTAAGGAGAGGTCAGGCAGGCCAGGGTTAGACCAGAGTTCCATCTGGGAAAAGTATGGATATGACAATGGTGTTCTGTATGCCTCAAGGAGCATGCCAGGCAAGTTCTGACCATGTCCAACACCACCCCAGCAGTCCCAACTCCCTCCCAAGGTTCCCAGGTCAAGCCTGGAACTTCTTGACGAGGTACCCATATGGCAAGAGGTATGGCAAGAGGTATGGTAGCAAGAGGTACAGTGAGAGGTACTGCAAGAGGTACAGCAAGAGGTCAAGGGGTGAGGGGAAAGGCCCCTGTTCACCAACCTGACTCTGGTACACCCACTGAAGATTCCCCATTACCCAGTGCTGGAAATGTTAACTTGGAGAGCAATCTGGCCCTCACCAACAAGCTCATCCAATGGCTTCTCACCCACCCTGCTGATTGACACATCTTATTTCACGATTGTGCAACATCTACATATATACCTGGTCCTGGCAGCAAACTGTCTGGAAGAAACAAGAAAGAGGTCCTAGCAGTGGTTGCAGGACACCTTTTTGAAAAGGATTTGACCTATGGATCTGCATATGCCTTGGACATGCCAAAATTCAATACATCGCTCAACAATCGATTGGGAATGTAAGTCTTTTTTCTCTTACACCAATGTATAACAACTGACCTTCCTTCCAGGTTAAAGCAATTATATCGTACTCAGCGCACTCATTTATGCGGTACTGGACAAGGTGTCACCCCAGGTACAAACCATCTGAATCTCTTAAGTATGCTTGCTTGCTTCATCCATTTGATTGCCATTAATCACACTCCTTCCAGCTGAAATTTGTGCAAAATACCCATTCTACAATGATCTTGATTCAATGTGGAGAGGGATCCCATCATTCAACGCAGAGCTTGTGTCCTCTGACCCAGATGTCAACTATGCACAACACCTTCTGAATGTGGTAGGGGGCACATCCAAAGATTCAGGTGCTCAAGAAGATGTCAACTTTGGCCCTAATGAAGACTCTGGTGCTCCTAATGATGGTGCTGCCACTCCTAATGATGATGGCCCTCTTAACAATGATGGCACTCCAAATTATGATGGCACTGGGGAGAACTTTGGGCTGAACTATGCAGCATTTGGCAATGGACAATTCAATGGTGGATTTACAGGTAATGATGCAGATGTGGATATGCAGGAATTTGGGCTTGGAGATGATCCTGTGATGGACTTGGACATAGCAGTGAGCACTGGTAGTGTATGTCCCAGTGAAGCATCCTAACTTGTGACATTGACAGCCCCCTCCACCTCTCCCCACCAATTCTTGACATGCCAATTCGGGATGGGTGTTCTGCATTCAGGCACACACCATATCCCCATCCCAACTCTGCTTGTTCCTCCTCTGCTATACCATTGGCAATCTCCTCTGGAAAAGTGTCAAGCAATGGCAAGCAGGGGTCTCAGACTCCATCTGTGGGCAGTAGTAGGTTGGAACAAATGCTTGACAATCTGGATGCTGACAGCACATTATGTGGCAGTAACACAGAATACTTGAAAACTTGCTGAACAGTCACAAAATATAATTTTGCAGTTAGAGATAAAGAAATTGATTTTCAGTGGGAGGAAAATGTGGCAAAGCATAATGCTGAGGCTGATTTCCAGTGTCAAGCCAGGCTGAAGGAGCTTGACATCCAGATGATCAGGAAGCAAGAGTGTACCATGGACAAGAAAGTCAAGTTGATTAATCTCAGGATTCACTTGGTGCAACTGCAATCTGGCAACTTGGGAGGTCCCACTATCAACATCGACAATGAAGACAACATGGAGGATGATGGTGATGACAAGGACTTGGGCTTGGGGGATGCCAACCTGGGGGACATGAACTTGGAGGATGACGTTGATCAGGGTGGTGCCTACTAGACAATACATTGCATTCTCGCTCATGCTGGACCCTCACTCATGATCAATTTTGCACTCATCATGTATTGGACTTGTGATTTGGTTTGTCTGTATGTGCCTCTCTGTATCCTGTTGTTTGAATGTATTTGTTGTAGTATGTAATATATGATTGAAGTGTACATGCACACCACACAAGGTACATCATATATAAGTTGTACCTACAAACCTACATACACCAGCGTTGAGTTTGAATTGAAGCCGTCTCGTCAACAGCATCGTCTGGATCCTTGTCATCATGTTTCCGCCAACAGTATTCTCTAATTCTGAACTAATACATCAAGATGACTGAATAGGTGCCTCATCAACTCTGTGCGGAACTGCTGTCCCAGCATATCAGCAGGATCATCAACCACCACTGGCTGAGGAGGGTGGTTAGGTTCCTGGCCCTCCTCCCTCACCCATCCTGTTGACAAGTTGATCCCCAGCTCTTTCTCAAAATCAATAATCATGTTGTGAAGAATGATGCAACACTGTATCCAGTGAACTGCAATTTGAATATCTTTTTTTGTTCTAACTTGAAGCTGAAGTTCCTGAAGTGACTGAAAGTGTCCTTTCAAAGCAGCAAATGCATGCTCAATGTGCACTCGAACCTGAGTGCTGAGTGGTCCTTTTTTTGGCCTGACCAGAAAATTACTACTTACTTTTGACAGGTATTTATTACATAGGTTCTTCGTCCTCATTAACCCCTCCCTGGTAGCCTTAAATGGCATGACACACCAGCGCTGCAATGGATATGTGCTATCTGGTCAGATCCAATGATCAGGGGGGATTATTTGTTCAGGATTTCTTCCCATCTGTGTGCCCTGGAATGCATAGGTGTCATGGACACTCCCTGGATGGCCCAATCCATAGTCAACAATCTGGAGATTGTGAGGCATGATGACCAACTGAAGTGGAATTAGAAAGCTTGGCATGGTGTGGCACATCAATGCACCTGGCAATTGAGTGAGTACTGGGACTTTCTGTCATAAAATGTCTCTCCATAAATCCCAGGCTCCTCAAACAAATTTATTGCTGACCCATTTGCTGCAAAGATGCCATTCCCCCAGCCAGGGCAACTGCATTCCTCCACCCAATTTCATGTGATTTCTGCATCCTCCGAGTCCTCAGCAGGAATAGCCAGAAAGTGGTCATGTTGTTGCAGCAATGCAACCATCACTTGGTTTGAACAATTCCTCACTGAACCAACACTGACACTGGCCCATTGGGCAATGTCTTCAAGGGATATTGCATTGCCATAGTGGCCAGCACAGTTTAGGAAGATTGCCAGTTGGATGGAGATTGGTAACTGTGGTCGGTTTCCTTTTGGAATAAAAATGTCACTACCACTAATTTGTTCCAGGATACGGTCAAAGATCTGGGGATCAACACACAACTTCTTGTGGAATAGATGGGGCTGGTAATCTGAAAAATGGTTGAGCAATGGTAGCTGTGGCACCTGCATCATGGGGACTGGTACATGGTGTGTGTCTAAGTGAGGGAAGAGGTCAGAACAACCAACAACCAACACCAAAGGACAACAATAAGTGAGTGGTGGTCTTCCTCTGTGGTTCTGGTATTTAATCTCCACAGGGGGATGTGCTGCAAGCCTTCAGGTAAGGTGAAGGAGGGAAGGGAAGGGCTTCTGATGGGGAAGGAATGTGATTGATGATGGTATTGACTCCTCTTCAGCCTACCACAGTGGTTAGGAAGAGTCCTGGGATAGAAGAGCAATGATAGAATGACAATAGGGGTAATACAGCAGTGATGGAGCAAAGGGGAAGCAAGGGGACAGTTCCTGCTTCAAGAATGTGATGGAGAGTGATGGAATGGAGTGGATTGATGAGCTAGACTGTGCTTGAGCCTTGAGAACTGATCAGATACAAGATATATCTGATAAACAGCAATAGAGGAGCTTTAGGCCAGCACTGAGTGACCTACAAGTCCAAAGACAGAGAGGGAGATTATAGACAGAGAGGGAGAGTGAATGTGGTCACTTTATTGAGGGGGAACGCGCTGAGTAAGTACGGTAAGTGCGATAACCGGATTACTGATAGATAATGTATTAGTAATGGAACAGGACGGGAACGTATAGTGACCGGAAACAAGAAAGGAAACATATTAGGTAATCGTACAGAGAGACAGACCAGACAATGCGCTCACCGATCGGTGGCGCTACAAGACAGATAGAGAGAAACGGAAAAGGGGAGTACATACTATAAACAGACGGCGAATGTGTGGACGCGATCGGACAATAGGGTACAGGGTGATCGGATGTCACGGTCGTGACAGTATCCCCCTCTTAGGGCTGAGCCCACGAGGCTGCAATGCGTATTCCACACCGATTGTGCGTGACCATTGCCTGGGTTTGAAAATCGGTTAGGGCATATTTAAGACTGGCCTTCGGTGATGGTCAACCCATCAACACTTTCTCTCATATAATATCTTCGATTTTTAACCATGTCCTCTGGCAACAACGTTGACTGGACGCGCGTTGCCTCACCCGAGTTGGAAGGGAAGCCAACCGACTCAATCCAAATCCAAATCGCCAAGTTCGATGAACAATTGCGGCAGCACCGAGAATGTTTGATGAAGCAAGTGGCTGAACAAGAGGCGAGGAGACTGGCAGAGGAGGCCACGAAGAAGAAGGCTGAGGAGGAGGCAAGAAGGGTCGCTGAAGAGAAACGGAAAGCCGAGGAGGTGGCGAAGTGAGTCGCCGAGGCAAAGGTGCGAGCAGATTTCGAGGTGAGGCGCAAGGCCAAGGCGGAAGTGAGGGCGAAAGAGAAGGCCACATTGTTGGTGGCTGGGGAGGAGATGCGGGCTCGGTTAGGACAGGGCGCGAAGCCCAAGGTGCGTGGCTGATAATTCTTTCTTCTTTTTTTTGCTGACTTACTGCTTGACTAGCCTCGTCAGGTCACTGCCCGTTCCAACACGGGCAGCATGGGGTTCAGACCCCCTTGTGACCGATGCAGACGAAGCGGCAACAGTGACGAGTGCAAGCTGGCCGACGGTGCGCATACACTGACATGTGGTCGGTGCCAGTGCTCAAAGATCAAATGCACCTTTGAAGTTTCGACAGTGGCGATGGAAAGGTCGGCGAGTGGAGAGAAGAGGAAGCAGAGCGAGAAGGCGGCGGAGGTGAACACATCGCTGAGGGGAGGCGAAAAGAGAAAGAGGACGAGGAAGACGGTTGCAAATGCCGCAAGCACCGACGAGATTGAGGCTGCCCTGGGTGGCTTCTCGGTGGCTGGGCCCTCAAGTCGCCCTGACCCAGTCGCGCTGGTCTTGGACTGCCAACTCGGGGAAATCGTAGCGGCCATCGACCATAACACAAGAGAGCTGGCAAAGCTCGGTCGAAAGGTGGAAGGGGTTGCATGGGAGACGAAGAGGGTGGCAAACACAAAGGACCCGAAGGGCAAGGGCAAGGTGATGCCCAAAGAGAGTGAAGAACAGGAGGAGTCGGACGAGCCAGACGGAGAAGGCGAGTCTGAGTAATTAGTCGGAATGAACAATTGTAGTTGTATTTAGTTTTCTTTTTTATTGCTTTGTTTTCTATGCTGTCAATAGACTTTGTTCGATGATCTGAAAGACTTAGTGTGAGAGGCTTTCTAAGGGGCCTGGCTTAGTCGGATAGGCTTTGTGATAGTCGGCCACGAGTTCTGATGTGTGTCCAAGCTCGGTCGTGATTAACCAAGACGTTTCTTCGTCTGTACCTTCGTAACCAGCCCATCTAACTAGGTAGAGGAGTGGGCATTGGCGTCGACGTTGGTCGAACTTCGAATTGAGGATCTCGGTGATCTCGAACTCAGGTTCACTGTCGACTTTGATGGGAGGTGGTGGCGGTTGTGACTGATTTGGTATTGTGTTCGGTGTCGCTGGTTCGAGCTGTGAGATGTGGAAGACTGGGTGGACAGCACACATAGAGTCAGGGAGACGGATTGTGAATGATAGAGTGCTGACTTGGGCGATGATTGGGTAGGGACCAAGATTCTTCTCGGAGAGTTTCTTTGATGGTCGGGTAGACCTAAAGTACTTGGCTTTGACAAATACTTGATCACCGACTTTGAAATCAGTCTGAAGGTCAGTGCCCATTCAAGAGTGGTTCGCAGCCACAAGGCGATTGAGACATAGTTACTCAGTAGTTCCTGCATCCGTGCAGAGGTAGACCTGTGATCTGCAGCCACTAGCCATTTGTACCCTGCATAGCTGTGCCACTGCCCTGACCTGGCGAGAGCAACAGGTGAACAGAGTCCTATGCTTAGTTTAGTGGAACACCTGTGGGGATCTAGTCCCATATAGCCTTATATCTATGTCACCCCTTACGTTACCACCATACCTTACCAGTTTCCCTGTCACCTCGTTGAAGTGCAACAGGAGTGCTTGGCGATTATCTATGGTCCTTGACCTGTCTCCAGTGAAGAAGCTCAGTGTATGGCAGCTACAGCTGCGCTCGCTGCCGCCCCGCTGCTCACCCCAGGAGCACCCCCACATCTGCTGGCCTGGCCCACCAGGGCAGACCTCAAGGCAGAAATAGAAAACTTCTTTCTGCCAGGAAACAATCAGGAGTGGGCTCAGGCTCAACTCTTGCATCTGCATCAGGGTCCTCACCAGTGCATTGACAACTTCTTAGCGCAGTTCAAAATGCTTAAAGTCCAGAGTTGCTGTGTGGATGAGTATGCAAGAGATGATCTGAAGGAAGACTTCCCGCCCAAGAAGGGAAGACTTATCCTGCTCTCTGTTGATGAACAAAAAGAAGTCAAATCATTCCTAGATGACCAGCTTGCAAAAGGATATATTCGGCCCTCTATTAGTCAACAGACGTCACCAGTCTTCTTATTCCCAAAAAGGATGGCAAGAAGCACATGGTACAGGATTACTGCTACGTAAATGACTGGACAATTAAGAATAATTATCCGCTGCTGCTTATCTCTCAGCTTGTTGACAAGCTCAAGGGTTGTAAGCTTTTCACAAAGATGGATCTTCGCTGGGGCTACAACAATGTAAGGATTCACAAAGGTGATGAATGGAAAGCCGCATTTGTAACGCACAATGGGGCTTTTGAGCCATTAGTTATGTATTTTGGTCTCTGTAACTTGCCCACGACATTCCAGAAGATGATGAATGAAATCTTCCATAATATGTCAGATGTCTGCATGGTGTACATCGATGACCTAATGATATTTATGAACACAGACAATCAGGAAGAACATGACAGGATCATACTAGAAGTTTTGAAACGGTTACATGATAATGATCTTTACCTCAAACCTGAGAAGTGTCACTTCAGAGTCACCGAAGTTGCTTCCTCAGTATGATCATCTCACATGACAGGATCAAAATGGACCCTGAAAAGGTTAACACTATTTTGAAGTGGCCAGAACCGATGAATGTGAAGCAAATTCACGTGTTCTTAGGTCTCGGCAACTTCTATAGACACTTTATTAAGGACTATGCAATCATGGCTCAGCCTATGATGGACTTAATGTGTAAAGACACAGTATTTAACTTCAGAGAGAAGGAATGCACTGCATTTGAAGCTTTGAAAGCTGCCTTTACTTGTGCTCCGGTACTTCAATACCCCGACCAGGACCGTGAATTCCGCCTGGAAACAGACACATCTGAGTTCGCCATCAGGGGAGTGATATCCATAATGTGCGAAGACAGCGAATTCAGACCCATCGCGTACATGTCACACTCAATGACACCTCCTGAATGAAACTATCCTATTCATGACAAAGAGATGCTGGCCATCATAAAAGCAACTGAGGCCTGGCACTATTATCTCAAAGCCACTCCTTACGCATTCGAGATTTACATGGACCATCATACCCAGTGAGAAATGGACATATGCATAGTCATGTAGTCATATGACCTGCATACTTTTTGTATGTACATGTATGCGTAGCTATGTGACTATGACGCGCCTACCAGCGCATAATCATCACATCAATGATTGAATCGATTTGACGTGCAACTTTGTATGATCGTTCCATGCATCCAACCATTTCGTTCCATGCAATGAAACAATGTGATTATCCTGCTGGTGAGTCTTGCAGTGGTTCTACCACCTTTCTCTCAATACAGCCATGCTGCCAACTGACCAACTGTGGTGCATCTGCCGCAAGATCTGCAAGGGGAAACGATGCCTACTACACTCTAACAACACCTGGAACTGCCATTTTATTTTCGTGAGGCTGCAGAGGATGAACTTGAGTCGATCAAGTTAGCTGGGCGAACTGACGTGTTTCGCATGTTCCTCAGCTCCAGTGCTGGGGCTTCTGGCAGCTCAACTCACAAATGATCAGGAGATGAAGTTTCCAGTGCAGCTGGCCCTTTCAAACATCCGCACACATCCCAGGAATCTTCACTGGTAAGTACATTTGATTACCATCACTAATTCTAGTTGTGGGAGCTATCTAGGTACGTCCGGACTTGCAGGAGGATTTTTCAGAGGGAGCGCGAGGAGGAGCCCACTCATCCCCACATTCTGAGGGAGACGACATCGACAGTGTCATGCACCAAACATGTTTGGTACTGTGGACATGGAGAAAGTTAGCTGACAAAACTAATGTGAAGAACACACCCAAGATCTGTTGAAAGATTGTCCTGACTTGAGGGATACAGACAGCCCTCGCTATCCATATCACGCAAAGTCAAGACTATCCTTATGCGAAGAATGAATACAAGCTCGTTGTAGCCATCTATCGCACAAGAATGACTATCCTGGAGCAAGAGATGACTGCCAACGTCTAGCAGTTATCCCTCGCATGAGAACCGCCAAGAAGCAGAAGAATCCAATGAATAATGATCTTTTTTTTGGTATGAGAAAGGAGCGCAGCCTTCTGCAGTCCAACTCCCATACAAGAACAACCAAAGAAGCAGAAGAAACAATTGAGAAACAAAGGAGAAAGAGAAGAATCATTTTTTAGCGCCCAAATGTCAAATTTAGGCACCCAGTGCCGGCATTCCGATATTTTGAATAGCTCTGTCGTTTTTGAAGCTACCAAGCACATGACTATACCATCATGAAGCCTAGACCGTGGTCTATCTGCCTGTCAAGTTCCGACGTAAATCTGATTATTTTCCACGGAGATATTCCACCCGCAATCCAGACACCCGCTTCATCAGTCACTATGGAATCTGCATTTTCTCTGGAACGTTTCTCCACTATTGCAGCAGACCTTGACTATGTCCTACTGTTGGGACAGCCTCTCCCTGAGTTCCTGTGCACTGCCTGGCACATATCTTCCCAGCCTGCTCCCTCAGTCCC
>Ga0307516_10005677_pt1 | contig 14808 bp, 9 predicted proteins | sample 19_EM_MG_FD_203310 | JGI IMG/M metagenome (GOLD analysis project Ga0307516, IMG submission 203310) | Populus trichocarpa ectomycorrhiza microbial communities from riparian zone in the Pacific Northwest, United States - 19_EM | ecosystem: Host-associated > Plants > Roots > Unclassified | place...
GTCGGGCCGGCCCGACCACTGGAGCGTCGACGGGATCAGATAGGTGCCGTCCGGGTTGACCGTGGTCTTGGACAGCGCCCAGTCGACCCACTTGTCGAGGACGACCTTGGCGTCCGCGTCGCCGGTCTGCTGGTAGTACTCCGCCACCCGCTCCATCGACCACGCCTGGAAGCCGAACCACTGGTTGGACGGCGGGTCGTGGTACACCGGCTGCTGGTCGTAGTACATGCCGTAGAACGTCGACGTGCCGGTCGGCGGGGTCGCGTACCGGCCCGCCCAGCTGTTGGTCGCACCGCCCGCGATGGCGCCCTCGTTCGACTGCAGCCAGCGGTAGAACTCCAGCTGCCGGTCGAGTGACTTGGCCCAGTCCGCCTGTCCCGTCGCCGACTTGGGCTTCAGGTCGGCGTAGGAGCTCAGCGCGTAGGCGGCGAGGGGGTTCTGGTAGCCGCCGTGCGTGTGGCTGGAACCGATGCGCCAGGCCCAGCCCGCCGAGGAGTCGGTGGCGCCGCCCCACGCGTAGTACCAGGACATCAGGTACATCGAGGCGTCCTTGCCGGTGCCGGCCGCGCAGGTCGACGGTCCGACACAGTTACCGATCTTCTTGAAGTACTTGTCGTACATCGAGTAGCGCAGGTAGTCGCCCATCTTCGCGGCCTTGCCGACGGTCGCGGAGACGTCACCGCCCTTGCCCTGCTGCTTCGCCCAGACGTCCGCCCAGTACGCGGCCTGCACCGCGCGCGCGTCGGCGTCCGGGGCGTTGGTGAACTTCCACTGCTTGGCGTACGAGGCGTCACCCGTGAACAGGTCCAGGTAACCGTTCTTGCCGCCGTACTTGAAGGCGTCACAGGTCGGCTGCGGCACCGTCTCCCACACCGACTCCTGCGCACCGCGCTGGAAGGTGTTGATGTACGACGGTCCGGTGTCCGTGGGGCCCGCCTCGCACTTGCCGGGCGAGTTGCCGTAGCCGTACACGTTGTCGACGTCCTGCAGCCAGTGCATGCCGTAGACGTCATCGGTGCCGTAGGCGCTCTTCAGCTCACCGGCGATCGGGTCCGAACCGACCGAGACCGCCGTGTCGAGTTTCGCCGGATACTCGTTCGGGGTGTCCAGCTCGGGCGCGTAGGTGGCCGGCTTCGAGGCGTTGTAGAAGGAGTTGGTCGGCTGGTCGGCGTGGGTGGGGATCATGTACTTCTCCATGATCTCCCAGGCGCCGTTGAACTTCGTCCAGTCGCCGGTGACCTTGCCGTACATGGCCTGGAGCCACAGCAGGTAGCTGTACGCCTCCGAGGTGGTCTCGTGACCGTTGTCCGGCGCCTCGACGATCAGCGTCTCCACCGAGTGGTAGGGAATGCCCTCGGGGGAGAAGTAGCCGCTGGCCGGGTTGGTGATCTTGCCGTACAGCTCCAGGAACCGGGCGTCGTACTCCTTCGACGCCGCGATCTGGGTGACCGTCACCGAGGCCTTGGCGTGACCGGTGGCCGTCGACTCGAAGGTCGCCGCGCCGGTCCCGGACGAGGCCGCCGTGATCGTCGCCTTCTGCGCGGTGCTCCAGTTCGACGGCGTGAAGGTGAGCGACGCGCCGCCGGTCACCGTGAGGCCCGAGTTGCCGGTGGCGCGGGCGGTGGTCACGGTCACGTTGGCGGACGGCTGCGTCGACAGCTTCACGTCGTACGTGGCCGTCTTGCCCTGCTGGACGGCCAGTTGGTTGGTCGAGGCGACCACGGCGGGGCCCGAGGCGACCGTGATCCCGACGGGCGTGGACTCCGCGGACGCGCCCAGGCTGTCGTACGCCTTCGCCAGGAGCGAATGACTGCCCACGGTCAAGCCGGAAGCGGAGAACGAGTAGGGCGCGCTCGTGTCCGTGCCCAGCAGCGTGGTGTTGTCGTAGAACTCCACCTTGCTGATCGTCGCGCCGTCCGCGGCGGCGGCGGTCGCCGCGAGCGGGACCGCGCCGCCCTGGGTGTAGACCGCGCCCGCGGTGGGGCTGGTCAGCACGGTGATGGGCGGCTGGTGCGCGCCCGTGCAACTGGTGCCGTTGACCGCGAAGTTCGTCGGGGCGGCGTTGGTGCCGCTGTAGGTGAACTGCGCGCCGGTGGACACGGCGGCACCGGCCGCGATCTTGGCGTTGTACGTGGCGTTCTTCGCCGTGATCGTCTGGCCGGACTGGGACCAGGTGCCGTTCCAGCCGTTCGTCAGCTTCTGGTTGCCGGTGTAACCGTAGGTCAGGGTCCAGCCGTCGATGGCGTCCGTGCCGCGGTTGGTGATCGTCAGTTCCGCGGTGAAACCGGCGCCCCAGTCGTTGGTCTTGTAGTCGACGCTGCACTGAAGTGGCGCCGCCTGAGCAGGAGTTGAACCCGCACTCAGCATCGTGAACGGAAGCGCGAGGGCCGCCACGACAGCGGTCCACATACGCCGAGCGGCCCGGCGTCTTTTGCTGGGGGGCATGTGCTGGTTCCTCCTTGCGGCTCGGAGAAGTCAAGGCTTGAACCAGTGGGAGCGCTCCCATAGTGGGGACGGGGGTGGTAGGGGTCAAGGTGCTTGAAGAGTCGAAAAGATTCGACAAGGGGCGTTGAGGGAAAGTCAGTGACTCCACTGTTCTTTGCCGTCACTTGGCGCTACCTTCCTTGACACCAGTGGGAGCGGTTCCATCAGTCGACGCGTCCGTCACGGCGCGCCTGATCTGCAAGGAGTCGCTCATGCGACACCCCCCGCGTTCAGTACTTTTAGCCGTCGCCGGCGCGGTCGCCCTCCTCGGGTCCGTGACGGTGCCGGCGGTCACGGCGTCCGGGGCCGCCCCTGCCTGCACGGTGGAGTACTCCGTCACCAGCCAGTGGGACACCGGCTTCCAGGGTGCCGTGAAGATCACCAACAACACGGCCGCGGTGAGCGGCTGGAACCTCACCTTCGATCTCGCGGGAGGCCAGAAGGTCAGCCAGGGCTGGAACGCCAAATGGTCCCAGTCCGGTACGACGGTCACCGCCGCCAACGAGAGCTACAACGGACAGCTGGGCAGCGGCGCGAGCGTCAGTGCCGGGTTCATCGCGTCCTGGTCGGGCAGCAACGCCGTACCGACGGCCTTCAAGCTCAACGGCACCCTCTGCAACTCCGACTCCGGGCCGACCGACCCGCCGGATCCGACCGATCCGCCGGCCCCCGGTGACGGCACGGCCCCTGCCCTGCGGGTATCCGGCAACAAGCTGGTGGACGCCGCGGGCAGGACCCGCCGCATGCTCGGTGTGAACCGCTCGGGCGGCGAGTTCATGTGCGTGCAGGGCCGTGGCATCTGGGACGGTCCGGTCGACGACGCCTCGGTCAGGGCGATCGCCGACTGGAAGGCCAACACCGTTCGCATCCCGCTCAACGAGGAGTGCTGGCTGGGTCTTTCCAACATCCAGCCGCAGTACGCCGGCGCCAACTACGTCAACGCGGTCAAGGACCTGGTGGCGAAGGTCAGGGCGAACGGCATGACGCCGATGCTCGAACTGCACTGGACCTACGGCCAGTACACCGGCAACTCGTCCGGCTGCTCCGACGTGCACGCCAGTTGCCAGAAGCCGATGCCCGACATGCAGTACACACCGTCCTTCTGGACCTCGGTGGCGAGCACCTTCAAGGACGACCCGACCGTGGTGTTCGACCTGTTCAACGAGCCCTATCCGGACCGCGCGGCCTCCACGACCACCCAGGCGTGGCAGTGCTGGCGGGACGGCGGCACCTGCCCCGGCATCGGGTACCAGGTCGCCGGCATGCAGGATCTCGTCGACGCGATCCGGGCCACCGGCGCGAAGAACCTGATCCTGGCCGGCGGACTCGCGTACTCGAACGACCTGAGCCAGTGGCTCGCGTACAAACCCACCGACCCGGCGGGCAATCTCGCCGCCGCCTGGCACGTGTACAACTTCAACACCTGCTCGAACGAGAGCTGCTGGAACTCCACGCTCGCCCCGGTCGCCGCCCAAGTGCCGCTCGTGGCCGGGGAGATCGGCGAGAACACCTGCGCACACGGTTTCGTCGACCAGGTCATGAAGTGGTTCGACGACCGCGGCCTGTCCTACCTGGGCTGGACCTGGAACACCTGGAACTGCTCCACCGGTCCGTCCCTGATCTCCAGTTACGACGGTACGCCCACCGCGTACGGAATCGGGCTGCGTGATCATCTGCGCGCCCTGAACGGCTGACACCCGCAACCGAGAAGGAACCCGCACTCATGAGTCGTACCAGAACCGCGTTGTTCGCCGCCCTGGCGCTGGTCGCCGGGGCCTCCGGGACGGCGTTCGCCACCATCGGGGACGTAGCTGTCGCCGCCGTCCCCTGCACCGTCGACTACAAGGTGCAGAACCAGTGGGACACCGGCTTCACCGCCAACGTCACAGTCACCAACAACAGCACCGCCAAGTCGAGTTGGTCGGTGAAGTGGGCGTACGCCGGTAACCAGAAGGTCACCAGCGGCTGGAACGCCAAGGTCAGCCAGAGCGGCACCGCCGTCACCGCGGCCAACGAGAGCTACAACGGCTCGCTGGCCACCGGCGGCTCGGTCAGCTTCGGCTTCCAGGGCACCTACAGCGGCACCAACGCGATCCCGGCCGCCTTCACCCTCGACGGCGTGACCTGCAATGTCGACGGCGGCGGCCCCACGGACCCCACGGACCCGACGGACCCCGGTGGCGCCACCCGGGTCGACAACCCCTACAGCGGCGCCAAGGTGTACGTGAACCCCGAGTGGGCCGCGAAGGCCGCCGCCGAGCCGGGCGGCAGCCGGATCTCCAACCAGCCGACCGGCGTGTGGCTGGACCGGATCGCCGCGATCAACGGTGTCAACGGCGGTATGGGCCTGCGGGCCCACCTCGACGAGGCGCTGCGCCAGAAGGGCTCCGGCGAACTCGTCGTCCAGCTGGTGATCTACGACCTGCCCGGACGTGACTGCGCCGCCCTCGCCTCCAACGGCGAACTCGGCCCGACGGAGATCGACAAGTACAAGACGCAGTACATCGACCCGATCAAGACGATCCTCGCCGACTCCAAGTACGCCGCGCTGCGGATCGTCACCACCATCGAGATCGACTCGCTGCCCAACCTCGTCACCAACACCGGCAGCCGGCCCACCGCCACCCCGCAGTGCGACGTGATGAAGGCGAACGGCAACTACCAGAAGGGCGTCGGCTACGCCCTGAACAAGCTGGGCGACGTGGCCAACGTCTACAACTACATCGACGCCGGACACCACGGCTGGATCGGCTGGGACGACAACTTCGCGGCCAGCGCCACCGTGATGAAGGAGGCCGCCACCTCCGAGGGCGCCACCGTCAACGACGTGCACGGCTTCATCGCCAACACGGCCAACTACAGCGCCCTGAAGGAGAACAACTTCACGATCAACGACTCGGTGGCCGGCAAGTCGGTCCGTGAGTCGAAGTGGGTGGACTGGAACCGGTACACGGACGAGCTGTCGTTCGCCCAGGCCTTCCGCAACCAGCTGGTGTCGACCGGCTTCAACTCCGGCATCGGCATGCTGATCGACACCTCCCGCAACGGCTGGGGCGGCACCGCACGGCCCGCGGGCCCCGGTGCGATGACGGACGTCGACACCTACATCAACGGCGGCCGCTACGACCGTCGTATCCACGTCGGCAACTGGTGCAACCAGTCCGGTGCCGGTCTCGGTGAACGCCCGAAGGCCGCCCCGGCCGCCGGGATCGACGCGTACGTCTGGATCAAGCCCCCGGGTGAGTCCGACGGCTCCAGCAGCGCGATCTCGAACGACGAGGGCAAGGGCTTCGACCGGATGTGCGACCCGACCTACACGGGCAACCCGCGCAACGGCAACAGCCTGTCCGGCGCCCTGCCGAACGCCCCGCTCTCCGGGCACTGGTTCTCGGCCCAGTTCCAGGAGCTGATGAAGAACGCCTACCCGGCGCTGTAGCGCCCTGAGGCGATGCGCCGGGGCCGGCTCTCGCGGGTCGGGCCCCGGCGCGTCGCGAACTCCGTGCGTCATGGTCCCCGTCCGGCTGTAGTGGTGCGGCCGGGCGTAGGCACGGGTGGGCACGCGCGGGCCCTTCTTTTTTGCCGTGCCGGCAACAGTGGTGGCCCGGCGCGGTGCGTCGGCGCACGCTGGCCGTCTCGCGACGAGAGGCTGACCACCATGGCGCACCCACACCACGACTCCGGCCACCACCAGGACCACCGGCCCGGCCACGATCACGGCGGCGGCACCGACATCGACTGGAACGAACACGCTCCGATGCTGGAGTCGCAGGCGGAGCTGTTCACCCCCCTGTACGAGCGGGCTCTGGCCTGGCTCGGGCACAAGCAGACCGAGCCCGGGCTGATCGTCGACGCGGGCAGCGGACCCGGTGTCGTCTCCTGCCTGCTCGCGGATGCCTTCCCGGGCGCCCGGGTCATCGCCGTGGACGGCAGCGAGCCGCTCCTTGAACGGGCCCGCGACCGGGCCGCCCGGCTCGGGTTCGCCGACCGGTTCGGCACCCTCGCCGGTGAACTACCCGGTGTGCTGGACGAGTTGACCTACCCGGCCGACCTGCTGTGGGCCAGCCGCAGTCTGCACCACCTCGGCGACCAGCGGGCCGCGCTCGCCGCCTTCGCCGCGCGGCTCGCGCCCGGTGGCACGCTCGCGCTGCAGGAGGGCGGCCTCCCCGCCCGTTTTCTGCCCCGTGACATCGGCATCGGCCGGCCGGGACTGCAGGCGCGGCTGGACGTGCTGGAGGAGGAGTGGTTCGCGCGGATGCGCACGGACCTGCCCGGTGCCGTCTCCGAGACCGAGGACTGGCCGGGACTGATGGCGGCCGCGGGTCTGAGACATACCGGTACGCGCAGCTTCCTGCTCGACCTGCCCGCGCCGACCACGGACCGGGCCCGTGCCCACGCGTCCGCCGTCCTCACCCGTCTGCGTGACGGCTTCGGCGACGACCTCGACGCCACCGACCGCGCCACCCTCGACCGACTGCTCGACCCCGAGGATTCGGCGAGCGTGCACCGGCGGCGGGATGTCTTCCTCCTGGCGGCGCACACGGTGTACACGGCGGAGCGTACGAGCTGAAGCCGACCGCCGGGCCCGACCCCTGACCGCCGGGCCCGACCCCTGACCGCCGGGCCCGACCCCTGACTGCCGGGCCCGGCCCCTGGCCGCTGGGCCCGGCCTGACCGCCGGCCCCGGCCCTGACCCCGGCCCTGACCCCGGCCCGACCGTCGGTCCGGTCCCCGGCCCCGGCCCGCGTCCCGACCCCCTGCGCCGCCCTTGACTTCGAGAGTGCTCCAACTGATGGACTCCCGGCATCTGTCGAGCACATCGACGCATCACAGGGGGCACCCATGACCGACTCTCACGACTCTCCGGTCGCGCTCATCACCGGCGGCGGCAGCGGGATCGGCGCCGCGGTCGCCCGGCGGCTGCTCGACGCCGGGCACCGAGTCGCCGTCACCGGCCGCGGCGAGGCACGGCTGCGCGGCTTCGCCGAGGAACTCGGCGATCCGGACGGCCTGTTGACGTTCGCCGGCAACGCGGCCGACTACGACGACGTGCGCTCCGCGGTGGACCGTACGCTCAAGGAGTTCGGCCGGCTGGACACGGTCGTCGCCAACGCCGGGTTCGCCACCCACGACACCGTCGCGGAGGGCGACCCCGCGGGCTGGACCGAGATGGTGCTGACCAACGTGCTCGGCCCCGCGCTGCTCATCCGCGCCTCGATCGACGCGCTGAAGGAGACCCGCGGCCGGATCGTGCTGGTCGGCAGCGTCGCCGGGTTCGTGCACACGCCGGGCAACATCTACGGGGCGACCAAGTGGGCGGTGACCGGTCTCGCGGAGAACGCCCGCCGCCAGGTGACCGAGTTCGGGGTGGGCGTGACGCTGATCGCACCGGGCCGGGTGGAGACCCCGTTCTGGGACAGCTTGGGCAGTCTGCCACCCGGCCATCTGCTCACCGCGGACCAGCTCGCCGACTCGATCGTGTGGGCCGTCGGGCAGCCCGCCGGCGTCGACGTCAACACCGTTGTCGTACGGCCGATCGGGCAGCCCAACTAGCCAGATCCGGCGGTCAGTTGTCCCGCAGGAACTGCTGTGCGAGGCGGTCGCCGAGGGTGATCGCCGCGCCGTGGTTCTCGATGGGGGAGACCTGGGAGTTCTTGAACAGGATGTAGGTCACCCCGGAGTCCGTGCCACCGGTCGCCGGGTCCGGGTCTATGCCGAGGGCCTGGGCGGTGGCGTACGAGGCCTCGCCGATGATCTCCGTCGGGCCGGTGTCGCCGACGACGGCGTACTCGACCTTGTTGTTGTAGATCACGGCGACCACGCCGCCGCCCTTGATGCCGGCGCCGGCGTAGTTCCAGATGCTGCTGGAGCTGGGCACGACGACGTACGGCAGTGAATCGGCCCTGAGGGGCTCGCCGTTGGACTGGTGGAACGCCGTGTCGTCCTGGTACCAGGGGTCGGTGCCCTCGTTGCAGTTCGAGGTGCGCTGGCCGTCGCAGTCGATGTCCATGTCGGCCTTCCAGAACACCGCGCCGTTCTTGCCGCACACGGGGATCGTGGCCGAAGTGTCGTCGTCGGTCCGGTACTTGCCGTTGGAGATCTGCGAGCAACTCGTCACCTTGGCGAGCAGGTCGGCCGCGCTGACCGTGCCCTCCTGGGCGGATGTCGGTGAGGTGGCGCCGGAGGCGGTCGCGGGGAGCACTCCGGCGGCGAGCAGGGCGGCCGCGCAGGCCATGGAGAGGGTCAGTGGTCGGGTACGCACTGTGGGGGGACCCTTCTGTTAGGAAAGTTTCCTTACCTTGCGGGTCCAAGGTGCCCCCTCGGCATGGCCGCGTCAATCCCACCGGAGGAGGTCCGGCACGAGTTCTGTTCACAGGCCGGGTGCGGCAGCGTCCACGACAACGCCCCGGGACCGCTACGGCGGTCCCGGGGCGCTGGGCCGAATGGGTCAGGCCTCGTTGACCGTCGCCGGGTCGGGACCCAGGCGACGGTCCTCGTTCAGGGCGCTGATCGCCGCCAGGTCCTCGGTGTCCAGGCTGAAGTCGAAGACCTCGATGTTCTCCTTGATCCGGGACGGGGTCACGGACTTGGGGATCACCACGTTGCCGAGCTGGAGGTGCCAGCGCAGCACGACCTGGGCCGGAGTGCGGCCGTGCTTCTGCGCGATGGCCACGATCGCGGGGACCTCCAGGAGGCCCTTGCCCGAGCCGAGCGGCGACCAGGCCTCGGTCGCGATGCCCTGCTCCGCGTGGTATTCGCGGGCCGCGCGCTGCTGAAGGTGCGGGTGCAGCTCGATCTGATCGACGGCCGGGACGACGGACGTCTCGGCGATCAGCCGCTCCAGGTGATCGGGTTCGAAGTTGGAGACACCGATCGCCCGGATCCGACCGTCGGCGTGCAGCTTCTCGAACGCCTTGTAGGTGTCGACGTACAAGTCCCGGGCCGGGGTGGGCCAGTGGATCAGGTAGAGGTCCAGGTAGTCCAGGCCGAGCTTCTCCAGCGAGGTGTCGAAGGCGCGCAGTGTGGCGTCGTACCCCTGGTCGCTGTTCCAGAGCTTGGTGGTGACGAAGAGGTTCTCGCGCGGGACGCCGGAGGCGGCGATGGCCTTTCCGGTGCCCTCTTCATTGCCGTAGATCGCCGCTGTGTCAATGCTGCGGTACCCGGCCTCCAGCGCGGTGGTGACCGCCTGCTGTGCCTCGTCGTCCGGCACCTGCCAGACGCCGAAACCCAGCTGGGGCATCTCGACGCCGTTGTTGAGCTTGATCGGGGGGACCTTGCTGCTCACGAGCTCTTGATCCTTACGGTTGTCGTCAGATGGCACTCCCATCGTCAACGATCACAGGCCGTGATGCATTCCTGACCGCGGAATCCATCTGAATCCATCGGAACTGACTGATGGGTCGGCGTCGGGAGTTCGGGACTGGTCGCGGATTGTCCGCGGATTGGCCGGAGACTGGCCGGAAACGCATCCGATCTCTTCGGTCCGAAGTAGGTATCAGCCAAGCGTCACTAGGCCCGGTACAGCGCCTCGACCTCGTTGCCGTACGCGTTCTCGATCGTCTTGCGCTTCAGCTTCAGCGAAGGTGTCAGCAGGCCGTGCTCCTCGGTGAAGGGCTGGGCCAGGATGCGGAAGGTGCGGATCGACTCGGCCTGCGAGACCAGGGTGTTGGCGGCGACCACCGCCCGCCTGACCTCGGTCTCCAGGTCGGCGTCGCGCACCAGTTGGGCCGCCGGCATCTGGGGTTTGCCGCGCATCGTCAGCCAGTGCTCGACGGCCTCCTGGTCCAGGGTGACCAGGGCGGCGATGTACGGGCGGTCGTTGCCGACGACGATGCACTGGGCGACCAGCGGATGGTCACGGACGCGCTCCTCCAGCGCACCGGGCGACACGCTCTTGCCGCCGGAGGTCACCAGGATCTCCTTCTTGCGGCCGGTGATCGTGAGGTAGCCGTCCTCGTCGAGGGAGCCCAGGTCGCCGGTGGCCAGCCAGCCGTCGTGCAGGGCCTCGTCGGTGGCCTTGGGGTTGTTGAGATAGCCCTGGAAGACGTTGCCGCCACGCAGCCAGATCTCGCCGTCGTCCGCGATGTGCACGGTCATGCCGGGGATGGGCTGCCCGACGGTGCCGTAGCGGGTGCGCTCGGGCGGGTTGGCGGTGGCGGCGGCCGTGGTCTCGGTGAGCCCGTAGCCCTCGTAGATGTAGACGCCCGCGCCCGCGAAGAACAGGCCGAGCCGCCGGTCCATGCCCGAGCCGCCGGTCATCGCATGCCGGATGCGGCCGCCCATCGCCGCCCGCATCTTGGAGTAGACGAGCTTGTCGAAGAGCTGGTGCTGCATGCGCAGACCCGCCGACGGGCCGGGCCCGATGCCCCACGCCTTCGCCTCGGTGGCCTCCGCGTACTTCACGGCGACCTCGACGGCCTTACCGAACGGCCCGGTCTTGCCCTCCTTCTCCGCCTTGCGTCGGGCGGAGTTGAAGACCTTCTCGAAGATGTACGGCACCCCGAGGAAGAACGTCGGCTTGAACGCGGCCAGGTCGGGCAGCAGGGCGCCCGCGCTCATCTGCGGCTGGTGGCCGAACTTCACCCTGCCGCGGATCGCGGCGACCTCCACCATCCGCCCGAAGACGTGCGCGAGCGGCAGGAACAGCAGGGTCGCCGCCTCGTCACCCTTCTTGGAGTGGAACACCGACTGCCAGCGCTCGATGACGGTGTCCGCCTCGTACATGAAGTTGCCGTGCGAGATGACACAGCCCTTGGGACGGCCAGTGGTGCCGGAGGTGTAGATGATCGTGGCGACCGAGTCCGGGGTGACCGCCCGCAGGTGCCGGTGCGCCACCTCGTCGTCGATGTGGGCGCCGGCCTCGTACATCGCCTGCAGGGCGCCCGAGTCCAGCTGCCACAGCTGACGCAGCTGTGGCAGCCGGTCGATGACCGTGGCGATCGTCATCGCGTGGTCCTCGTTCTCCACGACCGCCGCCGTGCACTCGGCGTCGTACAGCATCCAGAAGCACTGCTCCGCCGAGGAGGTGGGGTAGACCGGCACCACCTGGGCGCCGATCGTCCACAGCGCGAAGTCGAAGAGCGTCCACTCGTAGCGGGTGCGGGACATGATCGCGACCCGGTCGCCGAAGCGGATGCCCTGGGCGAGCAGGCCCTTGGCGAGGGCCAGGACCTCGTCGCGGAACTCGGCGGAGGTCACATCCCGCCACTCGCCGTCCTCGCCCTTGCGGCCGAGCGCGATATACAGAGGGTCTTCCTGGGCGTGTTGGAACACGACATCGGCCAGACCGCCCACCGGCGGTGCCAACGCCAACGGAGGGTTGGTGAACTCGCGCAAACCCCGCTCCCGGCTTCTTGTGTCGCTCCCCGCAGCGCGGTGAAAGCTACCCCACCCGGGCACAGGGCGGGAGGGGGGATGAACACGAAGAGTGCTCAGTTATGCGCTGATCAGTGACGCGAAATGCGCTCACATAGGGAAGGGTCGGACAGAAAGCTGACGGTTGAGCAGGTTTCGGTCCCGCAATCTCCACCGAATCTGTACGACCCGATTACGCCCTTCTGTGCTGTTGACAGGCCCGTCCGTCGGGTGCGCTGTCGGCCCCCGCGTCAGCGTGTGACCCTCTCTTCCGTCAGCGTAGGAATGGCCGGATCCGTCACCGGCCCCCGGCCGGTCTGGCCGGCGCGAGCACCAGCGCCCGCCGACCACGGCCGTCAGCCCGGCGACCACCGCCGCCACGGCCGGCCCCTCCCACCTCGTCGCCACCGCCGTCGTCAGGAGCACGGCCCACCTCTACGCCTGCCTCGGCGGTCCCCTCGTCCCCCTGGCCGGCGTCCGGCACGTGGAGGCGTCCCCGTTCCTGCGACGGGTGAAGCAGCCGACGTATCGGCCGCCACTGCGTTGATGCGAAGGCGTGATCGTCGGCTAGGTGCCCCGCCGCTGCAAGCGTTCCCCGCCCGCCAGGATCGCCGCCGCCAGGGCGTCCGCCGCGCCCTGGGCCGAGGTGCGGCGGCGGCCGTGGACGAGGACGAAGTCGACGTGGCCGAGTTCCGGAAGCTCTGCCCGCTCCGGTGCCCGCACCAGGCCCGGCGGGATCAGTCCCCGGGAGTGGGCCATCACGCCGAGGCCCGCGCGGGCCGCCGCGATCAGGCCGTTGAGGCTGCCGCTGGTGCAGGCGATGCGCCAGGCCCGGCCCTGGCGTTCCAGGGCCTCCAGGGCGAGCGCCCGGGTGATGCCGGGCGGGGGGTACACGATCAGCGGCACCGGACGGTCCGGGTCCAGCCGTAGTCGTTCCGCGCCGATCCACACGAGCTCGTCGCGCCACACCAGTCGGCCGTGCGGGTCCTCGGGGCGCCGCTTCGCCAGCACCAGGTCCAGTTTCCCGGCCGCCAGTTGCTCGTGCAACGTGCCCGACAGCTCGACCGTCAGCTCCAGGTCGACCTCGGGATGGTCGTAGCGGAAGCCCTCCAGGATCTCCGGAAGCCGGGTCAGCACGAAGTCCTCCGACGCGCCGAAACGCAGCCGGCCGCGCACCCGGGTCCCCGTGAAGAACGCCGTCGCCTGCTCGTGCACCGCGAGGATCCGGCGCGCGAAGCCGAGCATCGCCTCGCCGTCCTCGGTCAGCTCCACCGAGTGCGTGTCCCGGTTGAACAGCTGCCGCCCGGTGGCGTCCTCCAGACGGCGTATGTGCTGGCTGACGGTGGACTGGCGCAGGCTGAGGCGCTTGGCGGCCTGCGTGAAGCTGAGCGTCTGGGCCACCGCGAGGAACGTACGCAGCTGGGACGGGTCATACACACCCTCAGGTTATCGCGCAACATGATGACAGTCAGAGTGGTATGCCGGATTCCCGATCAAGGGCCGCGGGAGGACGATGGGAGGGGCCTTTCCGGGCCCACGCAAACGCACACGCATAAACGCACCCGCGCACGCACAAACGCACACGCACAGGACAATCAGCAAGTGGAGCACCGTGAAACGCCTGCGATGGCCGAGTTGGATGCCGATCGACCCCTACATCCTGCTGCTGCTCGGGACGGTGGGCCTCGCGGCCCTGCTGCCCGCGCGCGGGACGGGCGCCGATGTGGCCTCCGGCGCCTCCACGGCCGCCATCGCCTTCCTCTTCTTCCTCTACGGCGCCCGGCTGTCGACCCGTGAGGCCCTGGACGGGCTCAAGCACTGGCGGCTCCACGCCACGGTGCTGGCGTGCACGTTCGTCGTCTTCCCGCTGCTGGGACTGGCCGCCCGCGGACTCGTGCCGGTGTTCCTGACCCACCCGCTCTACCAGGGCCTGCTCTTCCTCACCCTGGTCCCGTCGACCGTCCAGTCCTCGATCGCCTTCACCTCGATGGCCCGCGGCAACGTGCCCGCCGCGATCTGCGCGGGCTCCTTCTCCTCCCTGGTCGGCATCGTCGTCACCCCGCTGCTCGCCGCCGCCCTGCTCGGCAGCGGCAGCGGCACCGGCACCGGCGGCTTCTCGGCCGACTCGCTCGTGGAGATCGTGCTGCAACTGCTGGTGCCGTTCCTCGCGGGGCAGCTGCTGCGCCGGTGGATCGGAGGGTTCGTCACGCGGCACAAGAAGGTCCTCGGTCTGGTCGACCGCGGATCGATCCTCCTCGTCGTCTACACCGCCTTCAGCGAGGGCATGGTCCAGGGCATCTGGCACCAGGTGAGCCCCGTCCGGCTGGCCGGTCTGCTGGTCGTCGAGGCCGTCCTGCTCACTGTGATGCTCACCCTGACCTGGTACGGCGGCAAGGCGCTGGGCTTCGGCCGGGAGGACCGGATCACGATCCAGTTCGCCGGCTCGAAGAAGTCCCTGGCCTCCGGGCTGCCGATGGCGAGCGTCCTGTTCGGCGCGCAGGCCTCGCTGGCCGTGCTGCCGCTGATGCTCTTCCACCAGATGCAGCTGATGGTGTGCGCGGTCATCGCCAAGCGCCGCTCGCGCGATGTGCCCGAGGAGGTCACCCCGTCGGCACCGGCCGCAGGGTCACGAACCGCGGTCGGTACAGGGACAGGGACAGGTTCCGGCTGAGCTGCGCCGCGGCGCCAGTGGGCTCCAGCCAGTTCACGTCGTAGCTGAGCACCAGCCGTTCGCCGTCGCTCAGTTCGGGGTGCTCTGCCGATCGTCGTCGTCGGGGAACGCGCTGAGCAGCACGGCCGCGAGAGCCAGGGCCGGCAGTATGCCGAGCCCGGCTCCCGTCCGCTGTGGTGCTCGTACGTCCTCGGGCACCCTCCGGGACGTTGGCGGCTCCAGCAGCTCGTCGTCGGTCAGCGAGGCGGAGGCGACCTTGTGGGTCCTTCGTCCGGTCCATGGGCCGCCCCGCTGCCACGGGC
>Ga0307516_10005679_pt1 | contig 14805 bp, 12 predicted proteins | sample 19_EM_MG_FD_203310 | JGI IMG/M metagenome (GOLD analysis project Ga0307516, IMG submission 203310) | Populus trichocarpa ectomycorrhiza microbial communities from riparian zone in the Pacific Northwest, United States - 19_EM | ecosystem: Host-associated > Plants > Roots > Unclassified | place...
GCGATCATGCCGCGGTAGTCGCTGGTCTTGAAGGCGACCGCGCTGATCAGCAGGCGCAGGCCCGACTGGCGCACCACGTATGCCAGTTCATGCGTCCGGTATGCCGGGTTGACGTTCACCAGGATCGCGCCGACCTTGGCAGTCGCGTATTGCGTGATCACCCATTCCGCGCAGTTCGGGGCCCAGATTCCCACCCGGTCGCCCTTTTCGATCCCGCGGGCCAGCAGGCCGCGGGCGACCTCGTTGACCGCGGCGTCGAGCTCGGTGTAGGTCCAGCGGCGCCCGGACGGCACGTCCACCAGCGCCTCGCGGTCGCCGTGGGCCGCGACCGTGCGTTCGAGGTTCGCGCCGATCGTCTCGCCGAGCAGCGGCACGTCGGAGGTTCCGGAGGCATAGGAGAGCATTTCTGCAGCATGAGCCGGTCGGGTCGGCGGCACTACCCCCATTCAGGGGTGGCGCGCCGTGACATGCTGGTGACGTGCCCGAGACAGCCGACCTGTCCACCGCCCTGGGCCGCGTCCGGCGGGTCACCGGGCTGCCGGTCGCCTTCGGTGGGGCGGTCGCCGCCGACGGGCGGGCCCTGCGGCTGACCGACTTCGCCGGCACCATCACCAGTGCGCTGCACGGGCTGGTGGTCAGCACCGGCCACGGGCTCGGTGGGCGGGTGGTCAGCTCGGCGCGGCCGGGCCGGGTCGAGGACTACGCCACCGACCCCCGGATCAGCCACGAGTACGACAAGCCGGTCACTGTTGAAGGGTTGCGTGCCATCGCCGCGGTGCCGGTCGCGGTGGGTGGTTCGGTCCTGGCGGTCCTCTACGCCGGCACCCGCGAGCCGCTGGCGGTCGGCACGCGGGCGCTCGACGCGATGAGCCGGGTGGCGGCGCGCGTCGGCACCGAGCTGACCGTACGCCGGGAAGTGGAGCGCCGGATCGCCGAGCTGGAGACGACCGCGGTCCTGACCCGCGCGGCGCCGACGGCTCCCGAGTGGGAGGACGTCCGGCAGGCCCACGCCGACCTGCGCACGATCGCCCAGGAGGTGGCCGACCCGGCCCTACGGTCGCGACTGCAGGAGGTGTGCGCGCTGCTCGCCCAGTCCGGCAGCCCGGCGCGCTCGCCCAATCCGTTGTCGCCGCGCGAGCTGGACGTGCTGGCGATGGTGGCGGTCGGCTGCGGCAACGCGGAGGCTGCCCGCCGGCTCGGTCTGCTGCCGGAGACCGTGAAGAGCTATCTGCGCAACGCGATGCGCAAGCTGGGCACGCACGGCCGGATGGAGACGGTCATGACCGCCCGCCGCCTCGGCCACCTGCCCTGAGAAGCCGGGCTGGCCGACTCCGAGATCGACCACGTGCTCAGGCCCGTTCCGTGGGGTTGAGCTCGGGGCTGAGCGCGGCGGCCTCGGCCTCTCGCGCGGCGGCGCGGGCCTGGATCCGCTTGACGAACCCGACGTTCCACACCGACAGCAGCACCATCGTCGCGATGAACAGCGCCGTCGAGGCGGTGACCGCGGCGGACGTGGACAACGCCAGCACCAGCGGGATCCGGGCGACCGCGTCGAGGAGCAGGCCCGCGCCCCAGGCCGCCGACATGATCCGGAAGTTGCGGCGGAACTCCGGCAGGTCGCTCCATTTCTGGTCGAACTCGGCGGCGCGGGCCGGGTCGCCCTCCTGCATCCGCAGCGCGGCGTGGTAGATCAGCGGGCGGCCGACGAAGCAGGACCCGATGAAGGCCAGGCCGGCGATGCCGGTGGCGAAGGATTCCTTGACGAGCAGGAACTTGGCGTCGCCGGTCAGGAACGACAGGCCCAGGCCGACCAGGAAAACGCCGAGCATCACCGCGGCGAAGACGTCGAATTTGCGGCTGCGGGCGGCCACGTAGAGGACGCGGGCCAGCGCCACCGTGGAGCCGGCCAGCAGCGCGACGTAGTCGTCGGCGCCGAGCCAGTGCGCCACGAAGTAGGCGGCGAGGGACAGCCCGACGTCCCACAGCAGGGACCGCAGGATGGCCATGAGGCCGGGGGTCTTGTTCATCGTGCGTCTCCGATCCAACAGCCGTGGAACTCGGTGGAGCCGAGCCTGTCGTCTTCCATATGCCAACCCTGACATGTCGAGACTGACATGTCAACGGCGTCATGACGACACGGACATGACGTTCTCGACATGTTTAATCTGACAGGTTAGAGTTCCTGTATGTCCCTTCGTCACGCCCTGCTGGGCCTGCTCGCCGATACTCCGCAGAACGGTTACGACCTCACCAAGCGGTTCGAGCAGACCCTGTCGGGCCACGCGTGGAGCGCCGGGCACAGCCAGATCTATCCGGAGCTCAAGCGCATGACGGCCGAGGGCCTGGTCGAGGTCGTCGACGAGGGATCGCGCGGCAGCAAGGTCTACGGCGTGACCGACGCCGGCCGCGCCGAGCTACGCCGGTGGATGTTCAGCCCGCTCGGCGACAGCCCGCCGCGTAACGAGTTCGCGCTGCGGTTGTTCCTGCTGTCCTCGCTCGACCTGGCAGACCTGCGGGTGCTGGTCGAGCGCATGGCGTCGGCCAGCGACAAGGAGGCCGTCGAGCTCACGCACGCCATCAAGGAGATCGAGGACGCGACGCCGCCCGGCCAGCCGCAGGGTTACGCACGTTTCGCCGCGGAGTTCGGCCGGCGCTACTACGAGCTGCAGCGCGACTGGGCGCGCTGGGTCCTCGAGCAGCTGGAGCACACTCGCGACGCCGAAGGATCCGACTAGGCGTCTCTGGCGGATCACGGCGTCGCCTGCGGCGAGGTCCAGGTCTCGCGTCGCAATGGGTGCCGCATACGGCCTTTCGGCCCGTGCCGCGAGGCGGAAGCTGGGCCCGGCGCAGGCCGTCATCCGCCAGACACCCTCTATGGTCAGCGGGGTGAAGAGACCGACGATCGCCGATATCGCCCGGGAGGCCGGGGTCTCCAAGGGCGCTGTCTCGTACGCACTCAACAACCGTCCCGGCGTTTCGGATGAGACCCGAGCGCGCATCCTCGCGATCGCCGACCGGATCGGTTTCCGGGCCAGCGCGGCCGCCCGGGCCCTGGCCGGCGCCCCCGCCAACATGGTCGGCCTGGCGTTGCGGCGGCCGGCCAGCACGCTGGGCGTGGAACCGTTCTTCATGGAGCTGGTCAGCGGGCTGGAGGCCGAGCTGTCCCTCCGCTCGTACGCGCTGCTGTTGCAGTTGGTCCCCGACGACGACCCGGACGCCGAGATCGAGGTCTACCGGCAGTGGTGGATCGAGGGCCGGGTCGACGGGGTGCTGCTCTGCGACGTGCGCGCGGACGATCCGCGGATCCCCGCCGTCGCGGAGATCGGTGTCCCCGCCGTCGTCATCGGGCCGCCCACCGACGGCGAACTGCTGCCGAGTCTCTGGTCCGACGACGCGGTGTCGGTCGCCGAGGCGGTGGAGCACCTGGCCGGCCTGGGTCACCGCCGGATCGCCCGGGTGGCCGGCATCCCCGAGCTGGCGCACACGGGCGCGCGCAGCCGCGCCTTCGCCGAGAGCTGCGACCGGCTGGGGGTCGCCGAGGCGCCGACGGTCTGGACCGACTACACCGGGGAGGCCGGCGCGCAGGCGACCCGCGAGCTGCTGGCCGGCCGGCCCCGGCCGACCGCGATCGTGTACGACAACGACATCATGGCGATCGCCGGGCTGGCCACCGCGCAGGAGCTGGGCTACGCGGTACCGGCCGAGCTGTCCATCGTCGCCTGGGACGACTCGCCGGTCTGTGGGCTCGTGCACCCGCCGCTGACCGCGCTGACCCGCGACATCGTCGCCTACGGCGCGAACGCCGCCCGGCTGCTGCTGGCGGTCATCGCCGGTGACCAGGTGGAGAGCCGACTCGACGAGCCCGCCCACCTGATCGCCCGCGCCAGCACAGCGCCCCCGCCCTGGAAATAGCAGCCCAGCACGGTGCCGCCGAGGAAAGGCAGCCAACACAGCGCCGCGGCGGAGGACGGCCGGGGCTGGGCCAGGCCAAGCGGGCGGCCCGCGCTACGCGGCCGGATGGGCCAGACCAAGCGGGCGGGTGGGCCGGGTTAGGCGGCCGGGTGGGCCGGCCCGGTGCTGCGGCGCACCTCGAGGCGGCCGCTTTCGGCCCGTACCGGCGGCAGGACCTCGCCGTCCAGCGCCGCGAAGAGCTGTGCCGCGGCCAGGCCGCCGTAGGCGGCGATGTCTCGCCTGATCACCGTCAACGGCGGACCCACGGCCTGGCAGAGCGGGGAATCCTCGCACGCCACGAGCGACAGCTCCGCGGGTACGGCGAGACCGAGCTCGCCCGCGACACCGAGCCCGGCCACCGCCATGACGTCGTTGTCGTACACGATCGCCGTGGGCCGTTCCGGGTCGCGCAGCAGTTCGCGGGTCCGCTCGGCGCCGGCGCTGCCGGTGTAGTCGGCCCGCACGATGGTGAGCGCGATGCCCCGCTCCGCGCAGGCCCGCGCCATGGTGTCGTCGCGGATCGTCGTGTGCACCATCCCGGCCGGCCCGCTGACCCGGGCCACCCGGGCGTGCCCGAGCCTCGCGAGGTGCTCGACCAGCTCCAGGGTCCAGCCGGTGTCGTCGCACCACGCACCCGGCAGGCCGTCGTCGGGCGTGCTCGCGATCAGCGCGGCCGGCAGCCCCAGCCGGCGCACCACGGCGATCCTTGGATCGTCCAGCCGCGGATCGCAGATCAGCACGCCGTCCACCCGGCGCTCGGCGCTCCACCGGCGGTGAACCCGCGCCTCCTCGTCGACGTCGGCGACGAGCTGCAGCGCCAGCCCGAACCCGCGCCCGGCCAGCTCGGCCTGGATCCCGGCGATGAGGCAGCGCCGGAACACCTCGACGCTCAGCCCGGCCGACGAGCGCAGCAGCACCAGCCCGATCGCGTTGGCAGCGGCGCCGTGCAGGGCCAGCGCCGCGCCGTTCGCCCGGTAGCCGAGCTCGCCGGCGATGCCGAGAATGCGCCGGCGCAGGTCGGCGGAGACGCCGGGACGGCCGTTGAGGGCGTACGAGACGGCGATCCGGGACACCCCGGCACGCCGGGCGATGTCGGCCATTGTCGCTGCACGCACGGCTCAGCGTAAACCCGGGCTCTATGCTCCAGCCATGATGCGCAAGGTCGTCGTGCAGCCGGACGGGGTACGGGTCGTCGAGGCGGAGATCCCGGCGCCCGGTCCGGGCGAGGCACAGCTCCGAATGGTGGTGGCCGGCGTCTGCGGCTCCGACACGCACGCGCTGCGCGGCCGGCATCCCAACGTGCACCCGCCGTACGCGCCGGGCCACGAGGTGGTCGGCGTCGTCACCGCGGTGGCCCCCGACGTGACCACGGTCCGGGCCGGTCAGCGGGCCACCGTTGAGCCGGACCTGCCGTGCTGGGAGTGCAAGCAGTGCTGGGCCGGCCGGCAGAACCTCTGCGAGCGCCTCGGCTTCTTCGGCTGCGGGTCGGCGCAGGGCGGCATGGCCGACACGTTCACGATCGACGCCCGCCGGCTGCACCTCGTGCCGGACGACCTCGACGACCCGACGGCGGCCCTGATCGAGCCGCTGTCGACCCCGGTGCACGCGATCCGGCTGGCCGGCGGCGTCCGGGGCCGGACGGTGGCGATCCTCGGCGTCGGAACGATCGGCCTGCTGACGCTGAAGGTGGCCCGGGCCTACGGCGCCCGGCGCATCGTCGTGACGGCCCGCTCGGCGCAGCGCCGGAAGCGGGCGCTGGCCTTCGGCGCGGACGCGGCCGTGGACGCGGCCGCACCGGACGCGGTGGATCAGGTACGCGCGGCGCTGACCGAGAGCGCTGACCTGGTCTTCGACTGCGTGGCCGAACAGTCGACCACGGGGCAGGCGCTGGCGATCGCGAACAAGGGCGGCACGGTCGTGGTGGTGGGCGTACCGGCCGGCGAGGTGACGGTGCCGTTGGCGCTGCTGCAGGACAGCCAGCTCAGGATCCAGGGCAGTGCGACGTACCTGCCGGAGGACTACGCGGACGCGATGCGGCTGCTGCGCGACGGCGTGGTCACCGCGGCGGATTTCGTGACTGCGATCCGGCCGCTAGCCGAGGCGGCTGCGGCGTTCGCCGACGCGGAAAGCGGCGACCACATCAAGGTTCTGCTCAAGCCGCACTAACCTGGGTGACTAGATCGATCGGCTTCGACATGGTGAGCTGGGCGGCATGACGGACTACGACATCGTTGTGGTGGGCAGCGGGTTCGGTGGGAGTGTCACCGCGCTGCGGCTGACCGAGAAGGGTTACCGGGTCGGCGTGCTCGAGGCCGGCCGGCGCTTCACACCCGACACGCTGCCCCGGACGTCGTGGGATCTGCGGGCCTTTCTCTGGGCGCCCGCGCTCGGCCTGCGGGGCATCCAGCGGATCACGCTGCTCAAGGACATCGTCGTGCTGTCCGCGGCCGGGGTCGGCGGTGGTTCGCTGGTCTACGCGAACACGCTCTACCAGCCGCCCGCCACGTTCTTCGCCGATCCGCGCTGGGCCGGGATCACCGACTGGGCCCGGGAGCTGGAGCCGCACTACGCGCAGGCCGCCCGGATGCTCGGCGTCACCGAGCAGCCGTCGATCACGCCCTCCGACGAGGTGATCCGGGCCGTCGCGCAGGACATGGGGGTCGGCGACACGTTCCGGCGTACCCCGGTCGGGGTCTTCTTCGGTGAGCCCGGCAGAACCGTGCCGGACCCCTACTTCGGCGGGGCCGGACCGGCGCGGACCGGGTGCACCGAGTGCGGCGACTGCATGATCGGCTGCCGGCTCGGCGCGAAGAACCGGCTCGACCTGAACTACCTGTATCTCGCGGAACGGGCCGGCGCGGTCGTGCACCCGGACACCAAGGTCTCCGCGCTGCGGCCCGTCGCGGGCGGCTGGGAGCTGAGCACCTCGCAGGGCACCTTCACCGCGCGGGAGGTGGTGCTGTCGGCCGGGGCGCTGGGCACCCAGCGGCTGCTGCACGCCATGAAGGACACCGGGGTGCTGCCCGGGCTCTCCGACCGGCTCGGGGCGCTGACCCGGACCAACTCGGAGGCGCTGCTCGGCGCGCAGACTGCGGCCGTACCGGAGAAGCCCTTCTCCCGGGGGGTCGCGATCACCTCCAGTTTCCACCCGGACGCCGAGACCCACATCGAGCCGGTCCGGTACGGGCCCGGCAGCAACGCGATGGGCCTGCTCACCACGCTGCTGGTGGACGGCGGCGGCCGGCTGCCGCGACCGATCCGGTTCCTCGGCCAGGCGCTGCGCCATCCCGGCATCCTGCTGCGGTCGCTGTCGAAACGGCGCTGGAGCGACCGGACGATCATCGCGCTGGTCATGCAGACCGTGGACAACTCGCTGACGGTGCGCCGCACCAAGCGCGGCCGGCTGACCACCGGTCCCGGCCACGGCCCGGTCAACCCGACCTGGATCCCGATCGGGCACGAGGCGGTACGCCGGATCGCCACCAAGATCGGTGGTCATCCGGGCGGCTCGGTGGGCGACGTCTTCAACATCCCGATGACCGCGCACATCCTCGGCGGCGTGACGATCGGCGACTCGGCCGGCACCGGCGTGGTCGACCCCTACCAGCGGGTGTACGGCTACCCGGGCCTGCACGTGGCGGACGGCTCGGTGGTCCCGGCGAACCTCGGGGTGAACCCGTCGCTGACCATCACCGCGCTGGCCGAGCGGGCGCTGTCGCTGTGGCCCAACAAGGGCGAGGCCGACCCGCGACCGGCGCTCGGCGCGCCCTACGAACGCGTCGAGCCGGTCGCGCCCCACTCCCCCGCGGTGCCCGCCGACGCACCGGCGGCACTGCGGATCACGCCGATCCCGCGACCGACGACCCAACCCGCCGAAACGCCGCCGGCCTAGCACAGCAGCAGCCTTTGTGATCATGGCTGGAGCTTGAGGGAGCCGGTGGTGGCGTCATCGCCACCGCGGCTGCCGTACCGGGGGAAGGCGTACGCCGGCCGCCCCGCCGCCGGGTTGATCGGCGACGGGGCGGGGCGTGCTGGGATGCGCGGGGTCAGGCCTTCGTGCAGGCCGACCCGTTCAGGGTGAAGCTCGCCGGGGTGGCGAAGCTGCCGCTGTAGGTGCCCTGGAAGCCGAACGACGCGCTGCCGCCGGCCGGGATGCTGCCGTTGTGGGCCGCGTTGCGGGCGGTCACCGCGCCGCTGCTGCCGGAGAGCGTGGCGCTCCACGAGCTGGTCACAGCCTGGCCACCGGGAAGGGTGAAGGCGAGCGCCCAGCCATTGAGCGCGCTGCTGCCGGTGTTGGCCACGGTCACGTTCGCCACGAAGCCGCTGCCCCACGAGTCCGCCGCGTAGGTCACCCTGCAGGCCGAGGTCCCGGTCGGCGGCGGCGTCGTCGGTGGCGTGGTGGTGGGCTGGGTGGTCGGACTGCCGCCGCCGTTGACCGACGCGGAGAAGTTCGTGACGGCCAGGCCGGTGCCGCCGATCCACGGTTCGAAGCCGGCCTGGATGCTGGTCAGGTACCACGCGCTGGTGATCGCGCCGCGGTTCCGGATGTCGGTGATGAAGTCCAGGACGCTGAAGCTCCAGCTCGTGATCGCGGACGGGGCGACGTACGAGATGACGTTGTTCGCGCCGTTGTTGCCCTGCCAGACCTGCCAGCTGCGGCCGCCGATGGTGGTGCTGCCCACGACCGAGCCGATCGGCTGGATCGAGCCCTGCCGGTTGAACCAGATCATGATCTCCATGGCGTTGACGCCGTCCCGTTTCGGCGACGGGTCGAGCCAGATGTCGTACGCCGCGTCGTAGGTGGCGCCGGAGACGTAGGTGTAGCCGATGCTGCTGTTCGCGCTGCTGATCGCGCTGACCTGCATCGGCAGCGGGGAACCGGGTGAGCAGTTCGTGTAATGGCAACCGAGGTAGACGGCCGGGTAGGACACCGGCGCGCCGCTGGTATTGCCGACACCCTGCTGAGCGGTGATGGCGAATCCACTGTCGGTGACATTGATGCACTGCTGGGCCGAGGTGCCCCAACGGTTGTTCATCACCACGTAGCGGCCGCCGATGGTGGTCGAGCCGTACTGTTCGCAGATCTGCGTGTCCGCCTGGGCGGGACCGGCGACCACGAATGTCGTGACCGCGGCCGCGGCGAGCAGAGCGGCCGCCGTGACGGCGCGGATGACGCGTCTCATGACTGCTCCTGAAGGTGGGGGATCCCTCGGGGAAGGGTGCGTGGGAGCGCTCCCACGCAACGTACAACACATTGACGGGCGTGAGAAGTGTTGCCGGGAAGTTTCATGAATTTATCGAGGTGGCGCGCGCACGGGGCCGGGCCACCGCCGGTTTTCGGCCGCGCTCCGCGGGCCGGCCACGGCGAATGGAACGGATGATCTGCGCGACATGCAGCGCGGACAATTTGCACACCTCGGCACGGACGGACAGAATGAATACGCAGGAATTCTCATAGACAATGGCGCCGTCCCGGGAGCAACCACTCATGGCCAAGCAGGTAATCACCCTTCTGACCGATGACCTCGACGGCGGCGAGGCCGACCGCACCGTCGAGTTCGGACTCGATGGCGTGAACTACTCGATCGACCTGTCGGAAAAGAACGCCGGCAAGCTGCGTAAGGCGTTGGACCCGTACCTTGCGGTGGCGACGCGGATCGGCCGCTCCGGTGTCGACGCCCGATCCACGCGGCGCACCGCCGCCCCGGCGAGCACCGGCCGGGCGAGCCGCGACCAGAACCAGGCCATTCGCGAGTGGGCGGGCAAGAACGGCTACGAGGTTTCCGAGCGTGGCCGCATCCCGAGCTCCATCGTCGAGGCGTACCACAGCAAGCGATAGATTCCGCGGCGCGAGAAATCGGCGCCGCCGGTCCGGCGGCGCCGATTTCTGCTTAAGGATGGTTAATTCTCCAGGCGGCAAGCCGGCCTGGGTCGGCGGGCACCACCGGGTCAGTTGTGCCCTCCGATGCCGATGTGGACGCCGACACCGACGCTGATGAGGCCGTGGCCGTGGCCATGGCCCATGCCGCGGTGACGGTGGCAGTAGCGGCGCCGGCTGTCACCGTTGTGCCACGGGCCATCCCAGTCGTCGCCGTCGTCCCAGTCGTACCAGTCGTTCCAATGGCCGTGCCCGTTGTACCAATGGCAGTGATAGCCGCGGGGGCGGTCGGCGCCGGCGTTCGGGGCGGCCGCCGCGGGGTTCGCCACGGCGAGACCCGCTCCGGTCACGAGGAACATGCCGGCGATCAGGAGGCCTGCACGTCGCATGGTGTGTCCTTTCAGGGTGGAGTGATTGACACCCGAAAGCCTTACTCGCTGTCACTCTTTTTTCCGATTTTTCCGAAAAATATAGAATGCAGGGGAAAACTCTGACGCTGCCTCCGAGGCTGGCGTTTCCGCTGGTGCTCAGGTAGCGAACTTGCCTGGGTTTTCCGCCGCGGGTGGACTCTGCAGCGAACTTGGGTTTCCGCCGCGGCCGGGCTCAGACGGCAGCGAGGGGCAGGGGATTGCGCAGCCAGGCCAACGCCTCGGTAGCGTCCAGCGGCTCCGAGTAGTAGTAGCCCTGCCCCAGCGGACAGCCGAGTTGCGCCAGCAGCATCCGGTGGGTGGCGTCCTCGATGCCCTCGGCGATCACGGTGAGGTTCAGCGTCTGCGCCAGGCTGATGATGCCCGCGACCAGCGCGTGTTGCTGCTCGCTGCCGACCATGTCGTCGATGAAGGTCTTGTCGATCTTCAGGACGTCGATCGGGCGCTGGCGCAGGTAGCCCAGCGACGAGTAGCCGGTGCCGAAGTCGTCGATGGCGATCCGTACGCCGGACTCCTGCAGCGCGGCCAGGTCGGCCCAGATCTGCTCGTCGTCGCCCATCAGCAGGGTCTCGGTGATCTCCAGCATCAGCGCCTGCGCGGGCACCCCGGCATATTCCAGCGAGGCCTTGACCTGCTCGACGAAGCCGGACTGCCGGAACTGCCGGACCGAGACGTTGACGCTGACGTACGGCTGCCGGATGCGCGGCAGGATGCGCCGCCACTGGGCGACCGTGTGCAGGGCCTGGTCGAGGACCCAGCGGCCCATCGGCACGATCAGCCCGCTCTCCTCGGCCACCTCGATGAACTGGTCCGGCGCGATGATCCCGCGCTGTGGGTGGTGCCAGCGCACCAGCGCCTCGAAGCCGACCGCCTCGTCGGTGCCGAGGTCGACGATGGGTTGGTACTGCAGCACGAAGTGGCCCTCGTTGACCGCGTGGTCCAGCGCCGAGCGCAGTTCGAGCCGTTCCACCATCGCGCTGTGCAGGTGCGACTGGTAGCGCCGCCACTGGTTCTTGCCGGCGCCCTTCGCGACGTACAGGGCCAGGTCGGCCTGGCGCAGCAGCGCGTCGGCGGTGTCCGCCTCCGGCGTGGTGGTGATGCCGATGCTCGCCACCGCCTGCAGCGGCCCGCCGTCCACCATGATCGGCTCGGCCAGGGCGGCGAGGATCCGGGTGGCGGTCTCCTCGACCGCGCCGGGGTCCTGCACGTTCTCGACCAGCGCGGCGAACTCGTCGCCGCCGAGCCGGGCGGCGGTGTCGTCGGCCCGCAGCGCGCCCGCGATCCGGGCCGCCACGGCGATCAGCAACTGGTCGCCGGTCGCGTGGCCCAGGGTGTCGTTGACGATCTTGAAGTCGTCCAGGTCGATGAAGAGCACGCCGACCACCGAGCCGTCGCGGGCGCCGCGCGCCAGCGCGTGCTGCAGCCGGTCGGCGAAGAGCACCCGGTTGGCCAGCCCGGTCAGCGAGTCGTGGAACGCCTGGTGGGTCAGTTCGCGTTCGAGCTGGCGGCGGTCGGTCACGTCACGCAGGGTGACAACCAGGCCGGCGACGGTCTGGTCGGCGCGCAGGTCCCGGCAGTGCATCTCGAGCATCACCTCGGTACGGCGCCGCCCGACAGCCCGGAAGTCCAGGCCCAGCGGGGTGCCCTCGCCACCACGGACGGCGGCGAGCACGTCGGCCAGCCGGGGCCGGTCGCCGGGGTGGATGAGGTCGGGCAGGGAGACTCCCACCGGGTCGGCGCCCAGCACGTGCACCGCGGACGGGCTCGCGTACCGGACCCGTTCGTCCTCGTCGACGATCAGGATGACGTCCGAGGTGTTCTGCACCAGGGTGCGGAAGTAGGCCTCGCTGTTGCGCCGGGTCACCTCCTTGCTCAGCGCGATCCGCTCCAGCGCCAGGGCGACCTGGTGGGCCAGCACCTCACACGCCTGTTGCAGGCCGAGCAGCGCCCAGGTCGGCCCGCCCACGTGCAGCACCCCGACGAGCGGGTCGCCGTTCGGGCGGTCCCGCAGCACCAGCGGACAGCGCAGCACCATGTTGAACTGGGTCAGCCGGACCGCGACCGCCCAGTCGACGTCGCGGGTGGCGACCAGGCGGGCGGCCGTGCCGGCGGCCCGGTCGAAGTCGGACTGGGCCGCGACCTCGGGAGCGACAGGCCCCTCCGGTTCGGTGATGGCCATGGCGAGCACCACGCCATGCGGCACGTCGGCGGGCAGGAGCTGGGCCACGGCCGTGCGGACCGCGGTGCCGACCTCGTCCGCGTCGGCCGCGGAGACCAGCGCGGCCGAGGCCTCACGCAGGCCGCGCTCGCGCGCCAGGGCCAGCCGGTGGCTGGCCATGATGCCCGCCATCCGGGCCAGGACCAGCAGGAACGTCAAGGCGCTCAGGGCCGCGACCACGGTCAGGTCGGGCACCTCCCCGTCGACGCTGACCTGGAACACCAGCACGGCCGGGGCGACCAGCGAGGCCAGCGCCAGCAGGCCGAGCCGGATCCGGCCGAGCTCGGCCAGCGGCGTGGCGACCGGCCGGATCAGTTCGGCCATCGAGGGGCTCAGCGCGGCCAGGCCGACGGCCGCATACAGCGGGACCCGCCCGAAGGTGGCCAGGAAGGCGATGTCGTCGCGCAGCGAGACCAGGTTGCCGCCCACGTCCGCGAGCAGCAATGCCAGCACCCCGGCGGCCAGCCAGCCGGCGGCCGGCAGCCGCCGCCCGGAGGCGGTCAGCAGCCGGGTCAGCATCGCCAGGCAGAGCAGGTCACCCACCGGGAACGCGACCGCGACCCACTGCTGGGCCAGCGACAGGTCGGTGTCCCGCAGGTGCGGCCCGATCACGAAGGTCCAGGCGAGCAGGGCCACGCCGGAGGTCAGGGTCAGGGCGTCGAGCAGCCCGCCGGTGTCCCGCCGGCCGCCGGTGCGCAGCCGGACGAACCGGTAGAGCACCAGCGCCAGCAGCGGATAGCCGGCGAGCAGCACGCCGGTGCCGACGGTGTGCAGGTGGGCGAAGACCGGCCCGGCGGTGTAGGCGGGGACGCCGGCGAACGAGAGCACGACCGTCAGGGCGAGCAACTGCCACGGCCCACGCCGGACCGGGTCGTGCCGGCGCAGGCCGGCGACCACTGCCAGTACGGCGGAAGCGCCGGCGAGCAGTCCCAGGGGCAGCTGCCAGGCCGGCTCCAGCGCGTAGACGCCGCCGAGCGCGGCCATCCAGAGGCCGAAGAGGGCAGCGGTCAGCCTGGTCGGCATGCGCCTCCCTCCGGGATGAACGTCGGACGCTGCCCTGATCGGTCCCGCACCGGCGCAACTGAGCAGAATCGGTACGTGTCCACCGACTTCGTCCGCGCCAACACACGGCTCGCGCCCGTGCCCTTCCTCCCCGAGCTGCTGCTCTACCAGGCCGAGGAGCCGATCGAGCTCTGGGAGCGGACCGAGGCGGCGGGCGCCGAGCAGCCGCCCCCGTTCTGGGCTTTCGCCTGGGCGGGCGGCCAGGCCCTGGCCCGGCACGTGCTCGACGAGCCGGAGCTGGTCAGCGGGCGGGCGGTGCTGGACCTGGCGACCGGCTCGGGCCTGGTCGCGGTGGCCGCGGCCCGGGCGGGGGCGCGCACCGTCACGGCCAACGACATCGATCCGCTCTCGCTGGCCGCCGCCGAGGCCAACGCCGAGGCCAACGGCGTGCCGGTCCGGCTCGTCGAGGGCGACCTGCTCGGCGGCGGGTATCCGGAGGCGGACGTGATCCTGGCCGGCGACGTCTTCTACAGCCGGGAGATGACCGGGCGGGTGCTGCCCTTCCTGCGCCGTGCGGCGGGACGAGGCGCGCTGGTGCTGGTCGGGGACCCGGGACGGGCGTACCTGCCGACCGACGGGATGATCCGCCGGGCCACCTACGAGGTGCCGGTGCTGGAGGCGCTGGAGAGCGTGCCGGTACGGCGCACCAGCGTGTGGCAGGTGGTCTCCGCGACCCGGTGAATCGCAGATTGTTCAACAACTCTTGTGCGATCGTTGAACAATCCCTTACCGTCAGGGGTGCCTCCAATCGAACTACCCCGATCGAGGAGAGCCCATGACGACGCAGACGCCCGCGCCCGCCCGCACCCGCCGAACAGCCCTGATCGGCGCCATCTTCCTGATGGCGACCAGCGCCATCGGGCCCGGTTTCATCACGCAGACCACCACCTTCACGGCGGCCCTGGGTGCCGCGTTCGCGTTCGGCATCCTGATGTCGATCCTCGTGGACTTCGTCGTCCAGATGAACATCTGGCGGATCATCTCGGTCAGCGGCAAGCGGGCGCATGAGCTCGCCAACGCCGTGGTGCCCGGGGCCGGCTACCTGCTGGCGGCCCTGGTCGTGCTCGGCGGCCTGGTCTTCAACATCGGCAACGTGGCCGGCGCCGGCCTCGGCCTGAACGCGGCCCTGGGCCTGGATCCCAAGCTCGGCGGCCTGATCAGCGCGCTGATCGCGATCTCCATCTTCGTGGTCAAGCGGGCCGGGATGGCGATGGACCGGCTGCTCATCGCGCTCGGCGTGGTGATGATCCTGCTGACCCTGTACGTCG